>Ga0310342_100001148_pt1 | contig 16125 bp, 17 predicted proteins | sample S15DNA20500_MG_FD_206155 | JGI IMG/M metagenome (GOLD analysis project Ga0310342, IMG submission 206155) | Marine microbial communities from station ALOHA, North Pacific Subtropical Gyre - S1503-DNA-20-500_MG | ecosystem: Environmental > Aquatic > Marine > Oceanic | place: Pacific Ocean: North... | reverse complement strand
TAAAGGAGTTGCTAACAACCACTTTTCCGTATCCCCGTTTTCCGTGTCCGCAGCGATCGGTCAACTCACAAAGCAACGAGCAACTTCAACACCACGAGAGCATTCTCCGGGAAGCGGAACAAAAAGGCCACGCTTTCTTGTTCCTGGTACAATCCAGCCAAACAACGGACGTGCTGATCGACATGAACGTATCGCTTAGCCAGCGGGCACCCTGTTCCAGAGATCGATGTTAATCTTGCCAAGGCACCATGTCAACCCGCTCCATGACCCCCAAGTCCTTACACAGCAAAATGTTGGGGCATCCAATGATGTTTCCACCAGCAACCCGTCCTGGCAATCACCATCGGTAATGCTCCCCCTGGCAGGCCTGTGAGACTTTCGCGACTTTTTAACATCCAAGGAGGTTTACCACAGCACCAACACCCCGTCGCTCTAAGGCACATCCCGTGGAATCATACCGAGCAGTGACTGGGGACTTTCGAACAGAATTTCCCTGGCAATCTTTAGGGCATCGCCACTGCTGTACTGGCCCTGTTCGACCTTGCCGGCCAGAACGTGAGCCAATTGTTTGCGAACCATTTTCGCCTTGGCGTGAACCCACTCAAGGCAATAAGCATCCGAAAAAAAACCAATTTGCTGGTTCGTTGGCAGCATGTCCAGTCGCTCACTGATCAACTGCCTTGTGACTGCAGGAAAAAAACCGTGCCACCAATAACCGGCGAGGCTGAAATTTGGTAATTCCCGTGCCAAGGTACACAACGACTGATTTCCATGACGCGACGCCAAAAAACATTGAAAACGTAACCGCGGATGACGACCGATCATCTCAGCCAGCTGGGCAATCGTCCTTTGTGAAAGCCAGCTTCCCGTTTCAAATGGCAAGGGTTCAGCGCCAAGACTGAACTGAAAAACGATCTCCGCACCACGCTTTTCCAACTCCGTGAGAAACAGCTCGTTCACATAAGACGCATACACATCCCGCTCTACCTGGGTGGCCTGCGCGCGTCGACTCAAAGCCAGCTCCATTTGGCTTTCGGTGACCGTTTGAAAGGTGATCTCAGTAGAAATGTGGGTTGCCGTAGATAAAACCTGACCGTAGGGAATACTCTCCACATAATGGCTGACGGCATCATACACGTCTTGCAGGCACTTCACCATCCGATCGGTGGGTGGACGACCGCCAACGACGATCGGTGAAGGACTTTCCGGTTTTCTTCCCCAGCATCGTTCCAGCTCGTAAAGGGCGGTGTCAAATTCGCCCCACTGACAACGTGTAAAAAAACCCCATTCCAACGCGTATTGCAAGCGATTGTCATCTTCCCCGTTTTCACGGCGCGCGATCTCTGTACCCGTGCGACGAATCAGCAGGTGATCGAGTATTTCATGCTGCCACCGGCGGTCGTCGGACCGCTCCCGAATCATGCTATCCAACCGTCGCCAATTATCAGAATCTATTGGCTGGTGCCAATCATAAAGCTCGCTAAGAATGATTTTCACGCCCCAAAACGAACTTGTATTCTGGATGTACCGCAGATAGGGCAACGCCGCAACGATACGATCCTCGGCTTCCTGCTGAGACGGCCAGCCTGGATATTCTGTCAGTCGCGCGCCCTGGGGACAACCAGCACTGTACAAGTCGCTGACCACCATGTGATACAACAGCACATCATGGAGTCCGCGTGCACCCAGCTTGCCGCCAACCAGGTGGGTATGCACATCCAGCAGGGGAACTTCGGCAAGTCCCTCTTCAAGGTGGAGAGCAAGTTCCGTATTCATTGTTTTCTCCAGTTAGCGCACGTCCGATCAACTTCCAAGCAGGCTTTTTCCTGCTGTACCGCCAAATGCTTTGCTGCTAAAGACTCGTCAGCCACTCTCGCATTTCGACAGGGTCTTCACCGAACATTAACGATCCCGGAACAATCCAATCACTGCCGGCAGCATGCATCAGTGGCACCGAGTTGCGCCGGATACCCCCATCGGACTGAATTTCAGTCGTTGCACCAGCTTGCCGGATATGTTCACGTGTACGCCGGATCTTGTCGGGTATTCCATCATCCATCGATGCGCCCTTGATACCCACGGCAGTTCCAATCAGGGTGACCAGTTCCAATTCGTTCCAATAAGGATCCAACAGTTCAACATCCTGCCCCAAGTCCAATGAAATACCCGCAAACAGACCTTGTTGATGAACAACATCAATTGCTTCGCCGACGTTCACTAGGCTATCGTAGCAAAAGATCACACCATTGACTCCGGCTTCAGCAAATGGCTCCACCCATGCCAACGGATCAGTAGCCATCAAGTGAACTTCCATTGGCACCTCGGTATGAGACCGCATCGCTTTGACCAAATCAGGAAAAAATAGAAGTGTCGGGGTAAAATGGCCATCCGCAACATCCAGATGAAACCGCTCACTGAATGGTTCAACGCGTTTGATTTCCGACTCGAGATTTGCAAGATCAGCAGACCAGAGTGAGGTTGAACATTTTAGCATCATTAAATCCCATCTCAAAATGTACGATGTAGAAAATCCGTGAGCATGCGCTGTACATCCTCGCCGTGACGCTGGACACTTTCCGATTTCGGTGTGAGTTCCTGAAATTCGGCTTCAGGAATGGATTGGGCCAGTCTTTGGCCGAACTCAAACGGATGAATTGGGTCGATACGGTTGGCCATGACCAGAGTTGGGACTCGTATCTTGGCAAGGTCCTGGAGTTCGTTGTAAGGCGCATCCAACGGAATACGTTCCAGTCGGACGCTCCGTTCCACAGCTTTAAAATTATCAAATTGCCCAGCCAGGGACTCGGCCACATCGGGAGATTCCGTTTGCAATTGCTGATACATCTCCGAATCTCGGAAAAATTGTTGCCCGACTTCCGTACCATGAATCCTCAACATCTTCGCGACCATTGTAAAAAACTTTGCATTCCTAAGGTTCGGCCCATCCCACCAGGCAGGGCGTGACTGAATAAGACCCCGGACACGTTCTGGACGTCGAAGAGCAAAATTCACAGCCACGGCTGCTCCCATCGAAATGCCGCCGACAATCGCCGTGTCGATCTCCAGGTAGTCCAGCAAAGCTGCCAGGTCATCGGCAAACTGGGAAATGCCAATTTTTTGGTGGGGGCCTAACGGTTCTGTTTTGCCGTGAGCTCGACAATCAAAGGCGATCAACCGAACACCCTCAGGCGGTGAAAACAGACCACACGGCTGCCCGACATCACCACCTAGCCCATGCTGGAACACCAGTGGCAAACCTGATCCCACGTCCTGGTAGTGGAAGGCCAAGTCATCATGAACAAATTCAGGCATGGGAAACACTTTTCGCTGTCGGTTTCACGATCGGCTTGATTTCTAAGGCGATGCCAGCCTTTCTCGCAAGAAGGAGACACACTGGGGCACCTGTTCTTCAGTACATCCGTGCGTGATCAACGGTCCGTCGAAACCGTATTGCCGCAATAAACCCAGGTAATAGGGATAATCCAGTTTTCCGGTCCCGGCGGCTTCGTGGCCGGCATCACCATCGTGGCTAACATCCTTGGCGTGAGCCAGGACGATGTCTTGTCCCACATGTTCAAAAGTCTCGTCCAGTACCTCTCGTTGATTTTCAAGTTGTCCCGCGTGAAATACATTGGCACCGTCCATCACGATTTTGACATTCGCCGATCCAAGTTCATCGAGCACCCGCCTGGCTTTCGCGGCAGAGTCCACCACATTGTTGACTTCCGGCTCAATCCCTACCGTAACGCGAGCCTGTTCAGCGATGCGTACAATTCGACGCATCGCAACCACCACCTCTCGCCACGCCTCCACCGTATCGTTATCCGGATGACGTCTCCACATATTTTCCGGATCCCGAGTTCCACTGCAAAGAGTAATCACTCCAACATTCAATTCGGCGCATGCTCCGGCAAGAGTTTCCAGCGATCTCATATTCGATTCCAGCCGTTGACGATCCGAATCGATGATATTGAACGTACCGGAAATTGCCGCCATCTTCAGATCACGTTCGGCATGAGCCATACGAATTTTCCGGCATAGTCCGTCCGGAATTCGTTCAGGAATGGTTGCCTGACCAGCGCATGACAGGTTGTACTGTGTACAAACGAAACCTGCCGCACGTACGGCATCAAGATTGTCCTCCAATGTGTCACGTTCAAAAGTCTTGGCAAACACGCCGAGTTGCATCAGACTGCTCCTGTTACATTCGCAATGGACACCCATTGACCCGATTCCACCGATTGTGCAATCGCAACCATCGTCCGCACGGCAGCCACCCCATCTTCGATGTTCGCACCATGTTGAGGTTTTCCGTGAAGTATGACATCAGCAAAATCTTCTAATTGCAATTTATACGTGTAGGCATCCTCTCCCAGGGGTCGTCGGAAAATACGTTCTTTCGCCGAATAACACTCGACGACACTCGACTTATGAAACCACGGCAAATACACCAATCCTTTGACACTGCCATGTTCGCCGTGAATTGTGAATCCCTCCTCAAAGTCCCCACGGATCGCGATTACCAAATCCAAGTGTCCAAGACTTCCGTCGGAAAATTCCACGGCAACATACCAACACCAGGCATTAAAACGTTCGAGTAGTCGAGCACGTACGGCAGCGATCGGACCTCCCAATAATCTTGCTGTGTCTACCAGATGGCTCGCATGACCGAGAATGTAGTACCGCCGCCGATCTTCCTTGGGATTTCCCGCAGGTCGCTGAGCTTGGGGGCTCTGGAACACGACCGCCTGTAGGTTGTCGGTCATCGTGTAGCGTTCTGTCGAATCATAGTACCAGGCCTTGAAACCAATACGACCACCCAATTCCTGATCGACAAATTCTTTCGCGAAGCGAACACCAGGATCAAATCGACGGTTGCTTCCAACCTGTAACACCTGGCCACTGAGATCCACGCGTGCTCGCAGCGCCTCACTTTCTTCTACGTTGACGCTCAATGGTTTTTCAACAAAAACGTGCTTTCCTGCATCAAGCGCTTTGACACTCAGGGACGCATGATATTGGTCGGCTACGGCGACAATCACGGCATCCACGTTTGCATCCGACAGCATCTGGTCATAATCACTATAAACTTGTGATGGCTCCCAGATGATGGACATCCGATTGCACAATTCATCGGAGACATCACAAATGGCATACAGCTCGATGTTACGTGCTTTCTTACATGCGTCAAAGTGCGCGATCTGTGCAATTGGGCCGCAGCCCAATATTCCGATTTTCAACTGTCGTGATTCTGAAGACGTCATGGGTAAGTACTGTGACAGATTTTAGTGTTTCGATTTTTCGCTTGAAAAACCTCAGTTTCCTAAACATAAGGTTCGCTTAGATGTTCAGATTCGGATAACGCTGCTGCAGCGCATCCCGTAAGGGTGTCAGTTGCCGATCGGCGGCAATCTTCGCCAACGTGACAACATGTTGTTCCATAGCGACATCCGCCAATTCGCCGCTGTGAAACACGTCAATTGCCTGCATCATCGCCTGGGCACCGTAGCTGGGGTCAGATTGACCCTGTGAATTTTTGATTGAATTGATTGCCGAACCGGCCAGAAACAAGATGTACGGACTTAACTCCCGTTTTTCGGCGTCCAGTAAATTTGCAATGATATTCCCTTGATCGAGAGCACCGGCACGGGCAATCATCGTCGGTTGAATATCCCCTGGTAGCGGACATGTCAAGATTTTCTCAGAGGCTTCCCACTCACCACCAAAGGGCCGAATATAAGGTTCTCCGGATCGTACGGGAGCCGTCTGACGAAAATCGATCCCATCCAACCGCGCCAACAAATCAATCACTTCTCGCCAAATGCACCAGGTGCGAACGCCAATCCCGGCATTATGTCCATAAATTGCCGGCGGCTGGGCGCGGTCTTTGGTCGCCTCGCGCACCATTCTGACCGTACCTCCAGAAAACGACTCGCTGAACATCACACCTGTCGCGCCCGCATCAAGCACCGCGCTTACCGTCTCCAATATTTCGTGAGGTGCACCGGTGATATGAGGCGCAAAAACCAAACCTTTATTGCCTCGCTGATCTTGAACACGTTGAATTGACTTGACTGCCAATTCGGTCCGCTGGGCCACCGGCGAATATTCCAGATTTGGATATAGATTTTCATCTTCTTTGATAAACAGGAACAACGGGCAACGGGCAGCCTGCTCGACAAGTCGTCCCACCTCGTCAGGTGTAATCCCGGCTGTCGGTTTAAGGATCGTACCGAACACGGGCTCGTCGGCGGAAAATCCATTTGCTTCCCGCAACCTGAGCGGACCATATGCAGGACCGGGGAAAGTCCGCATGACAGCATCAGGGATCGTCAAACGAACAAGTCGCGCGTCCTGATTCTCAAAGACGTCAAACAAGCCCGCCCCGGCCACTGTGTGAAGCAGGTCGCAGGAAGTTACCGATCCCCGTTGGTTAAGTAACATCTTCAACGGATAAGCCATGTGCACCAGACCCAATCGATCAGTGGAGTCCCAGGCTTCCACGGCGAGTGATTTCCCAGTGCATTGGGCAAGTAATGAGCCGGCCGGCGGCGTTTTAATGCCGCTGGTCGCATGGTAGGCGATCAACTCTCCGATCTCTGTAAGTTTCAGAGTTCTCAGTGCGAAAAAATAGGTTGCCACAATCTGGTCTTCTGCCACAGGTGGCGGATTCTCGGCCAGACTTGCTTTGACCAATTCACGTAATCGCACCTCTCGAGCATCAGCGTCATGCCACAAGAGATTTCGCGTCTTATCATCCAGTCTTGTCATGGGTGACTCGTCAAAAAGTGCAAGGACGCCATGCTTCTCCTGGGGCATCACCCGACAAGTGATTTCCCTAAAACCCTGGCTTCCCTACGAACCTCCAGTCCTCTGTTAAGGCCGCTCATCCCGTGATGGGTGAGGGAACGTCGATCGATCATCATAATCGACCGCGTAACTTTCCCACAACCTCCCTCGTCCAGCCTGACAACCACTATCCTCTGGCAACCAACTCATCGTCAGAGGCTTGAGCCAGGCATTGATTTCTGTAAGATTGGAAAACAATCGGTTCTGGATCACGCTGCAGCCAAGGGTGGCAATTTACCAACCGCAGGAACTGACGATGCCCTGCGCAAGGCCATCAACGAAGCACACGATTCACCGATTAAGCAAGAATTAGCCGAATTGCTCAAACCTGCAGATGATTACGGCAGATGGATATCATTCCGAGCGGTCTGGGGCCAAAAGATCTGCTGCTATGACCTTCCGGGTTGATGCTTCGGTGTGATCATTTGACCGGAGGTTACAGGTGGAAAACATCAGAAAGGATTGTTGATCGCCATGTCTGAGTTCCAATATTCCTTGAACGGCAGCACCATCAAGCCCACACCTCTTTTGGAAAAAATCCGGATAGCGGGTGCGGTTGGATTCTCCGGTATCGAGTTGTGGCACGATGACATCGACACCTTCCTCAATCAGGGCGGCACCCTCGTTGACATCAAAAAAGCACTCACCGATCAGGGCCTTTCAGTTCCGACGACGATCTACCTCGGTGATTGGTTCGATACCACCGGCCAAGCCTATAAACAAGCACTGGACGAGTGCAAACGCCGGATGCATCAATCAGCAGAATTAGGAGCACCCCATGTGATTGCCGGACCCCCTGGTGGCCCAGCCGATTACAAGCTCGGTGCCCAGCATTATCGCGATTTACTCGAATTGGGAACGCAAATTGGTGTCAAACCGGCGATGGAATTTTTGGGGTTTGTCCAACAGCTCAACTCAATCGAGGATGCCTTGGAAGTGATGAACGGGTCACAACATCCGGATGCCTCGACCGTACTCGATCCGTTCCACATTCAACGTGGCGGCGGAGATGTCGAGTCCATTTCCAAATTAACTGACCGGCAAATCGCCGTTGCGCATTTCATGGATACGGTAGACCAACCGGCGAGAGAACAGCAGGAAGACCGTGATCGTGTCATGCCCGGTGATGGCATCTTTGATCTTGCCCGCTATTTACAACTGCTGCGGCAGGTCGGCTACAATCGCTTCTTGTCTCTGGAATTATTCCGCGAAGACCTGTGGGCACAAGACCCTCAGGCAGTCGCCGAGGAAGGCCTGGACAAGATGCGGGCTGTTGTCGAGGCATAAGTGGAGACGATGTCGGTTTGCCACGGATCGTTTTCTTGTATGACGGCCGATTACGACACACCTTCGAAACAGGAGCGACGCAATGTTTTCAATCGGCTATGTGATGAAACTGAAACCTGGTCAATACGCCGGCTACAAGAAGGCCCATGACAACCTTTGGCCAACGATCGCAGCATCCATGAGCGACAATCATGTCAGCATGTCCATTTATCGTTTTAACGATTTGTTGTTTTTGCACGCTGTGGCCCCCAACGAAGAGGCCTGGAACAAGAGCCGGGAACATCCTGATCTGCCAAAATGGGCAGAATTCATGACCGAGTTCCTGGAAACAAAAGAGGATGGAACTGCGTTTTTTCCAGAACTGGACGAAGTTTTCGCCTTCGGAGAGTTTCGATCGACACCCTCAGGATAAGACCTCTGGATTGACGACAAATTCGATTTGTGGCTTCTCGCCACGTAGTACCGCGGCCATATTTTCGGCCATGGTTTCCATAATTTTCAGAAAACTCCCGTGCGTCAGCGCGATCGCATGTGGCGATGTCAAACAGGCTGGGTGGGAAAAGATCGGATGACTTACATCGGGCGGCTCCGTCGGAAACACGTCCAGGGCAATGGCTGAAAACCTGCCATCTTCAAGACATTCGTGCAGCACGTCCAGACTTTCGACCAACCCTCCTCTGGCCGCATTTACAAAAATCGCTCCCGGCTTAACCTGTTGTAAAAGTTCACGGTTGATCATTCCATGAGTCGATTCGTTATCGGGGGCGTGGACACAAATGAAATCCGCACGTTCGACAAGGGTCTGTAAATCGACAAGTGTCACATCAAGTTCTTTAGCTGCTTCCGGACTGATGAAAGGATCGAATCCAAGAACGTCCATCCGAAAGGACTGAACCATGCGAGCCAGATCACTGCCAATCCGCCCCATTCCAATGATCCCGAGAGTTGACCCCTCCATGTCACCCGACTTGGTTTCATAGCGACTTTTCCAATTCCCGCTTTTGAGTGATTCATCCCAGAAAGACACTTTCTTGACGATGTGCATCAACATCGCCAGGGCACCTTCTGCAACCGCCCTGGCTCCTAATCCGGGGGTGAAAACAACCGGAATACCTCTAGCGGTTGCCGCAGCGATGTCCACACTGTCATAACCCACACCAGGTCGTCCAATGACACGCAATTCCTTTGCCTGTTCAATGACCTTTCTCGGAGCACAGCCATCTCCCCGCACAACGATGGCAACCGTATGATCCAGTAACGGGAGCAGCGACTCTTCGCGACCATCCGGAGCACATTCGACGACCCCGTATTCGGAAAGAATTTGTTCAGCAATCTTTTCAATCGGTGCCGTCGTTAGAATACGCTGTTCGGCATTCATTTTGATGTTCCTGTTTGTCTCTAGGTGGCTCGATCGTTCCCTGCCGTAAACAGAAATCACAGATCATCGCGGCAGTTCGCCTCCCAAGCTACGCGGATTCTTCTGGAAAGTCAATTACCGTGGCTTGCCAGGCAACAATCAAATCGGAGATAATCGCGACTGGCTTGGATCAACTCAAACACCTCAGTTGGTTTGACCAGTCGCTGAAGAATTGCCAGCCTACAATTGGCTGGAAACATGAACGTCCTCCAACTTCACATATTTTTTTAAGGTGGACCCTACGATGACATTTTCCATCAACAGCTCGCCAAGTGGCTTAACAACCCGCTTGCACCTGTGTTCTGCCAGCTTGCTTATCGTCTTGTTGCCCATGGTCGCCAGTAGCTATTCAGAAGATCAATTGCCCTCTACCAAAACACAGCTTTTGAATGATGCCGACATCGTCCCGATGCTGCGAGAAGTATCCAATTGGGGCCGCTGGGGAAAAGATGATGAACTGGGAACCCTGAACCTGATCACGCCCAAAAAGCGGCGTGAAGCTGCCAGTCTCGTGAAAGATGGCATTTCCGTATCTTTGGCACACCCCATGATTAAAGTACCGTTTGATTCATCTCAACCCTTTGAGCATGAAATCACAATCAACCCCGTCAATAACGAGGTAGGTGGTGCCGGTGACCGCTATTCCATCCAATACCACGGTTTCGCCCATACCCATATGGATGCGCTCAACCATATCTTCTGGAAAAACAAAATGTACAACGGTTTTGGCGTCGAGGACGTGGCGGCCGGAAAAGGCAAGGGCTCAATTGAAATCGTCCAAAAAGGTGTTTTTACCAGGGCCGTGTTGATGGACATGCCAAAATTGTTTGGTGTCAGATACCTCAAAGGTGATCAAGCTATCTACCCCGCTCATCTCGAAGCCTGGGAAAAAAAGTCCGGTGTGAAAGTGACCTCAGGCGACGCGATTCTGATCCATACGGGTCGCTGGACGAGGCGTGATGTTGAGGGACCGTGGGAGATCATGCAAAATTCAGCTGGCCTTCACACATCGTGTCTCAAATGGCTCCATGAACGGAATGTTGCCGTCGTCGGCAGTGATTTGGCTTTGGATGTCATGCCTTCCGGATCCAAGACGTATGAACTTCCCGTACATCTCGGGGTCGTCGTGCAAATGGGATGCTGTATTCTGGACTGCCTGGATTATCGCGATGTTGCCAAAGAGTGCCGAAAACGCCAGCGCTGGGCGTTTCTATTGACTGTCGCACCTTTGCGAGTCCCTGGCGGTACTGGATCGCCGATCAACCCCTTGGCAACCTTTTAATTGGGTCCTTTTTTCACTGGAATTCCGAATGAGTTCAATTGATCAGGCAAGACAAGATTTAGCACTGGCGCACCGACTGGCGGTCCGACACGAATTGAACGAAGGAGTCTGGAATCACATCAGTCTGGTGTCGCCTGAAAACCCTGATCATCTATTGATTTCGCCAGGCCACACTCATTGGTCACTCGTGCGGGCCAGTAATCTCGCACTGATGGACCAGGACGGACAATTCCTTGCCGGTGAACGAGCTCCTATCCGGGCAGGATGGATCATCCATGCTCCAGTTCACAGGATACGTCGGGACGCGAAATGTGTGGTGCATGTACATTCGCCGTACGCAACTGCACTTTCCATTCGTAAAGATGTGATCTTTGAAACAAGATGTTCCCAACAGTCTGCTGCGTTCTACAATGACGTCGCGTACTACGAGGAATACGACGGAATTCTCCAAGGAGAGGACGAAGGCGAGCGCATGGCCGCTGTCTTAGGTCAAAAACGCGTATTGATTTTACGCAACCACGGTGTGCTCATTGCAGGACCAACGGTATCGGACGTCTACATGGATCTTTACCAGTTCGAACGGGCCTGCATGTACCAGATACTCGCCATGACTGGCGGTGGCCAAATGCAATTGATTTCCGACGAAATAGCAGCTGCCACCGGCCAACAAGTGAAAGACGGATTGTACAGCCGTCATTTCGAGGGTATGCGAAGGTGGATGCAGGAAATCGAGCCCGACTATCTAACGTGAGATGATAATCGAAAACAGATTTCCTAACCCTCATAGCACCAGGATCCTGAAAATGATTCGATTCAACAGAACGGGTCCGCTGTGCTGGGAACGCGTTGCGCTCGTGTTGCTACTGCTGTGCACCAGCTTCCAGCGCGCCCCAATCACCGTTTCCGAATAACTCGCGCGCGAAGAGAACTCCGTGCCGGACTCCTGCTGCTGTGTGTTCTCTGTAATCCATGGACCTGCTTGGCCAACAATCCCAATATGGTTATCTTCCTCATCTTACGGGAATAAGTTGATCGATACGCCAAACATTGACCAACTCGCGGCAGAGGGAATGCGCTGGACGCAGGCGTATTCGGCGTGCCTGGTGTGTTCACCCACACGAGTCGCTATCCTGACCGGGAAAAGCCCGGCACGGGTGCGATTCACGAGCCCCATCCCGCAACAGGAACCGTCTTCTGCTGGAACTTGTTGAAAAAAAGAACGCCGTCGATAACGACGACGTTCTTTCAATTCCTACTTAAAATCAATCAAATTTTATTCGCCACCCCCCGCATCGTCAGCAGCAGCCTCTTCGGCGGCCCCATCATCAGCGGCGGCCCCATCATCAGCGGCGGCCCCATCATCAGCGGCGGCTTCCTCGGTCGCATCACCAGCACCAGCATCTGCTGCTTCGTCAGCGGCAGCTTCGGTCGTATCTGCCGGTTCCGCCGCCGGCGGATCTGCTGGCTGGCTACAACCCATGACCAAGCAGGCGGCTATCAACAAGGCAAAAAATCCAAACATTCTCATAATCATCCCTCCTGGAAACACGATGTGAAAAAACTACTATCTGTGAAGTAGATCCTACCGGCGGCCTGTTTATTCCTCTGGAAACAAAAAATAAATCCCGAAAATCTCGGTTCTCTCTTCTGCTAACTCGACAATTTCTTGCCCACCTCCCTTAAACCCAACACGGTAAGATTGCCAGTTCACAACTAGGGTTTTTAAACAACTTTTGCCTGCCGAAACGATTACCTGATCGTTACAATCTAGCAAAGAACCTGCTTTTGGTCAGATCACTGGAACCTTGTTTTATTTAGCAGGTTGTGACCATTATCTCGCTCATTTTCCACCCTTGGCACGTATCTTGCAACCTAATACATCTCATTAGTTTCCCTCCGTGCCATTTTGGCACAAGACTCCTCTCCATGATCGCCGGAGTCAAGAGAATGACAACTGATGGGTCAAAGGCCACCCCTCTGAAAGGGAGAATCCTGGTAGCGTCACCACATGCCGCAGGTACCCGGTATGAACGTCGCTTCGTTCTGATTCTCCAACACGGCCGTCAGGGGGCGTTCGGTCTGATTCTGGACGATCGATTTTTGACAACTTTGAAAAGAATCAGGATGCAATGGCAGCAGCGATCCAATCAGAACGATCTTGGCAATGCCCTGATTAGGGAAACGACAGCGCGGATCATCGCCTGGGAATCTCATCGATTGGAATACGAACTCAGAAGGGGATTGTGGCGGGATCCATCCTGGGATTCCGAACTTTTAGGAAATCAGAATCATTGCGAATGGGCGCAATTGGTTCGCGAGGTGGGCAGGTCGTTCTACCGTGATATCTTATGCATCAACACGACCGTTCCCCACCCGTCGCTTAATTGAAACAAGGCCTAGCCCGCCAGCCAGATGACTATCGAAATAATTAGTCCCACACAACACCAGGCCCCCACAAAACCACCAATGTCCAGTGCGTTAGGACGGGGAATTTCAATATCCGGATGATCAATCCATTTTGGCACCGGCGGTGCGGGATTATCAGGTAATGTGCAGGGAGCCTCGATGACCTCACCTTCTTGAACCGGTGTTCGCATCACTCGATAAAACAAATCCAGTTTTTCCTCCGGTTCTCGTTCCGTCATATAACTGACGATCAATCCCACGATCATTCCTGCCGACAGGTAGAGTAACATGGTCCACGAATCTAAAAACTTCGTATGACTCCCATTCATCATGAAATGCAATGATGACATTGAGGCAAACGAATCCTCCATCATTCCCGGCAGATAAGCAGCTAACGCCCACGTGGCATACGCAACAATACTCGAGATCCAAACAGCGGCAGATGTCCAGCGTCGCCACACTAGTCCAATCCAGACACTGATGCCAATTGCTGCAGGCGTTTTTATAATCACTTTGATCGCATCGATGACATCGGTAAACGTCGTTCCTAAAATCAGCGCGACCAACACAATCGCCAACGCTGCCAGGCGCCCAACCCGCACATAGTGTGCTTGAGAACGTCCTTGTCGAAAGTATCGCTTATAGATGTTCTCAGTAAACAAACCACTACCAACAATCATCTGGGCATCACAGGAACTCATCATCGCCGCTAACAACGATGCCAACAGCAAACCGACGAGACCCGGTGCCACGTCTGGTAAAATGTCATAGGCTGCCCTACCGAAGAGTTCGTCGGCAAATTGCCTATCAAACGAGTCCAAGGACTGCTTTTGGGCATCATCCAGATTGAGATATCCCGGATCGCTACGGGCCTTGAGCATTTCGAATTCCGCAATCTTCACTGTTCTCGCCGGATCATCTTCTGCAGGTAAAGCCATCGGGCTTTGATCACCAAGGTACCAGACGATGCATGCCAAACCAGTAAACGTCCACGCGACGGTACAAATTCGTTTAATGAAATTGCCAACCGTAAAGCCAAACCGGCCTTCGAATTCAGTTTTCCCTGCTCCACAAATCCCCATAATGTGCGGTTGCGCAATGATTCCGGCCAGGGCGGTAAGCGAAAGCATGAAAACGTAGAATACGGAAATCTGTTCTTTTCCGAGTATTTGAGCAATCTCAGGCCGACCAAAAAGGTCAAACATTCCATCTTTCAAGTCAGCATTTTCACGAAGCGCGTGCAAACCACCGATTTTTGCGAATACCCAAGGCAACAGTAAAAATGAAAATGTGATCGTTAAAATCCCCTGAACGAAGTCTGTCATAACAGCCGCACCCAGACCTCCGGCCATTCCATAAACGACAAACAACACAGTGATGAACAAAATTCCAATCTGATAACCTTCCAGCGGGTACCATGCCAACGTCTGCTTTTGAGCGTTCGCATCTCCGCGATCTTCCCACTTGGGCGCGTTCACCTTGGGAACAATCCGCAAATCGAGTTGTTCAGCAACTTTCGTCAGTTCACCACCGGTCAGTGCATTGGTCATCTTTCCAGCGGCAAAAAGCGAACCGGCAATGAAAGCAATTGCCATGATAATTCCATAGCAGGCATAGAGCGCTGCAGTACTGGAATGGAAACGAGCTTCAAAAAAATCGCTCGTGGTAAGGGCACGCATACGACGTAGCAAAGGTGCGAGCAGCCAATAAAAGGGAGTCGCCCAAAGCCAAAGAAATTGCCACCAAATACCGGCCAACCCTGCTCGCCAGGTACCGGCCACCACCGCCGTCGCCTGCTCACTGGAAGTCCCCGCGCCAAACGCAAAGAACATCATCAGGACCTTCCCGAATCGACGACCGCCCATAAAAAAGTCGGTCATATCATTGACTTTCCTATAGGCCATCACACCCAGGAAGGTCACACCGATAAGGTAGACAAACAAAACCAGCCAGTCGATCCACGTCAATCCAAGATACATGGGTTTAACAGTGCTCCTGAGCGAACAATTCCATCATTACCACCTAACCCTCACAAGGGCATCCAGTGTAACCGGCCGGGCCGTTCATCGCCATGACCCGTAGGTCCTCTTGATCTGTCCACGTTTTGAAAACGGCGGCACTGCGTCAGAACCAAGACAACCGCTATCTGTTTCGTTGAATCAAAATTAGAAAGGAGTTCGTGTTCCCAAGTAGGCAACGGACTTGGCATCTGTAATTCTATCCTTAAAATGAGCCGGAAAGGGTATTTTTGGTTCTCCTTATGAACCCCTAAGGCAAATTGACTCGACTTTTACTGATTCGATCTTCGTAAAATGGTACTGTCTGCCTTGCTGGCTGTGAATTGGTAAATGCCATGTCCTACCAAATTGTCGACGCTTACAGCCATTGTGGACTCAGCAAATATCGTCCTGTTGAAAATGTGAAGGACATCATGCAGCGCAATGGCGTGACTCGCGCCGTTCTTGTCCAGCATTTAGGTGAATATGACAATCACTATCTTAAAACCGTTGTGGCAAAAGAGCCTCATCAATTTGCAGGTGTCATGCACCTCGACGTTGCAGACCCCGCCATCGATGATCTACTGGAGCATTGGGCCTCAAAACACATTTTCCGTGGCATTCGTCTGCTGACTCGAACCCTCACCACGCATTTGGACGTCTGGAAACACGCATCCGAACTAGGACTTTCATTGATTCTTTTTGATGAACATTCCATCGCTAATCATTTCAATGAACTGTCAGATTTTGCTGAACAACATCCCCGTACAAGGCTGGTACTTTCCCATCTCGGTGTCTTGGATATGCGAGAAGCACCCAACTTTTCAAGTCATCAACAAATCGTCGCCTTAGCCGCTCACGCCAACATTTTCGTTCAGACTTGAAAA
>Ga0310342_100001144_pt1 | contig 16141 bp, 13 predicted proteins | sample S15DNA20500_MG_FD_206155 | JGI IMG/M metagenome (GOLD analysis project Ga0310342, IMG submission 206155) | Marine microbial communities from station ALOHA, North Pacific Subtropical Gyre - S1503-DNA-20-500_MG | ecosystem: Environmental > Aquatic > Marine > Oceanic | place: Pacific Ocean: North... | reverse complement strand
TTAACTCAACGCGGCATGACGGGTGGTTCAACGAGGATGAGCCTTACGGATCACGTGGGTGCGCGGCCTCCCACTCACGGGCGAGGCTTTGTGCTTCGGCAAGCTGTTCGGGTGTCATCCGCTGCGCAGTAAGATCGCGATTCTTGGCGCTATCTGCCCACTCGGACTCTGAGCTTCGAGACGCCGAGAGGCTGTACCACATATGAGCCTGCACATAGTCCTGCGGCACACCGTTTCCGTCGCGGTAACTACAGGCGAGGTCGTGCTGCGCGTCCGCACGTCCTTGCTCTGCCGCCAAAATGAACCACCGTACTGATTCCTCGTTGTCCTGTGGAACGCCCTTGCCATCACGGTAAACGCACCCGAGACTCTGCTGCGCCACGGCATCCCCTTGGTCCGCGGCCAATCGGTACCACCGTGCCGCTTCCGCGTCATCCTGCGAAACGCCCTCACCAGTGTGGTAATGCCACGCGAGGGTGACCTGAGCTACAGCATACCCTTGGTCCGCGGCCAACCGGTACCACCGCACGGCCGTCATCTCATCCTCTGGGATACTGTGACCTTTGTTGTACATCCACCCGCACATGAACTGCGCTGGCGCATGCCCTTGGTCTGCGGACAACCGGAACCACCGGATTGACTCGACGTCGTCTTGTGGCACACCATCGCCATCGCGGTAAGCTACCCCAAGGTTGTACTGCGCTTGAGCATGCCCTTGACCCGCAGCTAACCGGTACCATCGCACCGCCTCCTCATCATCATCTTGCGGAACACCCTCACCAGTGTGGTAATGCCACCCCAGGATGACCTGGGCCTCAGCATACCCTTGGTCGGCGGCTTTTCGGTACCACGCCAACGCATTCGCATGTTTACCGGCGTCATCGAACTGCAAACCGCGGTCGAAACACTTCTCCGCAGATAGGCGAACATGCGCCGCCAGGCTTTCACTGGAACCGTTGTTGTGCAGGTCAGTCCTGCTCGTGTCGGATGAGACTTGGGTGTCTGTCTTCTGATCGGTCATGGCGAAGTGTCTAGCGTAGAGCAGGACGACGAGTGGTGCAACGGAGATGGGTACTCGTCACGATACTCGCTGCCTCGCGCCGAATATCGTTTCTAAGGTGCTTGCGAGAACGGGATCGAGTCCAGTCGATGTACTACGCCTGTTGTTGACGGCTGTGGAAGGCTAAGTTGCAGTGCTCAAACCTGTGAGGACCAGAAACGACGTGTTATCAGTAGGTTAGGAAAACGTGTTGCGCACGTTCGCCCCCCGCTTCATCCACCACCTTCACCATGAGAATTAGGCAATCTTGTATTCATGCCCGCTTCGTTTTCATCAATGCTTTACTCTCCCACACCAACACCCATCTTGACCGAGCAACCAAATGGTACAGTCTCGGAGGACACGGGTGCCGCACTAGTGGCTCTTACACGTCAATGCCAACCAACCGTCCCACCCGTGCATTTCTTGAGCCGGTTACGGCATCTGACAGCTGAAATTAGCGGCGTCGTCGGTGCTTCCGCTGCCATTGTAGACCGCGAGTTCAGGATACGGACAGAGCGGTCTCGTCCGATCGACGACACCGTCGCGCTGCCGCGACGCAATGAGTTGATCTGGGGCACGCCCCTCTTCGACCCACTCTTCGAGAGTGGTAAGCGTGTCAAAGGTATTCGGGCCTTCACCACCGCCGCAGTGTCCCATGCCAGGAGCCATGAACAGGCGATACGAGTCGTGCACAGTATCCCGGTCGCCGATCGTCTCAACGACTCTTTCGTAGTATTGCGTCGCGTTCGCCGGCGAGATCTGTGCATCGCTCCAACCGTGGTAGGCCAGAAGTTTTCCGCCGTTGTCCATGAACGGCTGAAGATTCGGATCGAGCGCATTGAGCGTGCTGTCGTCGGTCTCCTCGGCGCGGACGATATCACGCTCAAACTCGAACCGATCGACCGACCATCCCGGATTCTTATCCACGAGGTACTTGAACTGCTCCACCCCCGTGGTACGGGCTGAGCGCGTCCACCCATAGTCGGTCCAGTCGAGTTCGCTCCCAGGCAGCAGCCCAGTTATCGCGCGCCCGGTCTTCGGATTCTTGGGTGACGAATAAAGCATGCGGACCGTCTCCACCTGCGCACCGGTGAGACACGACGAAGTGTCTGTCCCGTCGCAGAGCAGCACAGCGGGATCAAAATCGCACCGCTCCGGATCGCCGACAACACCATCAGTCACACCGTCGGCCGCGTCACATGTCTCGAGCACCGCCTCATGAACTAGCAACCGCTTATCTTCCAACAAACGACGCTGGCTGTCGTACTCGAGCGGCTTGGCAACCCGCAACGCCGCCACCGATCGACCGGTCCAGTCGTTGCCCGGTGCTCCGGCAATGATGCCATCGAAGTCTTCCGGGTACCGCTGCGCCTGTTTTAATGCCTGGCGACCACCGGCCGAGCAGCCATTCCAGTATGAATACTGCGGCGCCTCGCCGTAGTACGCCGCGATGACCTGCTTTGCCGTAACGGTCATCTCATGCGTGGCGCGCCAACCGAAGTCGATCACCTTCTCAGGGTGGCCGAGGCCAAATCTCGCACTCCCACCTTCGTGCCCCGTGTCGGTTGAGGTGCTCGCGTAGCCGAGGGCGAGTCCATAGGCGAGCGAACGACCGCCTCCGTAGCGAATGCTTCCGGTGAACGCACCATTGCCGACCGCTTGGAGCTTGCCATTCCACGTTTCCTCGGAAGGCAACCACACCTCGATCTTGATATCGGAGTCGTCGGATGGCGTCAGCGTCGCCATCACGCGGCAAAACGCTGGCAACTCACCGTACTGCCGTGCGGCCGCTTCTGAAATCGGGCGGCCACCTGGCGGCATCGGTGGCGTAAACGCCCCAGCGTCAAATGCCTCGGTACCGGTGACGGTACCATTGGGGATCACCAATGAAGCCAAGTCCACACATGCCGTCGCTGCGCCGACGTCGGCGGTGACTTCACCCATACCATCGCTCGGACCACATTGCGTAGCTCCGGCGGCCGCGCTGGCCAAAAGAATTGCCGTGATTACCCTTTTCATCGCACCTTACCCCTTTTTTTGCGGGACTGCGTGCTTCAACTATAGCGAGTCCGTTCGTTCAAAACCACTCTCGCCTTTGCCTAACGGCACCGGAAATCAATCGGTGGTCGGAGTTACAGCTGAAGGAATCTACACTAGCAGCAGGTTAGCGTGTGAGATGGATCGTAGCAACGTTCGGTTACGAAAAAAGAGGAGACACCGACGATAATACCGTCACCGCACCAATCTTCCAGCTAGGGCAAAGCGAAGATAAAGAGGTTGTTACCGCGGCTCGGACGGAGTTCCGGCGTGAGGCGCATGTTATCCTGGGAGCTGAGTGAGGAACCGGTGCTCGCAGCGATGTACTGCTTGCCATCCACCGCATAGGTAATCGGAAAGCCGGTTACCATCGATCCGAGATTGATTTCCCACAACACATTACCGCTCTCCTGGTCAAAGGCGCGGAACCGGCCGTTCCCGTCGCCCCCGAAGATCAATCCGCCACCGGTCGCTACCAACGACGTCGTGCCGGCACGCTGCTCGTACACCCAGACGATTTCACCAGTCTCCACTGAAATCGCCTGTACTGTCCCTACCTGTTCGGTCCCGGGGGCAATTTGGTCTCGCTTCGCGAGCGCGTAGAGACGACCACCCGTTTCGAGACTTGGCATCATACGCGCACACGCGTTGCGTAGCGGGAAGTACATCAATTTGGTCACCGGGCTATACGCACCCGCTTCCCAATCCTTGCCCCCGGTCACGTAGGCGGGGCAAACTAGCGCTTCCTGTCCTTCTCGCGTAAACACTAGCTCAGCATTCTCGGTTACCATCCCTGTTGCACCATCGATGTTACTCACGACGTTCTGCGCCACCGTCGGTGTCGCCCATAGGAACTCACCGGTCGCGCGGTCAAGCGTATAGACGATACCGGTCTTACCTGGTATACCAGTCATCACCTTCCGTTCCTCACCCGGCTGGAGCCTGGGATTGATCCAGCTCACATGGGATGGGTCAGGCCTTACGGCCGTGTCAATCAACAGGCGCTCGAACGGATGGTCGAGGTCCCAATGGTCGTTCATATGCTGGTAGTACCAGACGATCTCACCGGTATCGGCATCAAGCGCGAGCGTCGAATTATGGTACAGGTGCTTATTTTCGACTCCCCCAAGGAAGAACTTTGGCGCTGGCGATGTAACTGATGTCCCCACGTAGATGATATTCAGTTCAGGATCGAAGCTCGGCACCATCCAGGCGCCAACGTGACCGCGCTCCTCGTACGGCACGTTACCCCAGCTCTCGTTCCCCGGCTCACCCGGCGCCGGGATCAGACGGCGCCTCCATAACTCTTCCCCGGTCCTCGCATCATGCGCGACGATAACGCAGGCGAGTGGCCCACCGCGCGGATCGCAACTTCGTCCCGAAACAATCTTGCCGTTCGCGATAATCGGACCAGACGTCTGATTCGCCGGGTTGACCTTGTAGTCAAGAATCTCAGTCTCCCAAACCATCTCGCCAGTCTTTGCATCGAGGGCAAACACGTAATCGTCACCGCTGGTATCGATGATCAGGTTGCCGTAAATCGCAAGATTCCGGTTGGTGTCCACCAGGCTACCAATCATGTAATCTGACAAATCTTCCGGCCGATCGCGGCGATGCTCCCAGATCACATCCCCCGTTACGGCGTCGATCGCTTGGATGACATCGCGTGGGTTCGGCATATACATCACGCCGTCGTAAACAAGCGGCGTACCCTGCTGCAGACCGGGGCCCAACGCGCGTGACCAGACCATCTGAATCGTTCCCACGTTGTTTCGATCGATCTCATAGAGCGGACTGTAACCCCAACTGTCGAGTGTCCGGCGCCACATCAACCAGTCATCCGGATCGGGATTCTGCAGGATCTCATCGGTAACCGGCACGAAGTCAGACGGCTGCGCAGGCACCGGCGTGCTCCCGGTTACCAGTACCATCACGATACAGCCAAGTATAAATACGAGGCGCGGGTCCATGTAGCGTGCGCGCATGCCTATTCCTTTGTGGTCGCCAGAAGTGGCAGATCTGCCTTGGATCACGCTCCACTGTGCGCCATTTCACGCACGGGGACCGTGGTGCGTCAACTCCTCTGACCTATAATCGGCCTTCTATACCCTCCGCGACGGGACTGCGGTTACCACCACGGCGGCCACCGTACTGACTTCCCGCCCGCGATGGGTGTCTGGCTCTTTGATTACCGCACCGATCCTTCACCGGCACCAGGACCAGACACGACCGTGCGACGACTACCGGCCGCCAGCTGCCTCGCGCTCTGCTTCTTCTACGCGTGCGCCACCGAGCATCGTTGGCATTGAGTAATTTCCCTCGTGGCACGCGTACTCGAACATATCGTCTGGGTTGAGCCGCATCGGCACCTCGGCAGTCCAAGAGCTCGTCCAGATCTCGGGATCATCGACTGTGAATTGGTAGAGCAAAGTCTCAGCATCGACCCGCGTCAGCCGCTCGGTCAGACGCATGGCGTTGCTAGAATTTCGCCACTTGCGCTTGGCGTCAAAATTCGTCGTCTCAATGACCAATGTGTCACCGTCCCAGTGACCGCGGGAATCGCCCGACCATTGGAGAATCCCTGAATCGAGCGCGGGACGACCGTCAAGTGGGACCACGCGCGCCGTCTGCACCATCTCGGTCACAATCACGACCGTGTCTGGTGTCTGGAACAGTTGCATGTTGTTGTTATAGGCACTCGGATTCATCGGTGGACCGGCATTGAAGCCGAGGATACAGCGCACTCCCGAACTGAAATTAGTCGTCCATTCAGCCTTAGAACGTTCCTCAGTTTGGAAATCTGCACGCCGCTGACCAACCGCCGTATACGCAGGGACCCGACCATTAGGCGGGTCGATAACCAGCGATGTCCGTCTGGTCCCGACGGCCTTCGTGCCCCGATCCATCCAGAACTGGTTGTAAGCGCCAGGCTGGCCTTCTGTCCCTCGGTCCACATTGGCGCCTGCCGCCGTACGCTGGGCCGAACGGTTCCAGAGCCGGACCTCGCGGTCCACCGCGCCCTGCTCAAGGTCGGCCACCTCCTCCTCAGTCAAGAACTCTTGGTCGGCTAGTTCTTCGGGCCGCTCCATCGGAGTGATACTACGAAAATCCCAGACTCCCATGAGATCTGGCTTCCCCCACGAAGTCTGGGGAATCTCGGACTGCGCGGCAACCGGCACGGTCCCGAGCAACACGGCTGTAGCCGCGAGGGCTATACCACCTCGTAACAACGTAATTAGACGGGTCACTGGCGCCTCCTCTGGAATGAATACCTCCTTTATACCGCCCGACGCGCTGACCGACAAGTCGCTTTACTCGTGATCAGCGACATGTCAGAGTTCCCATCAATGCCTAGGATTCCGTTGACGGTGTCCCTGAACGTGCCAGCACTCGTGGCCGTCTTCGTATTGTCAGCGCTGAGTCTAGCTGCAGCCCAAGGTGAGGATTCGTATCAGTCCCGCTGCGCATTGTGTCACGGCGGCGATGCGGCCGGTACGAACCGCGCGCGCTCGATCCTCCCGACACTTCACTCGCTCAACCGAGACCGGCTTGCGACGATCATAACCGAGGGTGTCTCCCAGAAAGGGATGCCGGCGATCACCATTCCGGCGGACGAACTCGGCGACCTCATTACGTATTTGAAAGAGATGGCAGCGGCAGTTGCTCCGGCAGCACGCGACCCGCGCGCCCCCCAGTCACGAGCAGGCTCGATCCGAATCGGCAACGGCCGCTTGCTCAACGGCACCATCCTCAATGAAAGCGGCTTCGATACGCAGCTGCGCACTACGGACGGAACGATCCGCCTGCTCCGACGTAACGGTAACGACTACCACGAAGTGATGATCGAACCGTACGTCGACTGGGCCTCCTACAACGGCAGCGACACCTCAAATCGACACAGCACGCTCGATCAGATCGACCGCGACAACGTTGTGAATCTGACGGCACAGTGGTTCTTTCCGATTCCGGGTCTACCGATGATCGAAGGTACGCCGGTCGTCATCGCTGGCGTTATGTACGTCACCGGACCAAACCAGGTGTACGCGCTCGACGCGATGACCGGACGGGAGATTTGGCGGTACTCACAACCGCGCACACCAGGTCTCGTCGGCGACCCGGCCATCGGCCTCAACCGCGGTGTCGCGGTGTACAGCGACCTCCTTTTCACCGTCACGGACCACGCCCACATAATTGCGCTCAATCGCTTTACCGGCGAGCTTGTATGGGACACCGAGATGGCCGACCATTACGACCATTACGGTGCCATTGCAGCACCACTACTCGTTGGTGACCTAGTAATTGCTGGCATCAGCGCAGGAGATACTGGCCTTCGCGGATTCCTTGACGCCTATCACGTGGAGACCGGTGAGCGCGCGTGGCGCTTCTGGACGATTCCGGCGCCGGGCGAGCCTGGCTCGGAGACCTGGGGCGACTCCGAGGTACTCCGTCGAGGGTGCGGTGCCACATGGCTGACCGGCAGCTACGACGCCGAACTAGACCTCCTGTACTGGCCGACCGGGAATCCCTGTCCAGACCTGAACGGTGACCGGCGACCCGGCGACAACCTCTACACCAACTCGGTGGTGACGCTTCGACCCAAAACTGGCAAGCTTGAGTGGTATTTTCAGTTCACCCCGCACGATACACACGACTGGGACGCGCAAGAACCATTACTCCTCATCGACGACGACTTCCGCGGCCGCCCACGCAAGCTGCTGGTCCAAGGGAACCGGAATGGGTTCTTCTACGTACTCGATCGGACGAACGGCCAGTTCCTGCTCGGCAAACCGTTCGTGCATCAGACCTGGGCCGAGGGGATCGATGACTCAGGAAAACCAATCGTGCTTCCGAATACCAACCCCACAGAAGAAGGCAATGACGTCTGCCCTGCTATTCGCGGCGCGACCAACTGGTGGGCAACGAGCTACCACCCGGGTACGAAGCTGTTCTACCTACTCGCCCATGAGTCCTGCATGACCTACACCAAGAATGAACGCGACTGGCAGCGCGGGCGTAACTGGCTCGGTGGCACTGCTCGACTCGCCGACGGGTCACAGAATCAGAAGTTCATTCGCGCGATCGATATCCAGACGGGTGACGTCACTTGGAGTTACTCGCAGACCGGTAATGCGCAGACCTACTCCGGTGTACTATCGACCGACGGTAACCTCGTATTCTTCGGCGAAGATAGTGGCGCGTTTGCTGCGCTCGACGCCGAGCACGGCGAGTTGCTCTGGCACTTCCAAGCAAACCAAGACTGGAAGGCGTCACCGATGACCTATATGGTGGCCGGTAGGCAGTACGTCGCGATCGCATCAGGGCTCGGCTTCTGGGCGTTCGCCCTCCCAAAGTAGGGGACACCGAACCTCGCGGTGGCTCTCGACTCGAACATCCGCTGACCCCATGTGGCCCCTAGAAAGCATGCCGCCTTCATCTCTGACCGAGAAGGAACGAATCCGTAAGAACGCCGGTGCTCAGCCCGATATCTACGAGACCATCGAATGAAAACCCCTACTCGCTCCCCCATACTGATCGCCCTGCTGCTCGTCACTACAGGTGCTGGTGCTGCTCGGGCCGCGTGCGGAGACTCCGGCGTCTCGGTTCAAGTGCTCGGTTCCGGTGGACCTTTTGGCACGGGACATGCTTCCTCCGGCTACATCGTCTGGGTCGACGGGGTCAGCCTAATCATGGTAGATGCCGGAGGTGGCACCTTTGCACGTTTTCATGAAGCGGGGGCGACGCTGGCCGATCTCCAGCTGCTAGCGATAAGCCACTTTCATCCAGACCATGCAACGGACGTCCCGGCGCTGCTCTGGCCCCGTGGTGGCGACCTACTAGTGGCTGGCCCATCGGGGAGCGCGGAGTTTCCTTCGGTTAACGACTTCCTGCATGGATTGTTCGGGCCACGGGGGGTGTTTCGGGTTCTGAACGACCGTGTGACGCTCGACACGGTAACCGTGAACGTCGACAATCCGCAGCCGACGGACGTACTTGCGGAGTCGGTACGTGTCCGAGGCCTCACCGTGCCGCACGGGTCTGTCCCGACGGTCGGCTATCGGGTCGACGTTGGCGACGCCAGTATCGCGTTCGCTAGCGACCAGAACGGATCGAACCCAGCCTTCACAAACCTTATTCGGGACGTCGATGTGCTCGTCGTGCACTTTGCCGGTTCAGAGACATCCGCAGGGACAGCCGCCAACCTACACGCGAGGCCCAGTGTGTGGGGCCAGATGGCCACAGACGCGGGAGTCGGCAGGCTGATCTTAAGCCATGTGTCCGCGAATCAGAATCTTGAGGAGAACGTGGCACACCTCCGGTCACGGTATCGTGGCCCTCTTACCATCGCCTCAGACCTCTTATGCCTATCGGTTCAATAGATTTCTCAAGGACGCTAGACGGCTAGCCCTTCACCGTTGAACTGCCCGCCACCTCACGCTACGCTAGACGCCTCACCATTCGTTGTTGTGAAGGGATGCCATGTATTGCCGCAACTGCGGGAAACAAGTTAGCGAATCGACACAATTTTGCGTTGCCTGTGGTGTGCAAGTTTACGGAGGGGACGAAAGCAAACAGCAGTTTGACTTAACTGAGGCGCCAATGTCAGGTGCGCTAGAAGGAAATCCGTTTGATTACTATCTAAGGGCGTGGAGGAAGTACGCGGTATTTGGTGGCCGAGCCCGGCGCAGGGAATTCTGGTACTTCGAATTATTCAACATACTCGCCATAGGCATGCTTGGTCTCATCGAAGACATGTTTGGCTTGTTACCAGAGTCGGAAACAAGCATTCTCGCAAGCATTTATTATGTGGCTAGCCTCGTACCAAATCTCGCCGTTGGCTTCCGTAGAATGCACGACACAAACCATTCAGGGTGGTGGTACTGGTTGCCAATTATCAACCTAATCTTTGCGGTCACGAATGGTCAGCGGAGTCGGAATCGCTTCGGACCCGACCCAAAATCGAGAGAGGGCTAAAACTCTCAGCCTCGATGGCCGACGGACCACCACCGTACCCACGCATGAAGCGCTGCGCACCCGCGTGAGCCGTCAACGCCTGCTCCCCGAAGTACTCGCGTGTACGGTGCTCAACCTGTAGCATCACAGCCTAGCGGCCCCGGATGTCAGGAATCCATGAAACTAGCGAGGTATCCAATAAGCCGAACCGACCGCTGTTTCCCATCGCCTAAAGTATGACTGGCTCAAAATTCTCGAACGTCCTCATCTGCGACACGCGTGGCGACGCCCTCGCCGCTTACGTGGCAGCGCGACGACCAGGCCTAGTCTGTCGTGTCCGTACCGCCAATACCATCACGACCGCCGACCGTGTCTGGGCGGACGTGTTGATCGGCTTCGGCGTCCCCGTTGACCTTGGGCGATCATCGATCCGATGGGTGCACTCCACCGGTGCAGGGGTCGATAGCTTTCTGACTCGATCCACCTGGCCAACAAGGGTCACACTGACCCGCACGACCGGAGAGCTTGGACTCCGTATAGCCGAGTACTGCGTCGGTCATGCACTGGCAATGTCGCAACGAATTCTGGCGTTTCGTGACGAGCAGATCGCACGACGATGGACTCCAATTGAGCCGACGCTACTACGCGGCACCACAGCAGTGATTGTGGGGACGGGGTCGGTCGGATCGGCGATCGCCACCCGTTTTACCGCGTTGGGATGTGTCGCGGTCGGCGTCTCTCGATCTGGAGATGCTCGATGGCCGTTCGAGCGCGTGTATCCAACAGAAGCACTCGCCGGCGTAGTGACAACCGCTCGCTGGCTCGTGCTCGCCGTGCCGCTTACACAAGAGACGGAAGGCCTTATAACAGCACCTGTGCTGACGCGGTGTCGCGATGCGTTCCTCATTAATGTAGCCCGCGGTCGCGTGCTCGACACCACGGCACTACTCGAGGCCCTCGACACCGGTAGTCTGATCGGTGCAGCGCTGGACGTCTTCGACGACGAACCGCTACCAGCGGAGTCACCTCTGTGGAAAGCGCATGGCGTTCTGATCACTCCCCATATTGCTGGTATCACGCATGTCGAAGAGGCCGGTGAGGCGTTCCTCGACGCTCTGTCTCAAATCGAGGCAGGAGTAACCCCAGCAAATCACGTCGACCCCACCTCCGGCTACTAAATAAACTGTGGGACACGCGCACAACGCGATCCCTAGATCGGAAGGTCTCTGTGCATTTAAAAAATCGGGGAGAACGTCTTGCCGATCTGATGCTAGGGTGACGAAACTTCTTGAACGTATGCAACCAAGAATCTTGACCAGACTGGTATCAAAACGCAGCGGCCCAGGTTGTTATGAATAAAAAGTATCGGCAGGAAGCGCGACGGATCGCCTGAAGCGACAATCTCAAACAACATCGTACGCGCCTGCCCTTCTCCCTCCGGGAGAGGAGCAGGCGCGGTCTTTACCTACGGCTTCACTAGTGTTACGGAAGCATTAGATGGGCTTCGCTCGTGCCAGCCGCCATGATCCACGCGCCCCCTTGATCACGACTGTCAGGAAAGCCAGCGGACGCTGTGGTCGCCCCAGGCATTGAGATCGTCGTGTGAACACCAGCGCTCGCCTGGTCTGGACCATTCATCGAACTAAAGAACGAGCCATATTCTGCCTTCACGCGTGTACCGTTCTGTGCAGCCCCGGCGACCAGTGCCCGCTCTCCCTCGGCATCGGTACTCTCCGCACGAAAGCGCCGGTTCTGTGCAACTCTTTCGAGGTTGGCCTTAACTGTGCACTGTACGGCGAACGGTGGGCGATCGCGCTGATCTGCCCGACTGTAGCAAACGATCTCATTCGTACCTTCCTTCATCGTTGCGTAGGTATGGTCGGCACTCCACTTGACAACCGACGCATCGTCGCGCGCTCGCCGTGGTGCCGCTGCTAGCGCCTCCTCGATGAGTTCCGCATTCGACTGGGCATAGGCATTCGGCGAAATGGCTGCGATTCCAAAGACAAACAAAAGCATACGCTTCATGGAAAACCTCCGTGTCCCACTGGCATGTACCGAAGTCTGAGCCAGAGGCTCAGACTGTATAGATGACCGTCAACTAATTATAATCACTGTCTTTACAGACAAAAAGTATCACACGCAGGCACACATGAGGAACAGCGCGGCACGAATTTGGCTTTACCCAACGCGTCGCCCACGGGTCGGTCGCCGCGAACCTGCACCGCGGTAGACACCTCACGTTCATATCAAGGTAGCCAAAGCCGTCATATCGTTCCAATCCTACTTACCTGACTTGGCCGCTTTTTCCTGCGCACGGGACCCCGCGAGGATGTTCGTCATCCCGTAGTTCCCCTCATGGCACGCGTACTCAAAGATCGGCCCCGGAATACGCGCCATCGGAAGTGACCCACTCCAAGGTCTCGTCCACGTGCCAGGATCATCAACTGTGAACTCGTAGTCGAGCGTGTCAGAACCGATACGTGTGAAGCGTTCGACGACATGTAACGCTTCGGTAAGAATTCCCCTGAACCCTCTGATAAAAGCCTCGTCGTTAAAGTGAGTGGTTTCAACAACGAGCGTCTCTCCCTCCCAATGGCCACGCGAGTCCCCCATATACCCACGGATCGCTTGTCCGATATGAGGACGCCCGTCTAGCGGAATCATACGAACTTCATTGATGTGTTCTTGGAGAATGGCCACATAGTCCGAATTCTGCACAATTTGATAGTTGTTGTTGTACCCCGTGGGAAATGCGGGAATGCCCCGGTACCAGATACAACGTTCGCCCAAATCAAATTGCTCCCATGACTCAGCAGGAAAGCGTCCGCGTCGAACGTCGACAAGCCGCTGCGCCTCAGGAGACGTAACTCGCTCTTGCGCTTCTTGTGTTAGAGAAGGCAGTCTGCCATTCCGCGGATCCACAATCAGCGACGTGCGCCTGGTAGAAACGACCGTAGTGCCGCGATCCATCCAGAAATTATTGTAAGCGCCAACGTTACCGCCGGCCTCGGTTCGCTGAGCGGACTGGCTCAATAGCTGTTCATTTCGAGTAACCGTTTGCTGTTCGAGGTTCGCCGCCTCTTCCGCGCTCAAGAACTCTTTGTCTGCAATTTCTTCAGGACGTTCCAACGGTGTAATAGTAGCGTTGCTCCAGATTCCCTGTAGATCAGGATGACCCCACGGTGTGCGCGGCGGTAGGTCACCATGCACTGCGGACCTTTGGGGCTGAGCAGTAACGGCTGGGGGGACCAGTGCCGCAACCATAACCACGACCCCAAATCCACAGAGTGATGTGAGAAACCGATGTCTCATCTATAACCTCAATTACTCAGCTCTCTGTGCTATGGAGGCGAGTGGCGACTGGTCCAGCGACGCACCTCGAACCGTTCACGTGACAACCACGACGACGAACGCCACGGCATCCAGCCTAACCCGGAGCGGTAAGTGACTCAACGGAACTTAAATGAGTCGCCGATGCGCTGGCGTTTGATCTGTAAACTCTGGTGTACATATTCAATCTCTGAGTTCCAGAGCATTAGCGTGGTGCCTGTCCATTCGACATCGATTAGTCAGACTAGTCAGGAATCAGCCGTGGGACGAACTTCGTCACTCCCTGGATCGGCCCGACCTCGCCAGCATAGACATTTCCCTCGGCATCGGCAGTGACCCCTTCCCCCATTGACCCTACACCTCCCATGCCAGAAGGACGCTCGGAGACATGCTCCCTCACGAAATACCACACCTCACCGGTGCGGGCGCTTCCGACCCGGAGGCCCTTTCTCCAGCCGCCAGGGTTGTAATTCTCATCCGACTCGGAATCAATTGCGTAGAGAACATCGTTACTATCGATGAACAGCCCGCTAATTCGACTGAACTGATACCACGTGTCGAGATGGTTGCCGTCCTGGTCGAAAATCTGGATCCGGCTGTTCCCGCGGTCGGCAACGAACAGGCGCCCTTGCGAATCAAAGTCCAGTGAGTGCGGTGCGCGGAACTCGCCGTCCGCAAAGCCCCACTGTCCCCAGCTCTTGAGGAAGGTGCCATCTGGAGCAAACTTCGAGATCCGGCCGATCGCGTTCGGGCCAGCCTCGTCGAGGAACTGGCCGTTGTGCGCTTCCCCGACGAAAATACTGCCGTCTGGTGCTATGACGACGTCGTTCGGTTCGGAAAAATGTGTCGGTGGATTGCCACGCTCGCCCGGTGTGCCGAGCACCATCAGTACTTCGCCTTGCGGACTAAATTTGATGACCTGGTGCCCCTTCTTCGGTGCCCTGGGGGTGCGCTCAAGTTCCCTCTGGTTCGGCGACCTGGCATCGACGACCCAAACGTTGCCTTCACTGTCGACGTCCATACCGTGTGGCCAGGTAATGAGGCCCGCACCAAAGCTCTGCACGACGTTGCCCTCTGAGTCCATCTTGACGATCGGATCGACGTCCGATTCGGCACATGAGTTGGTCCCGCAGCGATCTGCGGCCCAGATGTGTACGCCGTCGATATCGACATTGATCGCACTAACCGATCCCCAGGTCCGCCCGTCCGGCAGCGTGCCAAAGTTACGCACGGTCTCATACGGGTTGGGTAGGTTGTTGATCGGAGGTTGGTTCGCGTGCTCAGGCGGCACCTTAGCACCACGCTGTGCAAATGCGGGTTCCGGGGTCAACACCGCTGCCATGCACACCAGAGCCACTAACACACACCTAAATGTAGCCGCAGTCATTGATCACCTCTCAATATCTTGCATCAGGATACGAACTCCATTTCGTTACCCTACCATCGGAGTGACAGAGTCAATCGTCAAAACTCGGTCACCAAGTAACGATTGAAACTCTTACACAAAATCTCAGACGCGACTCGGGACCAACGTTGCTCAAGGTGTTACGCGATACGACGTCTATCGCTAGAGCGCTCGACGAGACAAACGCTGTCCCTACGACCTGTCCGTTGCAGGACACCCTAGATGTGGCTCTACCAACTGCATGCTTGACTATCAATTACCTGCACCCCGATCGACAAAAACGCTGTCTCTATCGCATCCGTTAACTCCTTTGGATCGATGTTCTCAATCGGTGCCGATGAACTTGCATCCTGTCCTGAACAGGAACTCCGCTCATGAGTGCCATTCCAGAACCCCCAGCACCCCCGTAAAACGTCTAGCCTAACGCAGGGCGACAGGTGGTTCAACGGAGCTGGAACCATGAGTCGGGTTCGGGATTGCGGTGGTCGTCTTCAGTATTACACCCACAGTAGTGAATTGGATCTATGGGTTACTGTTATCCTATCCATGACAAGAGAATTACATTTAACTAGCTGAATCTCTTGGTGTGTCAAGCATTCAATCCGTGCGTAGCCAAATTGCTTGTTTCGAGGAGGTTGGAACATGAAGGGACGACTACTTGAGTCGCTCGGTGTGGTCATAGTGATCGCCACCATCATGGTGGTGCTCCAGCTCACCGCGGTCCCGATGAGTAGCCAGGCTGAAATCATGACGACGTGGGGGCATCCAAATTTGGAAGGTATCTGGCTCGACGTCTACACAACACCCTTTGAACGAGCACCAGAGCTTGGCGACCGAGAGTTTGTAACCCCTGAAGAGCGGGCCGCACAGGACCAGGCCCGCTCGGAAAACACGGGGCGCGACCGACGCTTCGGGCGCGGGAGCGCGCAAGACGTTTCCGCGGCATATGGCGAAGTTTGGACCTCCGCGAAACCGACGGGTCCGCGCACGTCCCTCGTCGTTGACCCACCGAACGGACGGATTCCCGCCCTAACCGCGGAGGCCGTACGGGAGGACGAAACCCGCCGCGAGTGGAGGGTCATGCTCATGAGAAACACCCCAACCTGCGAGCAGGAAGCACCCGGCTGCGAGGGCGGGCAATTCGGTCCACTCTCGCCACGACGGTTCGATACCACGCCCTTTTACAACACGTCACGCATGAACCGCCACGACGGCCCTGAGGATCAGAGCTTGGGTGACCGGTGCACGCTTGGTTCCACTCCAGATTTCAATGGGTTCCGTCGTATCGTGCAGGGCGAGGGTTCGATCGCGATCGGCTATGACACGGGACAAGGTCAGGGGTATCAGCGTGTGATCAACCTCAGCGGGACTCA
>Ga0310342_100001140_pt1 | contig 16157 bp, 12 predicted proteins | sample S15DNA20500_MG_FD_206155 | JGI IMG/M metagenome (GOLD analysis project Ga0310342, IMG submission 206155) | Marine microbial communities from station ALOHA, North Pacific Subtropical Gyre - S1503-DNA-20-500_MG | ecosystem: Environmental > Aquatic > Marine > Oceanic | place: Pacific Ocean: North... | reverse complement strand
AAGAAGAATCACGCCCGCGATCCACGCCGAGCTGCGGATTCTCCTCACCTCGCGCAGAATAGCGTGCTATTGAGGCCGCCGTGGTGACGAAGAACTTTCCGGGACGGTGCGCCGGGGCGTTCTGGCTCTGGGCCGGCGCGGGCGGCCTCGTCTGCATCGCGATGTCGCGGCTCGAGCCGAGCCTCTTGGAAGAGGGCCTGCTGCTCCATGTCGGCGAGCGGATGCTGGCGGGCGAGCACCCCTATCGCGACGTCGTGTTGACGACGGGGCCGGTGCCTTATGCCATGGTGACCGGTCTCTTCGCGCTCTTCGAACCGAGCATCGCGGTCGCGCGCAGCGGCGTCGCGCTACTCCACGCGCTGGCCACCGGCGCCGTCTACGCGCTTGGTCGCCGCGCCGGCGCCGGTCCCTGGGCGCACGCGGCGGCGGCCTGCATCGCGGTGACGCCGGTGTTCTTCTTCCCGCTGATTTCGACCGCGTTCTACACCACCGTCGCCACGAATCTCGCGATCATCAGCGCCTGGCTGGCGCTGCGCGGCGTCGGCTCGGCCGGCTGGGCCTTCACCGCCGGTGTGGCGATGGCGGCGACTGCGCTCTCGAAGCAGAGCATGGGAGTGCTGCTCGCGGTGTCGGTCGTTCCATCCCTGATCCTCTGCGCTCCCGCTGGCGCTCGCCTGCGCCGCGGCTTCGCGGTCTGCGCGGGCGGCGCCGCGGCCACCGTCACGACCCTCGTCGTCTTTGCCGCCCTCGGAGACCTCGAGGTCTTCGTGCGCTCGCTCGTCGCCCTGCCGCGCGGACAGGTCTTCGCGTCGTCGTTCATCAATCTCTGGCCGCCCGGGATTCTCGCTCCGGATCTCGCTCCCCGTGCCGTCTTGATCGTGCCGGAGGTCTTCCATCTGCTCCGAGATGGGCGGGCAGACCCCTACCCCGCATCGATCATCCTCATCACCCAGATACTCTACGCGCTTCCGCTGGCCGGTCTCGTCCTCACGCTCGTCGCGCGGATGACACGCCCGCTCCCTCCGGCGCTCTGGATGTTTGCCTGCGCGAACCTCGCCTGTGCGTCCAACTTGTTTCCGCGCGCCGACGCCGGACACCTGGCCTTCGCAGCGCCGCTGGCCTTCGCCTACGCGGTGTGCCTCGCCGCGGTGTGGGTGCCGGGCAACCGGAGCCTGGGGTCCGTTTCCCGGGTCGCGGCGGGCCTCGCGGTGCTCGCCCTCGCCGTGACGGCGTCGTGGACCGGCGCGCGCCTCTACGAACGCTCCGGCGACGCGACCTGGGGTCCCAGGGTGACGGTTCGTCCCGTCAACCCTTCGAAGCGCGCGGGGGCCGTACCGCGCGTGATCCGCTATCTGCGCGAGCGGCTCGCTACCAACGAGGCGATCTTCGTGGCCCGCACCGAGCCGCTTCTCTACTTCGCGACCGGTGCGCGCAATCCGACGCCCTTCACGGGCCTGCTCCAGGTCTGGGGCACCCGCGGCGACCAGCAGGACGAGATCCTCGGGGCACTCGAGGATGTGCGTTTCGTGGTGATGAGCGACACCGACGGCATGCACACCTTCTATGCCGAAGAACTCCCCGCGGTGCAGGAAGAGCTGGAGCGGAGATTCCACGTTCCCGAAACGTTCACCGGCCGGACGCCCGATGAAGACTGGCTCATGGTGTTGGAGCGCGGCCGCGACCGCGGTCCGACCTCGATCGACCTCGCGGACACCGCAGTGGCGCCGGACGCATGGCTCAGACAGGCCGATGGTCGGCAGACGCCGGCGCCGCTGCCCGCAACCCGCATCCCAATCCGGCAGAACCGCCGTCCCATGGCGCTTGAACTCGGCCCGCGCGGCGGCGGCGCCGACTGGGAGTTCGTCGTTCCCGAGGATGCGCGCTTCCAGGTCTCCGTCGGCTTCCGCAGGATCCATGGCTGGCGCCAACCGAACCGGCTGCGCTTCGAGGTGAAGGTCTCGGAGGGCGAGGGCTTCCGCACCCTCGGTGTCCAGCGCGTCAGCTTCGATCCGAGCCAGGGCGCCGGACGCCGCTGGAGTGACCTCGACATCGATCTCTCCGCACTCGCAGGGCGGCGCGTCGTCCTCCGGCTCGAGGCCGTACCGGCGAAGCCGCCAAAGGCCGGCCGGGTCGCGCTCTGGGGCAGCCCTCGGATCACCGGCTCCGCGGAGCGCTAACGGTCCTTGGACGGGGCCGACGCGCCTCTCGCGGCAGGGCGCACGCCGCCGTCGCCCTCGTTTCCAACGACGTCGGGAATGACGTGTTCCGAGCGATGCCGCCGTACAGTCCGGGCGGGCCCAGCGGTGCGCGCACGAGCCGGACCCCCATATCGCGGCTCGACCTCTTGAGCTGTAGCTAGGCGGGTCACGAGCGCGACCGCAGCGAGCGTCAATAGCGCAACGGCGGTGTTGGCGGCGATGCGCCGCGCCGTACTGCTCGCATTCGGTTCGGTCGCCGCGCGATTTCCCTGGCAACGCGGTCGAGCCATCGAGCCACGCGGGACTCGCAGCGTCGTGCGGCGGTCAAGCGTCGGCGGTACTCTCCCGCTCCATGGGCGACTCCGGTTCGGGCGCCGCGGAGGCGAGTGACGCTCGGCGTTCGCGTCTGCGAACGGCCATGCGCACCAACCGCTGGATCGTCGCCGTGCTGGTCGCAGCGGTTGCGCTGCCACTTTTCATCCACTACTCCGGCTTCCGGCCGGCGAGGGATCTCATGGGGCTCGGCTACCCCGTGATCCACAAGTACCCGTTCCGTTCGCCGCCGGGATTCGAGCCGCACCAGGGCCTGGACTTCAGCCAGATCTGGCTCTCCGCACGCAGGATGTCGTCAGGCAAGCAGGTCTACTACCCGGTCGACCAAAAGAAATGGCGCCGCGAGTGGAGTTCCACGTACCACCCGCTTACCCACTGGCTCTACCGGCCGATCGGCAAGCTCCCGTTCCCCACCGCGCTCGTGCTCCACAACCTGGCGGGCATCGGCCTGCTGCTGCTGGTCTGCGCCCTGGCGCTGCGCCGCGCCGGGTTCTCGGAGGCGACCCCGGGCGTCTGCTTGGCGATCGTCGCCGCGATGTACCTGACGCCGGTCGGGCTCCTCCATCTCGAACGAGGTCAGCTGGACGTCTTCGTCGCTGCCTCGATCGTCTGTGTGGTCACCACGTTCGTGCGAGGAGGTGTTGGCTGGGCCATCGCGACCGGCGTCATCGCGATGCTCAAGGTGCAGGCGTGGATCTTCGTCGGTTTCTACTGGTTGGTGGCGGCTGCCTTGTGGGGGTTGCGCGACCGCGACGTGTGGTGGATCCCGGGCACGATCCTGGCATTGAACGTGATCTTCGTCGTGCAGGTGCTCGAGTGGGTTCCCTCGTTCCTGTACGTGGCGAACAACACGGCGTACTACGGCCTGTCGTTCTCGCACTTCCTGCCGGAGCGCGTCGCCTTTTTGCTGCCGTTCGCGAGCACGGCGCTCGTGGGTGCGTGCGCGGCCGCAGCGCTCGCACGACGCGGATTGCTCGCCAACATCGATGCGCGGCGGCGGGTGCTCGACCGCGTCTCGTTCCCGTTCGCGGCGACGCTGGCGGTGCAGACAGTCGGCGCTACCCCGGTCACCCACGACTATCGGATGATCGCGTTTCTCGGGCTGATCCCCGTGCTCGCCATCTGGTGCGGCCGGGGCGAGGGCGTTCCCAAGTGGCTGCGCGGCAGCAGCTGCGTCGTCTTCGTCGTCATGCTGATTTTCGCGCTGCGCGTACAGCCGGTGACGACGCTTTCTTTCCTGAACCTCTCGCAGTTTCTGCTGGTCTTTTCGCTGTTCTTTCTGCTCGTGGCGCTCGGCTTGATCGTGCGGCGCGATCCGGCGACGGCCCGAGCGACCGTCGCCGGGTCAGAACAGCCGGCCGCTCTGTAACGCACCTGCTCTTCACTCGCGAAAACCCTGCTTTTTCGTCCTATGTCCCGGTGGACCGGGCGTGTTGGGCTGCGTGCCGACCGACTCGTCGTCCGTCGCCCGGACCCTATCGAACCGTGGGAGCCCCTATACTCCCCAGATGACGGTGCGTCGCGCGATCCGGCGGCGGGTGGAGCGGGTCCTCGGCAGACGTGTCGTGGACCGGATCGATGCGCTGCTGACCCGCGATCCGCGCTTCCTTGCCTATGCACTCAAGCGACTCGTCCGGCGGCCCGCTCGTTCGGCGTGGCCGCAGAGCGTCCCCGCCTACGCGCCCCGGATTTCCCTCGTTCCAGGCCGACTCGCCGAGGATCTTGCCGCTCGGGGGTTCTGCGTGCACCGGGGTGGCCACGCGGCGTATCTCCACGAACCGGCCGACCTCCAGGCGTTCTGCCCCGAGATGGTAGAGCGCTACCCGTCGCCCTTCGGCCTCAAGATCTTCAAGAGCACCGAGCGCGCGGGCGACGGGAGTGTGTACTACGTCTCGCCGGAGCTAAAGCCCGCGACCACGCCGCTCACGATGTGGACGGTGGGGAGTGTGCGCGAGAAGGCCGCCGTCGGGAACGTGCTGAACAACCGGCACCTGACCCCCCGGGTCCACGATCTCGTCTGGCTGCACAGGGGAGACGCGGCGCCCCTGATGGCGATGGTCGTGGAGCACGCCGGCCACGAGCCCGTGCACGGGGAAGAGGGCGGGGCGCTGGTGCGGCGCCTCCGGGCGGTTTGCCGCGAGGAAGGCATCACGGCACTCGGGGAGGGATTCGAACACGCGTCCGATTTCGCCCCGCCGAAGTTCGGCGAAAACATCGTCCGGGGCGCTGGGGGACCCGTGTACGTCGATGTCCAGAACCTCGCCTTCGAGGATCCCGACGCCGCCGCAGCGGAGCTCGCGGGGCGTGTCGCGGCCGTCACGCATTTCGGCGACACGCGTCCTTTCCGGGGAGGTGCCTACTGCTATCAGGAGATCCCCTGGCTCGGGGGGAAGGGCAAGCGGGACGTGTCCCTGCGGGCGGAGCGGCTCGAAGCCATGCTGCAGGACGCCGGTTGCTCCATCGAGGGAGCGCGTGTGGTGGACGTCGGCTGCAACGTGGGGGTCTTCCTGGCCTTCTTCCTGTGGAAGGGTGCGGCCTGGTGCATCGGTCTCGACCGACCCGAGGTGGCGGACGCGGCGGGTCGCCTGTTGAGCTACTTCGCCTACACCCGCTTCGACGTGGTGGGCTGCGACCTGCGGGAAGACGTGGCGGAACCGGCCCTCGAGGGTCCGATCGACGTGTTGCTCCTGCTGGCGATCACCCACCACATCGGCTTCCCGGCCTGGGTGAGACGCCTCGACTGGCGTTACCTCGTCTTCGAGGGCGCTGGAAACGAGAAGCTTGGATCGGCGCGCAAACGCCTCCTCGAGGGCTTTCCGGGCGCCCGGGTGGCCGGGGAGCAGGTCGTCCAGGACGGCGACAGCCCTCCGCGACCGCTGATCGTGCTGTGCCGTTCCTGAGGTACTGGTGGCGGATGAGCGGCGATCAACACGGGGCGCAGGAGTTCGGCCCACGCCCGTCGGCGCGGGCGAGCTGTTGGTTCCTTGGGTGATGCGGGTCGACTCTGGCTCTCGGTGAGCCAGCTTTCGTAGAAGAACTCGAGGCCATCCTCGAGTACGGGGCGGGGCCGTCCTCAGTCCTGCGGCGCGTAGGGCGGATCTGCAAGCGAGCGGATGAAGGCGACGAGGTCCCGGATCTGTGCCTCCGCCAGCATCCCCCCCCAGCCCGCCATCTCAGGCGATTTTCCGAGTGCGCCGCCGCCCTCCGCGATCACCGCGAACAGGTAGTCGTCGGACACGGTGTTCATGTACGCGCCGTCGGTGTGGTCGGCGGGCCGGGTCTGGAGGCTCGAAGCCAGCGGGCCCGTGGCATCGCCGCGCGCGCCGTGGCAGCTGGCGCAGTAGAGGGCGTAGTCGCGTTGGCCCGCGGCGGGGTCGCCGGCCATCGGTTCCTCGGCCGGGGCGCCGGGGCTGCAGGCGGCGAGGATCAGTACGGGGAACGCGAGGAGGGGTTTCAGTCGAGGGAAAGCCACTCGGTGCATCCCGGGAGGGTGTACCCGGTGTCGCGGAGGGGTCAAGCGGGAGGATTCCACCGAGGGCTACCGGCGCTGCGAGCGACGACGATGCTCGTGATGAAATGTTATTCGACTAAGCGGTACTCGCTCGGGTCGTCGGGCAGGTACCGGTGGAAGCCGGCTCCGATTTGCTGCTGCCCATGCCCCTGGATGAGCACGAGGGCCGGCCCGATCGCTGCCAGCGATCATGGCCATTCGCTCCAAGATGCAAGAAGTTCGAGCTGCGTTTTTCCTATGACGGACGAGTCGGCATCCCGTCGACCCGGCACGGGTGTAGGGATTGGTCCCCAGGCGAGGTACCGCCCGATTCACCGATTTCGTTCGCCTAAATCGGCGAATCGACCCAGCGGAAGTCGTGTCGTGGCCCCAGCGCGCCCCAGAGGGCTTTCTGCGTCGGCGCGGTTCTTGCGTCTAATAGTTCAGGTCAGGGCCAATGGCTGGCCCCGCGCGTTCGCTGAGTTCGATGGACATGGATTGAGGGCACTCGCAATGGTGATCCGTACGGTCAAGAGACACAGCAAGGTGATCAGCGGAGACGAGCCGACGGCCACTCCGGAGATCAATGACGACATGCGGCTCGGGCTTCGCCTGCTGGCCAAGCTGGCCCGCATCTCCGAGCAGGCGTGTCAGTCCACCGGCATCAGCCTGCCCCAGTACCGGCTGCTCTCGGAGATCGCGGCAGGTCCGAGGCGTGCCAGCGCTCTGGCGGCCCGGCTCGGGGTGAGCCGTCCGACGCTGACGTCCCTGGTCAACGGGCTCGAGCACGCGGGGCTGCTGGTGCGCCTACCGGTGCAGACGGATCGCCGCGGCATCGAGCTTCGCGCCACGGACGAGGGCCTCGCCGCGGCCTCCCGCGCCGAGGTGGCGCTCGCCGGGCGCCTGACCGGTCTCGCGAGTCGGACGCACATGGCCGATCTCACCGCACTCGCCCGCCACATGAGCAGTGTTCTGGCACAGCAAGCCGCCTCTTTGGAGAAACCGCGGAGGCGCCCACGCCGGCCTGCGGGACTGAAGTTCAACCTGCGTTTCCCCACCGTCGGCTGAGTAGCTGCTCGGCCCAACCGTGAACCCGGTGAAGTCCCCTGTCCCCATCCCCTTCGCCGGTTTCCGGTTGACAGAATGTCCGCTCACCGGTGAGTGGGGGAACGCAGCTTGGAGTTCCTCGCTGCAATTCGAGGTCCGGGTCAGGTTCTGGTAAGGGGCGTTCTTTCAAATCGAAGCTGAGCTAGGCCTGGCCGGTCGCGACGATCCGGAAGTCCGTAGGCTCTGCCGCGCACTCTGGCTGACGCCGCTTGAATGTCTTGAGTCGGACAGCGTTTCCGACGGCGCTTGAATGTTTTGCATCGGACAGAGTGCCGCCGGCAGTTTCGAAGAGCGCCGAAGCGCGATTACTGGCGACTCGACCTACCGCAGCGCGCGGACGTTGTAGGTTACGACCGAGCGGCTCAGTCCCTTGAGTTCGAGTTCGCCAACGGGCTCCGCGTCGACGAGTTTCTCCACGGCAGCGAGCAGCCGCTCCGAAACCAGGATCTGCCCGCCATGGGCTTCTGCGCACAGCCGCGCCGCCAGGTTGGTAACGGTTCCGATCGCGGCATAGCTCCACTGTCCCTCGAAGCCGACGGCTCCGAGCGTCGCAAACCCCGTCGTGATCCCGATCCCGATCCCGAGGTCGAAACCCAGCCGGTTCCAGCGTTCGCACAGGGCGGCGCACGAGTCACGTATCGCAACCGCCATACGCACCGCCTTTTCCTCGAAGTCCTTGACTTCTACCGGATCGTTGAAGATGACCATTACGCCGTCTCCGGCGAAGTGTTCCAGGGTGCCTTCGTACTCTTCTATCGCACGGCCCAACTCCGCGTGGTACTGGTGCAGTACCTCCATTACCTCCTCAGGCTCTGCGCTCTCGGCGAAATGAGTGAAGCCTCGCAGGTCGGCGAATGCGACCGCCACCCGGCTTCGGTGGGGCTGCAACATCTCGTCCGCCCCTTCGGAGATCATCTTCGTCACCTGTGGCGGGAAGAAGCGTTTGAGACGCTCCATCCGTGCGAGCTGATCCGCCTGCTCCTTCACGCGGACCTCCAGTTGCTGGTTCCACTCCTCGAGCCGGGCCCCTTGTTGCTGCACGGTCGTGTGTAGTTTCTGGATGCGCACGAGAGAGCGTACCCGTGCGAGAAGTTCGAGCTGATCGATGGGCTTGGAAAGGAAGTCGTCGGCGCCAGCCTCGATGCCCCTGACACGATCCGCCTTACCATCGAGAGCCGTCACCATCACGATCGGCAGGAGACGCGTCTCTGGATCCTCGCGGATTCTCATGCACACTTCGAAGCCACTCATCCCGGGCATCATCACGTCGAGCAGCACGAGGTCTGGGCGCTCACGCACAACTTTCTCGAGCGCTTCAGGACCGGAGGCAGCGTTCGAAACCGTGTAACCGCGAACGCTCAGGAGGTCGCACAGGAGCCTGACGTTTCGCGGCTCGTCGTCCACGACGAGAATGCGCTCTGCACTGCTCTGCGGGGTGGCTTCGGGTCTGGAGACAACCTTCGCCAACTCTGCCGTCAGTACCTTCACGCTCAACGGCTTGGACTGGTATCCGTCGAATCCAGCGGCCAGGATCTCCCTGCGCTCCATTGGCATCGCCGAGGCCGTCACCGCGATGACCGGAATGTCCCGGGTGGCAGCATCCTTCTTCAGCTCTCCTAGCGCCGTGATGCCGTCCATACCTGGTAGTTGGATGTCCATCAGTATGCAGGCCGGCTGCCGCGAGCGAGCTAGCTCGATACCCTCTTCGGCCGTGGTGGTCTCAACGACCTCATAGCCTCGGGAGCGCAGCACATCGCGCATCAACTTGGCGTTGAGCGGGTTGTCTTCCACTACGAGGATCAACGGGGCCGACATCAACCTATTTCTGTTTTTCCCTGGCGGCCGCGAGGGGTAGCGTGAACGAGAAAGTGCTGCCACGACCGACTTGGCTCTCCAGCCAGACTCGACCGCCGTGAAGCTCTACCAGCCGCTTCACCAGGGCGAGACCCAGCCCCGTGCCCGCCGCCTTGCGGCTGTAATCGCCTCCCGCCTGCCGGAACTCCTCGAAGACCAACTCCTGATCCTCCGGTGCGATGCCGACGCCCGTGTCAGCGACACTGATCGTGGCCTCACTGTGATTGGCAGTAGCGCGCACCTCGATCGATCCCCCTTCCTCCGTGAACTTGATCGCGTTCGACAGGAGATTGATCAGGATCTGCTTCACCTTTCGCTCGTCGGCCTCGAGCTCGCCGACGCCAGGAGCCACCCGCTTCTCGAGCGTCACGCCATGACGGGTCGCCCGTTCCCCGCTGAGCAGCAATGCCTCCCCGATCGCAGCGGAAAGCTCGAAGCGGGAGAGCGCTAGCTCCATCCGACCAGCTTCGACCTTGGACAAGTCGAGGACTTCGTTGATCAGCGAGAGCAGGTGTTGACCCGAACTGTGGATATCGTTGACGTACTCCGCCTGCTTCTCGTTCAGATCACCGAAGACCTTCTCCTCGAGCATCTCCGAAAAACCGAGGATTGCGTTGAGTGGAGTGCGAAGTTCGTGGGACATGTTGGCGAGGAACGCCGACTTGTGGCGATTCGCGGCGACCGCATCGTCGCGTGCCAAAGCCAGATCGCGCTGGGATTCGATGAGTTCCGCGGTGCGCTCCTCCACCTTGGTCTCCAGTAGGCGCTCGGAGTCCCTGAGCGCGCGGTTGGTTTCCCGCATCTCAGCGAGCGTCTGGAGCAGACGTCCGCTCGAATGCCAGACCCCGAGGGCGCAGATTCCGCCAAAGACAACCGTGTAACACGCAACGGCGATCTGTACTGCCGTGAGCGGGATCAGTGAATAGTCGAGCGCGATCAAGGGACCCCGGACGAAGACGACCGCGCCGAAAGCGACCACGCCGAGCGATGCGATGAACAGATGGCGGAGTCGCTTCGGGGAAATGTAGGGCGTCGAGACCGCGATGGACGACAGCAACATGAGGGTGCTGATGAAGAACAAATAGTTGCCGAAGAGCGCAACGGTCACGGCAATGACCAATACCCCTGCGGAGCCGACCGTGAACGCCGCCTCGACACGGCCTGTGCGAGCCAAGCGTCTCGAGACGCGCAGGGCGGGCCAGCCAACCCCGAGGGCGACACCCGTGATCAGGAGGACTCTTGGCTCGGGAAATAGAAGGTAGAGGCCCAGCAGGCCGAGCGGGCAGACCACAGTCGCCAGCTCCACCCAGTTGAGCGCAGCCAGCATGAGCTCCACCGGGGCATCGTCTGCCTCGTCGCGGAACTCTACACCCATACCTGTCGTCCCCTGTTCGACCTTAAGGGGGAATCATACGCTTTTCCGTCTAGGCGTCACGTCATCGCTGCGTGCGCGGCGGCGAGCGGAAGTTAGACACCACCACCGTCCCGTGCAGGTGGTGGAGGCGAAGCGCGAGGTTCGCGACGAATACCTGATCCTGCAGGCCTGCAAGGCTCGGGACGAGGTATACGAGGCCCTGAGAGGCCAAAGGCGTAGAGTTCGTTCCACTGATCGAGCGCCGTCCCTCGATCGATCTCGCGCTGCTCCGGTGCGAGCGCACGCATGACGTCATTGTTGGGTTCGTCTGCAGACAGAGAAGGAGGGGAGCGTTCAGCAGGTACACCGGCCGATCCGCATGCTCGAGAAAGCTATTCAGCATCAATGACTCTGGAATTCGAGGGCTGGATTCAACTCGCGCCGCACCGACTCATGCCGCTTGTGTGCCAGTTCTGACGGCCGCGGCCGTCATTGCCAGGGGGTGGTTCAGGTTCATCACCATGCACGACAGCATCGCGCCGGATTTGTAGAACTCCGGCATGTGAAAAATCCGGACGCCGAGGCCGTTGTCCCCAGCGATCCGCTCGAGAGTCTCGACCTTCCGGCGCTCCACTTCGTAGAGCGCGTCGCCCCGCCGCAGCGTCTCGATCGGCGAGTCGCACAGGATTTCCTTCCCACACCACACCGCGTTGGTGAGACCGCGGTTCGCAAGGTCGTAGTCGATCGGGATGATCTCGGCCACGCTCTCGACCTGCGTCCGCGTCGGCTTGTCGACCACGTCGGTGCACAGGATCACCCGCTCGGATGAAATCGGGAATACCAGGCAATCGAGGTGATACAGGCTCTCATCGTAGACGTGGATGGGAACGACGTTCGCTTCGTGCTCGTCGCGGAACCAGGCGAGAGCCTCCGGTGACGTGCGCAGGCCGTGTGCCCCGAAGTAGATGTTCTCGCGCAGGTACTTGAGATCCGCTTCGCCCTCGAAGTACTTCGGAGGGAGGACGGTCTCGAAGCCGAGGGACGAGAAGAACTCGATCCCAACCGGCGTCTCCTCCACGCGGGGCTCGCTTCGGAAGTTTGAAACGGCCGCCAAGTTGTCCCGGTGGTGGAGGATCGCGCCGAGGTTTGCGACGTAGGGCAGATCCTGTAGTCCGGGATGACTCGGCACGAGGTAGACGATTCCCTCAGAAGCGAGGTGGCTGTAGAGAGTGTGCCACTGTGCAAGCGCCTTCTTGAGGTCGACCCTCCGTTGCTCGGGCGACAACCGCCGCATCGTCGCGTTGTTCGGCTGGTTCGTCGCCAACGAAAGCGGAACATTCAGCGCGAAAACCTGTTGCCCGAGTGTCTTGATCTCATTGCCCAGCATTGGGGCTCCCGTGCTCTCGCTCAAAGGTACGAACGCAGGTAATCGTCCGACCCATGCTGTTTGATCAGTTCCATTTCGCCGGATTCGTGTCTGGCGCGTGGCCCTGGAGTTCATCCTCCAGCAGAGCAGGCTAACCAGCCCACGATATAAACGAAACCTCTTCTTTCACTCGGGCATAGGACCGAAGACTCGCTACTTTCTGGTGCCGCTGTTCCCGGAATTCATGGTCTTGCGCACATGAACGCTGAAGAAAAACAAGCCCGTTTCACTAGGTCCACCCCGTGGCGGCGGGTCTTCGGATCCCTGCGCTGGATGGGTCGCGGGCTGGTGATTCTGCTCGTGGTGTACCCCTTGGCTGTCTGGGGCTACTTCGAGTTTTTCAACTCGAGATCCCGTTCACCAGCTCCGAGACCAGCGGTGGCCAAGGCCAAAGCGCTGCTGCCCCATCCGGACGAGATTCCGGAGGACAGAGCCATCCGGGTGCTCAGTGTCGACGGTGGGGGCGTCAAGGGACTCCTACCGCTCCATCTCCTGAAGGCCCTGGAAGAACGTTCCGGGCGCCCGGTCAGCGAACTCTTCGATTTCATGGTCGGCACCTCCACCGGGGGAATCATCGTGAGCAGTCTGGCTACGCCCGGCGAGAACGGCGCGGCCAAGTGGTCTGCGGCGGACCTGATCAATGCGTACCAGGTTCTTTCCGAGAAGACGTTCTTCGTGCCCTGGCCCCACCGGATCCTGACCGTCAATGGGTTGGTCGGAGCCAAGCTGGAGAGCAACAGACTCGATCGGTTTCTGAGGGAACACTACGTGGACGCGCGGATGTCACAGCTCTTGACCGCGGTGGCCATTCCTAGTTTCGATCTGGAGAACAACGAGCCCGAGTTGTTCCGCAGCCGACAGCTACCCAGCGAAAAGCTGATGGATTATTGGGTTTCCGACGTGATCAGCGGCATCACGGCGGCGCCTGTTTATTTTCGTCCGGCCAAGGTGTCGGATGTCGACCGGGGAAGAGAGCGAACGATCACGGACGCGTCGCTCTTCGAGAACAACCCGGTCCTCCTCGGGCTACATGAGGCATTGGTCGTCTACCCGCACCACCGTTCCGTGATCGTCTCCCTCGGTACTGGGGACCCCAGGGGATTCACCGCGGCGTATACCACGAGATACTGGGGCCTCTTCCAATGGGCCAAAGCATTGCTACCCGTTGCATTCAAGGGGCATTCGGTCATCAGCGACTGGAATCTGCGGAAGCTCCAGTCCCGTCCGCATAGCCCGGTCCTCGCGTACTACCGGTTCAACCAGGATCTCGATCCCTCGATCGACCGCTGGTTTTTCACCGGTCCGGCGCAAATCGAGCAGCTCAATGCCATGGGTTCCTTGATGGTCGACTCGAACCAGGAGGCGCTGGATGAGTTGGTCCCGATCCTGATCGATCCGACCCTCTCGAATGTTGAGGAGCGAGTGCGGATCGGTGGGAGCACTACGCAGAAGGTCCCGACTCTGAAGCTCGAAGGCGGGACGTAGCTCGACGGCGAGACGCGCACGAAGCTGGCAGACAGGAAGTCCGAGCTGCGTCCGCCCTGGTTCCGAGCCGTAACGATCCCGTCAACCCGGAACCGGCGAAGGGCTCAGGCCCCGATACGGGTCCAGCAGGCGCGTGGTTCTGATCGGCGCAGTCGACTCCAACCCCTATGGGGCGAAACCGATTCAGTTACAGCGCAGTTTCCCATCGTCGTTGATGATCGAGCCATAACACTTCTTGACGTTGATCGAAGAGTGGTGCCACTCACCGTTTCGTTTTCGGCATTTCGCCGTCAACTCGTGGTGGTGAAGCCGAATATGACGACAAGAGTGCTTGTAGCTCCCCCCCGGCAGGCTGCGTCGAGTATGGTCTTTGCAGGTAAGGACACCATCGACATTCTTGATCGAGCTATCGCAGTTCCAGAAATTGATCGTGCTCCTCGCCATGCTTCCGTCTTTTCGCTCGCACTTTGCTTCAAGCATGGGACCAAAGACCATTTCCTTGCGGCAGGTTTTTCGGTAGCTGCCCTCGGGCTTGTCCAGGGCGTATGACTGGGAAACGGGTACTGCCAAGAATAGAATTATGAGTACTAGTAAACGCATGGTATCGGCTTCCAAGGTTGTGGGGATGATTGCTGTCTCCGGGCGACGGGCTCTGTGCGTTCCGGTCCTGCCCTACCGGGGTCCAAGTTCTCCAGAGTAGAGGACTGCTTTGCCCCGAGAGCCAGGCGATACAGAAAATCGGTTGGCGCCCTGGAGCCGATTATGACCTCCTCACCGCTGGAAATTCAAGCTTCGTTTTCGTCTGGACGGACACCTGGACTTTCCGTCAACTAGCGGCTGGTGACGGGATCAGGCCCCTATAGGGAGTTGCCACGGAGGGGGCCAAGAGATGCTTTCTCGTGTGGCACCGATTAGGCCCAGCACAGCGAGAACGGTCCCGAGCGCTCGGCCTAAAGCTTGCCTTCCGCGCGACGCGCTGCGAACCTTCCGGCTCACGCGCGCAGCTCGCACGTAAGGAGGTTTCCGATGGCGCATCGTCACGCCCGGCCCTTCGTTTTTCTGGTTACCATCGTGAATGTTTCGGTGGTGCTGGGATGCGCCACGCCGGCTCCGGTCCTCTACCCGAACGCGCACCTGGAGAAGGCGGGTGGGGCGCAGTCCAAGCGCGACATCGCCTACTGCGAGACCCTGGCCAGGGAGTACGTACAGAATCGCAGCCAGGTAAAGGCAGCCGCGGAGTACGGCGTGGGCGGGGCGGCTGGCGGCGCTGCGCTCGGAGCGATCGGTGGCGCGATCGGTGGAGACGCGGGTGAAGGCGCTGCGATCGGCGCGGCCGTGGGGGCGGCCGGTGGCATTCTCGCGGGCCTGTACAAGAGTAACCAGCCGAACCCGACCTATGAGAATTTCGTCGACCATTGCCTCACGAAATACGGTTACGAGGTCGTCGGCTGGCAGTAGCGGCGCGGACGAGATCCCTGTAAACGCGGCGCTACAGCGGCAGCGAGTTCACCGAGACGGGAACGGTAGGTTCCCTGCCGCGAGGAGCGCATCGGGACGTGAGACAGCGGGGGGGAAGGGCGGCAGCGACGTCCAGTCGAGGCGCGGCACTGGCGTTCGGGTTGTTCACGGCGGTGCTGCTGTTGGTTCCGGTAGAGATGGTCTTGCGAGCGCGGGCCCGCTCGACGCCCTATCGCGTGTTAGCGGCGAACGCGCGGGCGGAGTTCCAGCCGGGGCCCGGCCTGATGCCCGGCATCGAAGGCGTCTCGGTCTACTCGACCACCGCGGATGGGATCCGCGGCCGTTCCTATCGCGAGGACAATCCGGTGAACGTGCTGGCCATCGGCGGCAGCACGACGGAGTGTCTCTATCTCGACGACGCGGAGACCTGGCCGGCGCTGCTCGAGGACGAGCTGAGCCGCGGCCATCCGGAACGCCCGGTGTGGGTGGGGAACATCGGCGTCTCCGGACATGGGGCCGTCGAGCACATTCACCACGTGCGCTACTACGTGTCCCAGCTTCGTGTCGACGCCATCGTCGTCATGCTCGGTGTCAACGACCTCCTACCCCTTCTGCGCGATCCGGAGGGTTACTCCGCCGATTCCGAGGATCCGGAGCGCTTCGGGCGCTTCATGGACAACAGCTTCCACCTGCGACCTTTGTGGGACCCGGAGGTGCCCCGCTCGTTCCCCGCGAATCTCGCGATCTGGGAGCTGGGGCGCCGCGGTTACCACGTGGCGAAGCGCTGGTGGAAGTCGAATCTGGGTGACGATTCCATCCTCGTCGAGGACCGCGCGGGCGAGAGCTACGTGGCCAGGCGAAGGGCGTGGCTGAACGCGCCGCGCCTCGACACCCTCCCGGACCTCGGCCCGGCGTTGGAGCGTTTCGAGCGTAACGTCCGCGAACTCGTGGCGACAGCCAAGGCCCAGGGGGTCGCCGTCGTGCTGGTGACGCAGCCATTCATCTGGCACGCATCGCTCTCACCCGAGGCCGAGCGATTGCTCTGGATGGCCTATCGGGGCGACAAACGACGCCCCGACGGTCGCTATTCCCCTGCTGTGCTAGAGCGCGCCATGCGCGCCTTCAACGATCGGACGCGGGCCGTCTGTGCCGATAGCGCCGCCACCTGCGTCGATCTGGCCCGGGAGATGGCTGGACCGGAACGCGAGGCGTACTTCTACGATGGCGTGCACCTGAACGAGAGAGGGTCGCGCGTGGCGTCCACTCTGTTGGCTGCCGGCCTGCATCGGCGCCTTCCGGGCAAGACTGACGGGGAGAGGGGGGGAGAGTTCGATCCGTAGACTTTCCATCAACGAGCGATCGCTGACGGGCTCAGGGTAGACACGCTCCTTCCGGGATACGGAGTAACGCTCGACGTCAGTGATGTCTATCGAGCCTTCCCAGGTCCAGTCT
>Ga0310342_100001135_pt1 | contig 16191 bp, 13 predicted proteins | sample S15DNA20500_MG_FD_206155 | JGI IMG/M metagenome (GOLD analysis project Ga0310342, IMG submission 206155) | Marine microbial communities from station ALOHA, North Pacific Subtropical Gyre - S1503-DNA-20-500_MG | ecosystem: Environmental > Aquatic > Marine > Oceanic | place: Pacific Ocean: North... | reverse complement strand
CGACCCGAGGGGTGAGAGCCGCAGCCGGCCCCGCAGGTCGCGGAAGCGCCCGGCGTCGCGGCCGAGCATTTCGACGTAGGCGTGCCAGTGGTGTGCAAGTCGCACGGGCTGCGCCCGTTGGAGGTGCGTGTAGCCCGGGAGCACCGTGTCGAGGTGCTCCCGCGCCCGGGCGGCCAGGGTTTGGCGCAGCTCGTGGAGGCCGCGCTCGGCGGCCTGGACGGCGTCGCGCAAGTAGAGCAGCAGGTCGGTCGCCACCTGGTCGTTGCGGCTGCGACCGGTGTGGAGCCGTCCGGCGATCTCGCCGATCTTCTCGCCCAGCCGGGCCTCGACGTTCATGTGCACGTCCTCGAGCGCCGGGTCGAACCGGAAGCTCCCGTCCTCGATTTCGCGCTCGATGCGCTCGAGACCCTCGAGCAGGGCTGCCGCGTCCTCGGCACTGATCAGCTTCTGCGCCCCGAGCATCCTCGCGTGAGCGCGGGAGAGGCGCAGGTCGTAGCGCGCCAGCGCCCGGTCGAAGTGGACCGATGCCGTGAAGCGTTCGACCGCGGGGTCGGTCGCCGCCTTGAACCTGCCTCCCCAGGGCTTCCGGGGTCCGGTAGACATGGCGCAAATCTCGGAAAGAAAAGGGATTTTCGCAAGGGCGAGGATTGACGGACCCCAGTGCCCCCCGTAGTTTGGCTGGGGGGGATCTCGAGACTTGATCATCGTTCTCAAGGCCGACGTCGAGGCCGATACGCCCGAGGTCCAGCGCCTGATCGCGCTGTCCGAGGGCTACGGCGACGTCCGCACCGAGCTCCACCGCATCCAGGGTGCCACCCGGTCGGTGACCGAGATCTACCTGATCGGACACACCGGGGTGGTCCCCACGGAGCCCTTCGAGGAGTTCGCCTGCGTCGAAAAGGTGGTGCGCATCACGGAGAAGTACCGCGCCATCGGGCGCCACGGCGGCGGGGTCGACGCCGTGGGCTTCGAGTACAACGGCGTACGGATCAGCCAGGATAGCTTCCACGTCTGCCCGGGCCTTTGCGCCGTAGACGGCCGCGAGAACACCGAAACCATGTTCCGGGCGCTCGGTGAGCACGGCGTCGAGGTGGCGCGCGCCGGGGCCTACAAACCCCGCACCAGCCCCTACGACTTCCAGGGACTCGGCGCCGACTGCCTGCCCTGGGTCTTCGAGCTGGCCGGCAAGCACGGCATCAAGATCCTCTCCATGGAGGTGACTCACGAGAGCCACGTGGACGAAATCCAGGCCGCCCTCGTGCAAACGGGCCACGCCACCGGCGTGATGGTCCAGATCGGCACCCGCAACGCGCAGAACTTCGAGCTGCTGAAGGCCGTCGGCCAGCAGACGGAACTGCCGGTGCTCTTCAAGCGCGGGATGGGCATCACGCTCGAGGAATCGCTCAACGCCTGCGAGTACGTTGCGTCTGGGGGCAACCGGCGCATCGTCTTCTGCCTGCGGGGCATGAAGACGAACCTCGGCGACCCGCACCGCAACCTCGTCGACTTCGGTCACGTGCCGGCGGTGAAGCGGATGACGCGGCTTCCCGTGTGCGTGGATCCCTCGCATTCCGTCGGCAGCCGCGCCCTGGCGCCCGACGGCCTGCTCGATGTCTTTCACGTCACGGCCCAGGGTGTGATCGCCGGGGCGAACCTGGTTCTGGTCGATTTCCACCCGCAGCCGGCGGAGGCCCTCTGCGACGGGCCCCAGGCGCTACTGCTCGAGGAGCTGCCGCATTTCCTCGAGGATGCGGCGATCGTGCGCGAGGCCTACGCGCAGCGTCTGCAGCGGTCCGCATCCCCCGCCGGGGAATAGCCATTGGCAACATCTCGAAAGAAGGCCGGGCGGCGACCCGCGCGCCGCGGAAAGTCGAAGCGGCGGCCGGGCTGGTTTCGTTTCGCGGCGGTCGCCGTCGCGTGCGCGACGTTCGCGCTCGGCTGGGTCTCGGCGGGCTGGGTCGTGGGCCTCGACCGGGTGGTGCGCGCCCGCTTCGAGGGGCAGCGCTTCCGCGTTCCCTCGCGCGTCTACAGCGCCCCGAGCATCCTCTACCCGGGGCTCGACTGGAAGCTCGTCGATCTCGAGGGTTCGCTGCGTCGCCTGGGCTACCGGCGCGTGACGGACACGCGCGGCCTCGAGCCCGGACAGTACGTCTGGGGCAACAACCGGGTGCGCCTGTTCGTGCAGGCCTTCGACCACCCGAGCCGACCGGAGCCCGCGCGCGACGTCGTGCTGCGGCTCCGGGGCAGCCGCATCGACGAAATCCGGGAGCTTCCGGCCGGGCGAGAGATCTGGGCGCTACTGCTCGCGCCCGAGCAGATCGGCGCGTACTACGGTCCGGACCACGAGCAGCGCGACCTCGTCACGCGCGAAGAAGTTCCCCCGGTGCTGGTGGACGCGATACTCGCCGTCGAGGACCAGCGCTTCGAGACCCATTCCGGGATCGATCCGCGGCGCATCGCGGGCGCCATGCTCGCAAACCTGCGCGCCGGGTCGGTGCGGCAGGGGGGAAGCACCCTCACGCAGCAGCTCGTCAAGAACTTCTTCCTCTCCCCGGAGCGGACGCTGAAGCGCAAGTCCCAGGAGGCCGTCATGGCCCTCCTGGTCGAGACCCGCTACGAGAAGCGCGAGATCCTCCAGGCCTACCTGAACGAGATCTACCTGGGGCAGCGCGGCGCCACGGCGATCCACGGCGTCGGCGAGGCAGCGCGCGTCTTCTACGGCAAGCCGGTGGGCGAACTCTCGACGGCCGAGTCGGCGCTGATCGCAGCGATCATCCAGAGCCCGAACGGGCTCTCGCCGTACCGCGACGCCGCCGGTGCGGTGAAGCGCCGCAACCTGGTGCTCGACCTCATGAAGCGCCAGGGCCGCATCGACACCACGACGTGGAAAGCCGCCCGGGCCGAGCCGCTGCGCCTGGCCGCCGTGACCGCCGACCCGGGCGACGCCCGGTACTTCCTCGACCTGCTGCGCCGCCAGCTCTCCACCGCCTACACGTCCGAGGTACTGACGAGCGAGGGCCTGCGCGTCTACTCGACGCTGGACCGGCGGGCACAGCGGCTCGGTGCCAAAGCCCTGCGCGAGGGCCTCGCCGACCTCGAGAAGCGCTTTCCGCACCTCGCCGCCGAAGACCCGTCGCGCGCTCTGCAGGGCTGCCTCGTCGCCATGCGCCCCCAGACGGGCGAGATCCTCGCGCTGGTCGGGGGCCGCGACTACCGAGTCTCCCAGTTCGATCGCTGCACCCAGGCGCGGCGGCAGACGGGCAGTGTCTTCAAGCCCTTCGTCTACGTCGCGGCGCTCGAGCCGCGCCGCGGGGGGCCACTGCTCACCCTCGCGAGCTTCGTCGACGACACGCCGCTCGAGGTGAAGACGACGGCTGGGCCCTGGAAACCCCGCAATTTCGACCGCAAGTTCCACGGCCGCGTCCCCGTTCGGGAGGCACTCGAACGCTCCTTCAACGTCGCGACGGCGCGGCTCGGCCAGCAGGTGGGCATCGGGCGTGTGATCGAGGTCGCGCGCCGGCTCGGCGTCACGAGCCGGCTGCCCGAGGTGCCGAGCCTGGTCCTCGGCACGGCCGAGGTCTCTCCGATGGAGATCGCCCGGGCCTACGCGACGCTGGCCAGCGGAGGGGTGCGCCCCGAGGTGCAGGCCATCGAGGACCTGGTGGACGCGTCCGGGCATACGCTCGAACGCCGCCGCCTGCGCTTCGAGCGGGTGATCGATCCGGGAACGGCGTTCCTCGCGACTTCGCTGCTCGAGGGGGTGGCGGAGCGCGGAACCGCGGCCGGAGTGCGCAGCACGGGGCTCCGGGGCCCCGTGGCGGGCAAGACCGGGACGACCGACGGCGAGCACGACCTCTGGTTCGTCGGCTACACGCCGGAGTTGGTGGCGGCGGTGTGGATCGGCTTCGACGAGCCGCGCAGTCTCGGCGTGCCGAGCAGCGTGGGAGCGCTTCCGATCTGGCGTCGGTTCATCGAAGATCTCACCGGTGGAACCGTGCGCGGCGTCTTCCGTCAACCGGCCGAGGTGGAGCGGGTCGAGATCGAGCCCACCACCGGTGCGCTGGCCTTCGCCGGCTGTCCCGAGCGACGTCCCGAGTTTTTCCTCACCGGCACGCTCCCCCACGACACGTGCCCGGCGGGGAGGCGCGGCATCGCCGATGCCCACGGGGACGACTCACCCGGCGTGCGGAGCCGGTTCTTCGACTGGCTGCGGAGACAGATGTGAACGGCGCGTCCAAACGGCGCGCAGCGCCGATTGGGTTGCTCGTTCTCGCGAGCCTGCTCTTCGCGTCGGGCCTGGGGTGTGCAACCCGCACTGTCTACCAGCAGGTGGAGCCCGTGCGCATCTCGAGCGTCGAGCCCGCGGGCGACGCCGTTCGGCGCGCCTCGCTCCGGCTGTGCACCGAGGGGCTCCGCTCGGACGAGCGGGGCCGCAGCGCGCGGGCGCGGAGCCAGTACGAGCGGGCGATCCAGATCGACCCCACCAACCCCTGGGCCTATCTCTCGCTGGCGCGCCACGAGGTGGAGAGCGGCGATCCCGACCGCGCGCTCGAGTACGTCGAGCAGGCGGAGAGCCTGCTCCGCGCCGAGGGCGTCCGATCCCCTGGGGTCGAGCCGCACCTGCTCGGACTGCGCGGCGCCGCGTTGCAGGCGACCGGGCGCGACGGCGCTCCCGACCTGGAGCGGGCTGCACGGCTGGCCCCGGCGGCGTGGAGCGACGGGCACCTCTCGGCCGCCGAGCTGCGCTAGCCGACGGTGCACCGCGCGGTCTCGAAGCCTCGCTAGCGGCGAGCGCGCGGTGCCGATAGCTTGCCGGGCGCCATGCCGCCCAAGTACAAAGTCGGACTTCTGGTCTTTGTGGTGTCTGTGTGCACGGATCAGCTCACAAAGTACCTGGTCGAGACGAATCTCCACTTCGGAGACCAGCGACCGGTGATCGACGGTTTCTTCTATCTCACGCACGTGCGCAATCCCGGGGCGGCCTTCGGCCTCGGCGCTGGCTGGCCCCCCGAGGTGCGGATCGGGTTCTTCCTCAGCGTCTCTGCGGTTGCGGTCGGGATCGTGCTTTCCTTCTTCCACAAGCTCGCCCCGGGGGATCGACTGTCCGCGTTCGCGCTCGGTTGTATCCTCGGGGGAGCGGTGGGAAACTTGATCGACCGCATTCGTTACCACGAGGTGGTCGACTTCCTGCACTTCCGGTTGTGGAAGGGCTATTCCTGGCCCGATTTCAACTTCGCGGACAGCTTCATCGTGGTCGGCGTCGCGTTGCTCCTGCTCGAGATGGTCGCAACCGAGGGCGATTCGCACGCTCCACCCGAGAGCACTTGAATACGGCGCGGCTCGCGCTCTTTACCCGAGAGCGCTTGAACGACGCGCATCTATGCGTCCGAGGTTGGTCCCGCGTCGGTCGTCGCCGAGCGATGCGTTGGGGGGAGCACTTTTTTTTTGCCGCTCCCGTCGGGGAAGGCGACGGAATTACCCTGTGCGTACGGCGGCGTCGGTCGCCGATGGGACCTCTGAAGCCGGGGCAACCCGAGTCTTCAAGACTCGTTCGTGAACTTTTCTTGACATCATCACGAACCATTGTCATACAGGCCGGCGTTCCATACGCCGACGGAGCGAATCCTTGCCATGGGCTTTCGACGACGACGCCCGGTCTTTTCAGCGGGCTGTAGGCTTCGGAGTTCGTGACATGCCGTCTGTCCCTGCCATGGACGCGCTCGTTTCCGCGGTTGTCTTCCACGGCTCGACGATCCCCGCAATCGGGTTTCCGGGCGCAAAGGGTTTTCCCCGCCCTTTGTCCCCGTCGAGCGGGGTCTCTCTGAGGGGTTGGAGACACGGCCGATGAAGAAGCCGAAGGGCGAGTATGCGATCCAGACCGTGATCAACGCGATGCGGGTGCTGGAGGCGTTCCACGACGTCGAGGATCTGGGGGTCACCGAGCTGTCGCGTAGGCTCGCCCTGCACAAGAACAACGTGTTCCGCCTGCTCGCCACGCTCATGCAGCAGGGCTACATCGAACAACACGCCGGAACGGAGCGCTACCGCCTCGGTGTGAAGAACCTCGAACTGGGAGAGGCCTTTGCCCGGAGCCGCTCGCTGCTGCGCAACGCTGGCCCGAGGCTCGCGGAGCTGGTCGGGGAGACGGGCGAGGCGGCGCACCTGGCGGTGTTGCGCGACCACGAGGTGATCCACCTCTGCGGCGACCGGTCGGAGCGCGCCGTGATGTCGGGACTGCGCGTCGGACGGCGGCTGCCGGCGCACTGCACGGCCCTCGGCAAGGTGTTGCTGGGCTGCGCCTCCGAGGAGGTCCGGCAGGCCTACGACGCGGAGCGTCTCGGCGCCAATCCGCTCGAAGCCCGCACTGAATCCACCATCACGGATCGGGACAAGCTGCGCGAGCACATTCAGGGCGTCTCTCTGCGCGGTTTTGCGCTCGACATGGGGGAGTGCGACGCGGGACTGTGCTGTGCAGCGGCTCCGGTCTACAGCGCAGACGGGCTCCTGTGCGCGGCGCTCTCGGTTTCGGGGCCGCAGTTCCGTCTTGCCGAAGAGACGTTGCTCGGCGTGGTGGTGCCGCGCGTCGTCGAGGCCGCCAACCGGCTCTCGCGCGACCTGGGCTACGGCGCGTAGACGGGCAGTTCCTGGGGCGGTGGCTCGGGGGGTGGCCGCCGACCCCTCATTGCCGATTTGTCTTCCGTTCGCTTATGTGAGTGGGACCGAAGAGTTTCACGATCAAAATGAACGGGAGTCAGGCAATGGAGTTCGGACTCAGCGACGAGCAGGTCGTTCTCCAGGAGACGGCACGGCGCTTCGCCCAGGAGGAGATCGCTCCGGTCGCCGCGAAGTACGACGCGAGCGGCGAGTTTCCCCGCGCGATCATCGCCAAGGCCTGGGAACTGGGGCTGGTCAGCACCCAGGTGCCCACGGAGTACGGAGGCGTTGGCCTCAGTAGCCTCGACGGCTGCATCGTCACCGAGGAGATCGCCTGGGGCTGCGCGGGGATCTGCACCTCGATCATGGCCAACGATCTCGGCCTGATGCCGATCCTCATCGCCGGAACCGAGGACCAGCAGAAGCAGTGGCTGACGCCCCTCGCGGAACGTTTCAGCCTGATCGCCTTCTGTCTCTCGGAGCCGGGGGCCGGATCCGACGTCGCCGGTCTCCAGCTCAAGGCCCGCAAGGAGGGAGAGGACTACATCCTGGAAGGGACCAAGTGCTGGATCACCAACGGCGGCGAGGCGGATTTCTACACCGTCTTCGCCACCCTCGATCCGTCGCAGCGCCATGTCGGAACCTGCGCCTTCGTCGTCCGCGCCGACGCGCCGGGCATCAGCGCGGGCAAGAAGGAAGACAAGATGGGACAGCGGGCCAGCGATACGCGCGTCGTCAACTTCGACGGCGTCCGCGTGCCGGCTGCCCAGCGGCTCGGTGCGGAAGGCGAGGGCTTCAAGGTGGCCATGCGGACGCTCGACCGGGCGCGGCCCCCCATTGCCGCCGTGGCCAACGGAATCGCGCGCCGGGCCATGGAAGAGTCCGTCGCCTACGCCAAGGAGCGCAAGGCCTTCGGCTCGCCGATCGGGAACTTCCAGGCGGTGCAGTTCATGCTGGCCGACATGGCGAAGGAACTCGAGGCGGCCCGTCTGCTGACCCACCAGAGTGCCTGGATGGTGGACCAGGGGCTCCGCGCCTCGAAGTACTCGTCGTTTGCCAAGTGCTTCGCGACCGACGCGGCCATGCGCGTCGCGACCGATGCGGTCCAGGTCTTCGGGGGCAACGGCTACACCAAGGAGTACCCGGTCGAGAAGCTGATGCGCGACGCCAAGCTGATGCAGATCTACGAGGGCACGAACCAGATTCAGCGCCTCGTGATCGCCCGGGAACTCCTGCGGTAACCCCCCGGAATTCCGTCGCTTCACAAACGGCGGGCCCCCTGCGCTTCTGATAGAATGCGCGGCTCTCTGCCGCCGCCCCCCCCCAGGGAGTGGCCCTGACGAGGTTTTGACCGTGATCACGAAAGAGCAGGCCCTCGCCTATCACTCCGAGGGTCGCCCGGGAAAGCTGAAGGTCGAGCCGACGAAGCCGACCGAAACCCAGGAGGATCTCTCCCTCGCCTACACCCCGGGGGTCGCCGAGCCGTGCCGAGAGATCGCGAAGGATCCCTCGACTGCCTACACGTACACGGCCAAGGGCAACCTCGTCGCCGTCGTGAGCAACGGCACCGCCGTCCTCGGGCTCGGGAACATCGGAGCGCTGGCCGGCAAGCCCGTGATGGAGGGCAAGGCGGTCCTCTTCAAGCGGTTCGCCGACATCGATGTCTTCGACATCGAAGTCGACACGCTCGACGCCGAGGAGTTCATCCGTACGGTCGAACTCATCGCCCCGACCTTCGGGGGGATCAACCTCGAGGACGTGCGGGCTCCCGAGTGCTTCGAGATCGAGGCGCGCCTCACCGAGAGCCTCGACATCCCGGTCTTCCACGACGACCAGCACGGAACTGCGATCATCTCGGGCGCGGCGCTGATCAACGCCCTCGAGATCACCGGAAAGAAGTTCGACGACATCCGCGTCGTCTTTTCCGGCGCCGGCGCGGCGGGTATCGGCTGCGCGCGTTTTTACCGCGACCTGGGCGTTCCCGTGGAGAACATGATCCTCTGCGACAGCCACGGCGTCATCTACCAGGGGCGCACCGCAGCCGTGAACCGCTACAAGGCCGAGTTCGCGCGCAAAACCCAGGCGCGGACCCTGGCCGAGGCCATCAAGGGGGCGGATGTCTTCTGCGGGCTTTCCCAGGCGGGTCTCGTGACCGCGGACATGGTGAAGAGCATGAACCACGATCCGATCATCTTCGCCATGGCGAACCCGGATCCCGAGATCACGCCCGAGCAGGTGCGCGAGGTGCGGGACGACGCGGTCATGGCGACCGGACGCTCGGACTACCCGAACCAGGTCAACAACGTCCTGGGTTTCCCGTTCATCTTCCGCGGTGCCCTCGACGTGCGGGCCAGCGCGATCAACGAAACGATGAAGGTGGCGGCCGCCAGGGCGCTGGCGGAGTTGGCGAAGCGTGGCAAGGTCGTGCCGCAGATCGTGCGCGACGCGTACGGAAACGAGAACTTCGAGCTCGGCCCCAGCTACATCATTCCCAAACCCTTCGATCCTCGGATTCTGACCTACGTGGTGCCCGCCGTGGCGCAGGCGGCGATGGATAGCGGTGTGGCGCGCCAGAAGGTCGACATCGTCGAGTACGGACATCAGTTGAGCAAGACCTCCGGAATCCTCTCAAACATGTAGGAGCGCCGAGTCCCCCCCCATGTCCAGCGAAGAAAAGCTGAAAAAGCTCGACGAGATGAACGCGCGCGCCCAGCTCGGAGGCGGGGAGGCGCGCATCGAGCGCCAACACGCGGCGGGCAAATTGACGGCGCGCGAGCGCACGGAGCTGCTCTTCGACTCCGGCACCTTCGTCGAACTCGACCGCTTCGTCGTGCACCGCTGCGCCGATTTCGGGATGGACGAACAGAAGATCCCGGGAGACGGCGTCGTCACCGGCTACGGAAAGATCGACGGCCGCACGGTCTTCACGTTCGCCCAGGACTTCACGGTCTTCGGCGGTAGCCTCTCCGGGGCGTTCGCCGAGAAGATCTGCAAGGTGATGGACCTGGCCGCGAAGTCCGGCCACCCGCTCGTGGGCCTCAACGACGGAGCCGGCGCGCGGATCCAGGAGGGCGTCGTGTCGCTCGGCGGGTACGGCGACGTCTTTCTGCGCAACGTGCTGCAGTCCGGCGTGATCCCCCAGATCTCGCTCATCATGGGTCCATGCGCCGGCGGGGCGGTCTACAGCCCGGCCATGACCGACTTCATCGTCATGGTGAAGAACACCAGCAACATGATGATCACGGGCCCCGACGTCATCCGGACGGTGACTCACGAAGAGGTGACGGCCGAGGAGCTGGGCGGCGCGCTCACCCATGCTTCCAAGAGCAGCGTGGCCGACTTCGCTGCCAGCAGCGAGCAAGAGTGCATCCAGATCACGCGGCGCCTGCTCTCCTTCATCCCCTCGAACAACCTCGAGGACGCGCCCTTCGTGCCGACGGAGGACCCGGCGAACCGCGCGGATCCGGCGCTGCGCACGCTGGTTCCCGACGACCCGTCCAAGCCGTACGACATCAAGGAACTCGTCAAGCTCGTGGTCGACGAAGGAGACTTCTTCGAGGTAGCGCCCCTCTACGCAAAAAACCTGGTGGTGGGCTTTGCGCGTTTCGGCGGCCGATCGGTCGGAATCGTCGCGAACCAGCCCGCGTTCCGGGCCGGCGTGCTCGACATCGACTGCTCGAAGAAGGGCGCGCGCTTCGTGCGCTTCTGCGACGCTTTCAACATCCCGATCGTCACCCTGGTCGACGTGCCCGGCTTCCTGCCGGGCGTGGACCAGGAGCACGGCGGTATCATCAAGCACGGGGCGAAGCTGCTCTACGCCTTCTGCGAAGCGACCGTGCCGCGCATCACGATCATCACCCGCAAGGCGTACGGTGGCGCCTACGTCGTCATGAGCAGTAAGCACACGCGGGCCGACATCAACTTCGCCTACCCGACGGCGGAGCTGGCCGTGATGGGGCCGGACGGCGCGGTCAACATCGTGTTCCGCAAGGAACTCCAGAACGTGGACGACCCCGAGGCGCGGCGCAAAGAACTCGAGGCCGACTACCGCGAAAATTTTGCCAACCCGTTCAAGGCCGCGGAGTTGGGCTACATCGACGAGGTGATCCGCCCCGAAGACACGCGCGTGAAGGTGATCCAGGCGCTCGAGATGCTCGCCAGCAAACGCGACGCGCTCCCGCCCAAGAAACACGGAAACATTCCTCTCTAGCCGCCAGGGACCTGATGTTCCAGAAGATCCTGATCGCCAATCGAGGAGAGATCGCGGTGCGCGTAATTCGCGCCTGCCGCGAACTGGGAATCCAGACCGTTGCCATCTATTCCGACGTGGACCGCGAGGCGCTGCACGTGCGCTTCGCGGACGAGGCGTATCACTGTGGCGCGCCGCCGGCCCGCGAGTCCTACCTGGTGATGGAACGGGTGCTCGAGATCGCGAAGGGCTGCGGCGCGGATGGGATCCACCCGGGCTACGGGTTCCTGGCCGAGAACGGAGACTTCGCCGACCTCTGCGAGAAGGAGGGCGTCACGTTCATCGGTCCGAACGGCGAGGTGATGCGCCGGATGGGCGACAAGGTCACCGCGCGGCGGACCATGCAGAAAGCCGGGGTTCCCATCGTGCCCGGCACCACGGAGGTGCTCAGCGACGCGGAGGCCGTGGCCTTCGCCGCCGAGATCGGGATGCCCGTCATGGTGAAGGCCAGCGCCGGCGGCGGCGGCAAGGGCATGCGCCTCGTGCGCGAACGCAAGGAACTGGAGCAGGCCATCGCGCGGGCGCGCAGCGAGGCCGAGTCCTCCTTCGGCGACTCTTCCATCTACGTCGAGAAATTCGTGGAGGAGCCGCGGCACATCGAGATCCAGGTGCTCGCGGACACGCACGGCAGCACGATCCACCTCGGCGAGCGCGAGTGCTCGATCCAGCGGCGCCACCAGAAGGTGGTCGAGGAGGCCCCGGGCAACGGCATTACCCCGGAGCTGCGCGAGCGCATGGGGAAGGCCGCCGTCGCGGCCGCCGAGGCCGTGGGTTACGTCGGCGCCGGAACCTGCGAGTTCCTCGTCGATAAACACGACGATTTCTTCTTCCTCGAGATGAACACCCGCGTGCAGGTCGAACACGCCATCACCGAGGCGATTACCGGCATCGACATCGTGAAGGCGATGATCCGAGCGGCCGCTGGAGAGCCCCTTGGCGTGGCGCAGGAAGACGTGCACATTTCGGGTCACGCCATCGAAGCGCGCATCTACGCCGAGGATCCGGACCAGAACTTCGCCCCCTCGCCGGGCGAGATCGTCGTGTATCGCCCGCCCGATGGAATCGGCGTGCGCGTCGATTCCGGCGTCACCCAGGGGGCGACGGTGAGCGTGTACTACGACCCGATGGTGGCGAAGCTCATCGCCTGGGGGGCGAACCGCGCGGAGGCGATCGAACGCACCCAGCGGGCGCTTTCCGAGTTTGCAGTGAAGGGAATCAAGACTTCGATCCCCTTTCACCAGAGACTCATGCGCCACCCCGTGTTCGTAGAGGGGCGCTACGACACCGGCTTCATCGAAGAGTACATGGATGGGGGGAGTGGCGGCGACTCGGGAGTCGAAGATGGCAAGTTGCGCCGGGTGGCGAGCATGGTGGCCGCCATCGCGGCCTACAGGCGTGAAAAGGACCTGGCGAGCCGGGCGTCGGCGCCGGCGTCGGGCCAAGATGCAGACCCGTGGAAGACGCAGGGTCGCCGCGCCGCGCTCCGCGGGGAGCTGCGATGAACTACGAAGTCTCGGAGAAGAAGGGCGAAAGCGTCCGCATCGGTCTCCGCGAGATCGAGGGCGGGGCCTACGAGATCACCCTCGACGGCGAGACGATTCACGTCGACGTGGCTAGCGGCCCGCGCTCCTTCTACTCGATCATCGAGGACGGGCGGCAGTTCGAGGCGATGGTCGACGAGAAGGGCGCCCACGGCTTCGACGTGACGGTGGGCGGAAGGCTCTTCCGCCTCGAGGCGGTCGACGAGCGCACGAAGCTCCTCTCCGGCCAGGCCGCCCAGGTGGTCACGGGTCCGCAGCGTGTCGAGGCGGAGATGGCCGGCAAGGTGGTCAAGCTGAGCGCCGCCGTGGGCGACGCGGTTGCCGAGGGCCAGGGCGTGGTGATCGTCGAGGCGATGAAGATGGAGAACGTGATCCCCTCGCCGGTCGATGGCGTCGTGAAGGAGATCGCGGTCTCCGAGGGCGACACGGTCGAGGCGGGGTTCCCGCTCTTCACGGTCGAGCCGGCCGCGGACGAATCCTGAGCGCCCGGCCGATCCTCCTCGACACGGACGTCGGCTCGGACGTCGACGACGCGCTCGCCCTCGCAATGATCCTGGCAGAGCCCGGCGCGCTCGAACTGGTGGCCGTGACGACGGTCGGCGCCCGGGCGCGCGTGCGGGCGCGGGTGGCCGCGACCCTGCTGGGTCTCGCCGGACGCCACGACGTCGAGACCTGTGTGGGAGCCGAGCGTCCGGTGCTGCGCGGCGCGGCACGTTTCCACGGCTTCGGCCACGAGGAGTCGTGCGTCGCCGAGGCGGACCCGGCCCCCATTTCCGATGAACCCGCCGCGGAGCGCATCGTGCGCGCCGCGCGGGAACGCGAGGGTCTCGAGGTGGTCGCCATCGGACCGATGACGAATCTGGCGCACGCGTTGGCGCTCGATCCGAAGCTCCCGCACCGGCTCGGCGGCGTCACCATCATGGGCGGTCACGTGCGCACGGTGCGCATCGGGCGCTACGTCTGCCCGCCCGGAATCGACTACAACCTCTGCTCGGATCCGGAGGCCTCGCTCGCGGTGCTGGGCGCCGGGCTGCGCGCCACGCTCGTCACCGCCGACGTGACGCTGCGGGTCTGGCTGCGCGACGCCGACGTCGACGCGCTGGCGCGCGCGGGTCCGGTTCAGCGGGAACTCGCGCGCCAGATCGGTTTCTGGAAGCCCGTGCAGCACGAAATCTTTCCGGCCCTGGGCGGGGACCTCGCGCCGGACAACGCGGCCTTCCTGCACGATCCGCTCACGGTACTGGCGTTGCTCGACGAGGAGCCGTTGCGCTTCGAGGAGATGGGCATCGTCGCCACGCTCGAGAAGGGCGTTCTTCGCACCCACGAGGTGCCGGCCGCCGCAAAAATGGGCGCTCTCATGCGTGTCGCGACGGACGTGGATGCGCCCAGTGCGACGCGCGCCATCCTGGAGCGCCTGCTGAAGCTCTAGTCCGGAACCGGAGCGGGCTCGGAGCCTTTTTTCGCTCGCTTGGCACGCGCTCCGAAGATCCAGGCGACGCCGACGCCGAGCAGGTAGAGGCCCACCATGGGTACGGCGAGGAAGACCTGGCTCACCCAGTCGGGCGGCGTGAGTATCGCGGCGACCACGAAAACGCCCAGCACCGCGTACGGCGTGCCGCGGAACAGCGTGCGGGCGTCGACGATGCCCGCGATCGCGAGGAAGAAGACGACCACTGGGAGCTCGAAAGCCACTCCGAACGCCAGGAAGAGACGCGTCGTCAGCGCGAAGACCTCGCGCATGGTCCACGCAGAGTGGACGAACTCGGAATCGAAGCTCGAGAGGAACTGGAACATCAAGGGGAAGACCGCCATGTAGCCGAAGACGGCGCCGCCGGTGAAGAGAAGAGTCGACACGCAGACGAAGGGGACGACCGCGTTCTTCTCGTTCGGGTAGAGGCCCGGCGCGATGAACGACCACGCCTGCCAGAAAATCACGGGCAGGGACAGCACGAATCCTGCGAGCAGGGCGCACTTGAGATAGGTGAAGAAGATCTCCGTGGGTGCGATGGCCTGGAGCGGTCTCTCTCCCCCGCCGAGCGCCGCCACGGCGGGGCGCAGGAGCAGCCCGAAGATCTCCTCGCTGAAGCTCCACGCTGCAGCCGCGCCGATCACCCAGGCGAGGACGCACTTGAAGAGCCGGCCGCGAAGTTCGGCCAGGTGGTCAGTCAGCGGAAGTCGGGTCTCGTCCATGGCTCCGGGCTTCACCGGCCTGCGCGCCGTCGCGCTCGTGATCGCTCGCTGCGTCGTCGTCGCTCGCCGCGCCGCCGCCGCGCTCGTGATCGCTCGCTGCGTCGTCGTCGTGCTTGTCGTCGCTCGCCGCGCCGCCGCCGTGCTCGTCTTCCGGCTGCTCGGAGGTGTCCTCGTCCTTCGTTTTTGAAGGCTCTGGCTCGTCCTCGGGACCGGGGATCGCCAGGTCCGAAGGCTCGATGCGGGCGTCTTCGGCGACGTCCATGAACTCGCGGCGCAGATCGGTGGACGCCCGTCGGAACTCGGAGAGACCGCGACCGAGCGAGCGCGCCAGGTCGGGCAGGCGCTTCGGGCCCATCACCAGCAAGGCGATCGCCAGGATCACCAGCAACTCGGTCATTCCGATGCCGAACACGCGGAGAGACTAGCGAGGGGGTGCGGAAAAGCCCCGTTGGCGCCGGGGTCTAGGCGGGCAGGTCGAGCAGGAGCAGCGTCTCGCCGCGCTCGCCCGAGTCGAGGGTCAACGTTCCGTTCTGGGCCCGGACGAGCAGATCGGCGATTGCGAAGCCCAGCGCGTTCGCGGTGGGCGAGGCCGTCGAGAGGGCTTCGCCGCCGCGCGCACCCGCACCGCGGTAGCGGATGAGGATGCGGATGCAGGGGCTGCCGCGGAGGCCGGCCTCGTGGCGTCGCGACGCGAGGTAGACGTCGCCGCTCTCCGGGACCCGGTCGATCACCTCGTCGAGAAGCGTTTCGAAGGCGAGCGCGAGCTGCTCGGGGTCGCAGCAGGCCTCGGCTTGCTGCCGGTCGAGTTCTTCGAGCACGACGAGCCGGCGGGCGCGAATGCGCGGGCGCCGCTGTTCGAGCGCAACCTGGAGCAGTTCGGAAACGTCGACCGGGCGCGGCTGAGGGGGCGCCAGTTCACCGAGCGCTTCGAGGCGTTCGGCGAACTCGCCGGCGCGGGTCGTGTTCTCCGCCACGAGGTCTCGGAAGCTGCGAACGAACTCGGGGTCGTCGTGTCGGTCCGGCAGCAACGACGCGAAGCTTCGCATCAACGGGAGGGGGCTGCGCAACTCCTGGCCGAACGCCGCGGTGAGCTTCCCGAGGTTCGACGCGACCGGCGGTTGTGCTTCGTCGGAAACCGGCTCCTCTTCGCCGAGGAGATCGAGGATCTCCTCGGTGCTCGCCTCGAGGGTGTCGACCGCGGCGCTCGGGTGCACGGCGAGCGGTTCCGGCGCGGCGCTCGCCGTCGGGTCGAGGGGCGCCCCGTCGAGGACCAGGTCCTCGCAACCGAGCGGATCCGAGGCGCTGCCGGCCAACGATTGCTCGACCACCGCCTCGAGTTCGCGCAGGTTCCCGGGCCAGGGATACTGCTCGAGGAAGGCGAGGGCCGGCTCGTCGAAGCGGCGGGTCGGCACGCGCCGCGCCTGGCACCACGACCGGGCGGTCGCCACCACCAGGTGCCGCAGTCTCCCACGCTGCTCGCGCAGCGCCGGCAGCCTGAGCGAGAGTCCCGACAAGTCGCGTCGCAGCTCCGGGTCGAGCCGGTCGCCGGTGTCCGTA
>Ga0310342_100001134_pt1 | contig 16191 bp, 16 predicted proteins | sample S15DNA20500_MG_FD_206155 | JGI IMG/M metagenome (GOLD analysis project Ga0310342, IMG submission 206155) | Marine microbial communities from station ALOHA, North Pacific Subtropical Gyre - S1503-DNA-20-500_MG | ecosystem: Environmental > Aquatic > Marine > Oceanic | place: Pacific Ocean: North... | reverse complement strand
AGCAGTCCCTCATGTATCCAGGGCTTCACCAGTTGATGACGCCGGGTGAACTGGTCGATCTCGTGGAGTATCTCAGTTCGCTCCGCAAGGGCGCATAAGCCCGCCGCAACAAGCGCCCATCCGGACCAACCCGGAACAGGACGGACCCCTCACAGGCATGATCTCGAAGCGGACACGAATGACCTCCCGACCCTCGTTAACAAGCCTTCTCCTGTTTCCGGCGGTGTGGCCTGCGGCCCATGCATGCCTGATCTGCCTTCCGGTCCCCACCATCTCCCCTGCCGATTATCTTCTCGAATCCGAGGTCATCGTGCTCGCCCGCGAGGATCCCGGATCTCCCTACTGGCTCCGGACCGTGGAAGTCCTCAAGGGCGATCCCACCGGGGTCGACCGTGATTTCTTTCTTGAGACCCCTCTCCAGCCCGGGCTTTCCCTCAACCGTAACCGGGAGGTGATCTGCGCCTACGGATCGCACGGGGATCGCTCCCAACCAGAATGGGCCCGGGTCGGGGTGGCAGATGCCACCTTCACCCCGCTGGTACACGAGATCCTGCAACACGGTGAGCAGTGGAAAACCAACCTGAAGGAACGGGCCGCCTATTTTGCGGGGCATCTCGGCCACCGGAACCAGCAGGTCCGGGCCCTCGCCCACCTTGAGGTGGCCCGTGCCCCCTACGACCAGATCCGGGAGTTCGCCGGGGCCCTCGCCGCAGAGGACCTGAGGGCCTCCCTGCAAAACTTCCGACTGACCGAGTGGCATCCGCTCTACATCCTCCTGCTGTCCCGGGGCGGTGAACCCCGGGACCACCAACTCATCGCCGGAAAAGTGCGCTCCGCCGCACAATCGAAGCGCACTCTGCACCTGGCAGCCTGGGTCACCGCCTGGATCGAAATTGACCCGGAGGCGGCCTTGGAATTCGTGGAGAAGCATTACCTGGTCAATGGCCGGCGGGATACCGGGGAGATCCGTGCCATTTACCGGGCCCTCTCGGTGCACGGGAACCGGGGTCACGTTCATTTGCGGGATCGGATCGTGGAAGCCTACCGGCAGGTCCTCGAACAGCAGCCCGGGCTGGCCCCCGGGATCGTGTCGGACCTCATGGCCTGGGAACGCTGGGACCTGGCGGCCTCCCTCGTGCCGATTGTCACGACCCCGCCGCCCAACATGGACCAGGCCACCCTGCTCCAGCTCCGGGTCTATCTCCGGAAGGCCGCGAAAGTGACTGCAGGCAATGAACAGAGCGCCGGGACAAGCCGTGCCGGTCGGACCTTCGTGTTCGTCGTGCTGGCCCTGCTGATGGCCATTCCGATCGGACTGAGCCTCGTCCGCTGGAGAGCGGGAAGGCGCAGGGAGGCCGCCCCCTGACCAACTGCGTTCCTATTCGCCAATGCAGTAGACGAACTTTCCGGAGCGCAGATACAGCGCATCCCGGGCCAGGGCGGGAGTGCCGCTGAAGTCGGAACGGTCCTTGAACTTGTTCTGGGCAATCTGCTCCATCTCCGCATTGGCCTCGAAGACGAAGGTCCCGTTGTGACGACTGACCGCGTAAAGCCTGTCGCCCACCCGCACCATCGAGGCGTAGAAACTGAACTTCTTCGAGCGGGCGAGGCCTTCCACCATCTTCTTCGACACGACCTTCCCGGTTGCAATCTCCATGCGTATCGCCTCCGCGGAATCGTTCACCCAGTAGAGGTGATTCCCGTAGGCCAGTGGGGTCGGCACGTAGGTGGTGACCTTGCTGTCCCACTGCAGGTTTCCAGTCACATCTCCGCTTCCCCCACGCTTCAACCCGATGCTCATCTTGCGCGGATAGCCCCCGAAGGCACAGATCATGTCGCCTGTGATCACCACGGAGGGGGAGACATTGCCCGGCACCTTCGTCCTTGCCAGCCATTTCCTTTTTCCGGTGGCCGGATCGAGGGCAAACAATTCGTGTGGAATGGAGAGCACCATTTCGTCTCTCCCGTCCCCGGCCACCAGGAACTGGGGCGTGGCGAAGGCCAGTTCCAGTTCCTTCGACCCGTAGCGCCACTTCTCATCACCGCTGCTCTTGTCAAAGGCGATGAGCGAGCGGGCCTCGTCCGCCGCATTGATGATGACGAGATTCCGGTAGAGCACCGGGCTGGCGCCCGACCCCCAGCGCCGGTTGCTGGACTTGTTGCCGACCTCCTTCGTCCAGAGCCGCTTGCCTTCCACCGTGAAGGCGTGCAGCCCCGACTTGCCCGCGAACACGTAGACGCGCTCGCCATCCGTGACCGGCGTGCTGCTGGCGTAGCCGTGTTCCATCAGGAAGCCCCGGAAGGGATCCTCCGGATTGGCCACCTCGATCGCTTTCTTCCAGAGGATCTTTCCGTTAATTCGATCCAGGCAGAGCAACTGGCGGCCCAGATCCTTTGTCGAACCCACCTCTTCCCGATTGGTCCCGTAGCCCGTGTAGCAGGTCACGAAGAGCCGGTTACCGGTGAAGATCGGACTGGAGGAACCCGGACCCGGAATCGCCGTCTTCCATCTCAGATTCCTGGACTCGCTCCACTCAACCGGGATCTTCGCGCCCTCCGGAGCGGTCGCCGAGCCGTCCGGCCCACGAAATTGCGGCCACGATTCGGCGGCGGGAAGGACGCCGGCAGAGAGGACGGCGAGAAGGACAGGCGGAAGCTTCTTCATGATGGGCTCTTTACCACAGGACGCCCGGGAGTCACTGCTTTCCGCACGATCCACATCGCTCAAGTCCCTTGCTCCGCACTCTCCCCGGATGGGCTGGCCCTCGAGGAAGCAAGCGCCTATAAGAGAGCAGTCCGCCGCGCCACGTCATGACCCGCCCCGCACAAATCACCCGTGTCCTTCCACTCGCGTTGCTGTTACTTTGCGCCGGGGTGCTGCTCAAGGGGCTCGTCACCAGCACCCATGGTGAGGAAGACGAAGCGCAGGCACCCCGTCGGATCGAGGTTCTCTTCCTGGGCAGCAAGAATCTCTTCAATCACGATCCCCCGACCCGCTTTCGCGTCCTGCGCAAGGCTCTCGGCCCGAAAGCCGTCAATATCACCTACGCCCATACCGTCGAGGCACTCACCGAGGAGAACCTGGCCAAGTACGACGTCCTCCTCATCTTCGCCAACCTGTATGAACTGGACGTCAAGACCCAGGGACAGGCCCTGCTTGATTTTGCGAAAAAGGGCGGCGGCTGTGTTCTCCTCCACTGCGCGGCCGGCTGTTTTCGGGAGTCGGAGTTTGACGAGTATGTCGACCTGCTCGGCGCCCAGTTCAAGAGGCACGGAAAGGGCGTTTTCCGGGCCCGCATCGTAAACGAGGACCATCCGATCATGAAGGGATGGAAGGGCTTCGAGTGCTGGGATGAAACCTACGAACACAAGCGCCACGGCAAGGATCGGATCATTCTGCAGAAACGTGACGACGAACCCTGGACCTGGGTCAAGACCTACGGCCAGGGACGGGTCTTCTATACTGCCAGCGGACACGATCACCGTTGTTGGAATCTTCCCGCGTATCAGGATCTCCTGCACCGGGCCATTCGCTGGACCTCCAAGGACGACACGGTGAGCTGGCTGGCGCCCGAGAATCTCCCGGAACTGCGCTACCGGCCGGCGGCCGCACCCAGGGACCCGGACAACCCGGTCGGGCCCCTCAACCAGATCCAGAATCCCCTTTCCCCGCAGGACTCCCTCAAACTCGCCCAGGTTCCTCCGGGCTTTGAGATCAGTCTCTTCGCGGCCGAGCCCACGGTGATCAATCCCATCGCCATGAACTGGGATCAAGGCGGACGGCTCTGGGTGGTGGAGGCCTTCGATTATCCCCACAAGATCGGCACCGGGAACCCGCAGGATCGCATCAAGATCCTGGAGGACCGCGACCGCGACGGCCGGGCCGATACGGTCACCGTCTTTGCCCGGGGCCTCAACATCTGCACCTCCGTCCTGCCGGTCACCGGCGGGGCGATTGCCACCGACGGTCCGGACATGGTCCTGCTCCGCGATGAGGACGGGGACGGAAAGGCCGACCGGAAGGACGTGCTCTGGTCCGGCATCGGCCTGCGCGACACGCACGCCTGTGTCTCTAATCTCCGTCACGGATTCGACGGATGGATCTATGCCACGGTGGGATACAGCGGGTTGGACGTGACCGTCAACGGGAGGCAGCACAAGTCCTCCCAGGCCGTCTTCCGCTTCCTCCCGGATGGTTCCGCCTTCGAAATCGTGCAGAATACCAGCAACAACACCTGGGGACTGGGCTTCACCGAGGAGGGCGACCTGGTGGGCTCCACCGCCAACGGCAATGCGAGCTGGTATCTCTCCATTCCAAACCGCCACTTCGAGTCCCTCGGTCGCAAGGGTCAGCAGGTGGCCAGGGCCGACGGGCCGGAGTTTCTTGCACCCATCACCAGCGACTACTTCCAGAACAACCCGAAAGAGAAGCATTCCTCCGCGGCGGGACACGCGGTCTACACCAGCCGCCGTTTTCCCGAGGACTGGTGGAACAAACGTGTCCTGGTCTGCGAACCGCCCATGCACCTCGTCTCCGCACCAAGGATCAAGCGGCGGGGAGACCGCTTTGAAACCACGGGCTTCGAACACAACCTCTACGCCTCCGCCGATGCCTGGTCGGCTCCGGTGGCTGCGGAGGTCGGGCCGGACGGCGCGATCTGGATGGCGGACTGGTACAACCCGATCTGCAACCACAATCCCTACCGCGGACACTTCCGGAAGGGGCCGGGCAATGCACTCCGATCGGACGACCGGGACCGTGAGCACGGCCGCATCTACCGCATCTACCCCCGGGGCACGCAGGACGAGCCCTATCCCAACCTGCAGACCGGGCCGGAGGCCCTCGCCGCCCTCGAACATCCCAATCTTTTCTGGCGCTTGACGGCCCAGCGACTTCTCGCCGGGAGACTCGACTCCAAGACCCTTGCAGCCAAGTCCGACCAATCCCGCAATCCCCGAGCCCGCTTCCACCTGGCGCTCGCGGCCCACCACGGCAAGCTCGATGCCGTCCAAGCCGCGGCGATGGCCCGCCGGATTGGATTGAACGAGGGGACAGCGGGCAAGAACCAGGCCGTCGTTCACTCGCCGGCCGTGAACCTCAAGCGCCTCCAGGACGCCGGGCGGGACCCGCTGGACCGCAAGGCCGCTGCCCTCCGCCTCGTGGAAGCCCCACCCAGTGCGCGGCTTGGCGAGGATCTCCTTCACCTCGTCGCCACGGACTCCACCATTGCCGGGAGCAACCACCTCGCGGATGCGGTCCGCCTCGCCGTCATCCGCCATCCGGAAGGGTTTTTCCGCGCCCTGCTCGAGGAGAAGGCGGAGCACAAGGTGGAAGGCCTCCTCGGCAAGATTGTGCACGACGCCCTGGTGAGGATCCGCAGGACACCGGATGTCATCTCGAAAGGCCTTCGCGTTTTTGCCCACCAATCGGGCTCCGGCCTGGCGAAGCGCCTTGCCGAGGCTGCCGAGGCCGGCCCGCCGACCGCGCCAAAGACCCCCCTCTCTCCCGGCGCCCGAAGGGGCGAGCAGGTCTACCTGGCCTGCTGCGTGGCCTGTCACCAACCGGAGGGGCAGGGCCTGCCGAAGGTCTTCCCCCCTCTCGCCGGTTCCAAGCGACTCCTTGGACCGGCGGAGGTGCCCGTCCGGATTGTCCTGAAAGGGCTGCAGGGACCCCTTGAGGCCAATGGAGAACAGTATGACAGCATGATGCCGGGCCACGAGGCCTTGCTGACCGATCAACAGGTGGCGGACGTCCTCAACTACACCCGTGCCTCCTGGGGGAACACGGCCGGGGAAGTGAGCGAGGAGAGCGTTGGTGCGGTCCGGGCCACCGTGGCCCGGCGCACGTCACCGTGGACCGAACCGGAGCTCCGCTCCAGGAAGTGAGTCCTGCCATGACCATTGCCACGGAGATCCCCGCTCCCCTGGAACTCTACATGGAAGGCCTGCGCTCCCACGACCTCGGGAAGATCGGGGCCAGCTTTGCGGAGGGCATCCGGTTCGTCACCCCGGCCCGGACGATGGGGACCGACGAAATCCTGGCCTTCCTCGCGGCCCTCTACCGGGGCTTTCCCGACTGGAGCTACGACCACGATCCCCCGGTCCTCACCGGGGACGGAGCCATCGGGGTGAAGTGGCGACAGGGCGGAACCCACACCGGAGCTCTCGCCTTCCCCGGGTTTGACTCTTACCCCGCCACCGGGCGACAGGTCACCATCCCGGAGCACTTCTTTTATTACCGCGTCGATGACCGGGGCCTGCATGAAATCCGGCCGGATCCCATTCCCGGGGGTGCACCCCGGGGAATCTTCGAGCAAATCGGGGTTGAGCATCCCCCGCTCTAGAGTCCCTTCCCGGCAACCCCTTCCGCCACCTGAAACCACGAGACCGAGGTCCCGCACCAGAGAACCATGCCATTTGCCATCATCACCAGGGACAAGCCCGGGCACGCCGGGGTGCGCGCATCCCATCAGTCCGCTCACAAGGCCTACCTCGACCAGCACAGGGAAATCCTCCTCGCCGCCGGGGCCATGCTCGATGACGAGGCGATCGAGGCCCATGGTGGCGTTCTCCTCGTGGATGTGAAGACCCGGGCCGCGGCAGAGGAATTTGTCCGCAACGACCCCTTCCAGGCAGCAGGGCTTTTCGGGGAGATCCTGATCACCCGCTGGCGGAAGGCCTTCTTCGACCGCCAACGTCTGGTGGAACTCTGATCCCCGGCAGGCCGCGGAGCGGGGATCGACAGTGCGGCCCTGTCTGCTAGATAGAAGCCCATGCGCACCACCATCCTCCTTTCCCTGCTGGCCCTCCTCGCCACCGGTCCCTCCACCCGGGCGAAGGAATTCCGGCTCTACTATCTGGGTGGCCAGTCGAACATGGACGGCTACGGAAAGGTGTCCGAACTTCCGGAAGACCTGAAGGCAGGCAAGGGCTGCGAGGGCGTCCATATGTTCCACGGCAACATGGGCCTGGATGGCAAGAAGCCGGACGGACGGGGTGCCTGGATGCAACTCAAGCCCGGTCATGGACGCAACTTCAAGTCCGACGGATCCAGGCACAGCTACTCGGACCGCTTCGGGCTGGAGCTCACCCTGGCCCGCACCCTGAAGAAGCAATATCCCGGTGCCCACATCGCCTTCATCAAGTACTCGCGTGGGGGAACCGCCATCGACTCGAAGGCGGGGGCCCAGAAGCGCTTCGGGGCCTGGGATCCGGACTGGAACGGCGGCGAGGGAGAAGGCAGGGGCATCAACCAGTACGATCACTTCCAGGCCACCCTGAAGCACGCCTTTGCGGACAAGGATCTCGATGATGACGGCGAGTCCGACACGCTCGTGCCCTCCGGCATCTTCTGGATGCAGGGCGAAAGCGATGCGGACAGCGAGGAAGTGGCCCGGCGCTACGAGTCCAACCTCGGTGAACTCATGAACCTCATCCGCAAGGACCTGGGCGAAACCGACAAGAAGATCCCCGTCGTGATCGGCCGCATCACCAACTGGAAGGTCTGGAAGTTCGGAGGGATCGTCCGGGAAGCGCAGGCCTCCTTCGTCAGGAAGGACGGCCGGGCCGCCCTCGTCACCTCCACTGATTCCTACAAGAATTCCGATCCCTGGCACTACGACACCGCGGGCTACCTCGACCTCGGAGAACAGTTCGCCAAGGCGGTAATTTCCCTCGAGAAGAGCGGGAAGAAATGACCCCCCCCTCCCAGCCCGTGCTGGCACGAACGGATTGGCTGGAAGCGGCGGCCGCCCATCGGGCGAAGGCCCGTGCCTGGACGCAACCCGTGCGCGAACGCAAGGCGCAGGGCGACAAGCACCCGCTGCACGACTTCCTGCATACCTACTACCAGCTCTCGCTGGGCAAGCTGGAGCGCTGGCATCCGGGCTTCGGGGTGGTGCTGGAAGACTGTGAAGAGGCCCGGCGCGCCTTCCCGGAAAGGCACTATCGCTTTACGGAAGAAACCTGCAGGGTGGATCCGGGCCTGCTTGAGGAGAAGATCCGCAAGCGGTTGCGCTTCGTCCGTCATCTCCTCCAGACCACCCGGTCCCGCCCGCCCAACTTCGCCTGTCACGGCCTGCACGAATGGGCCATGGTCTACCGTGGGACCATGGTGCGCCACGGCGAAACCATCCCCCTGCGCCTGCCCCAGGAAGAGATCGACGCCCTGGTGAACTCCCGACCGCTCTGCTGCAGCCACTTCGATGCCTTTCGTTTCTTCGCCCCGGAAGCCCGGCCGCTCAACCACCTCCAGCTCGACCTCCGGGCCCGCGAGGACAACGAGCAACCGGGCTGCGTCCACGCAAACATGGATCTCTACAAATGGGCGGCCAAATCGCTGCCCTGGATCTCGAGCGACCTCCTGTGGGAGTGCTTCCACCTGGCCCTCAAGGCGCGCGAGCTCGACATGCGGGCGAGTCCCTATGACCTTTCCAGCTTCGGCCATGAGCCCATTGCGGTGGAGACCGGGGCCGGGCGCAGCGAGTACGAGCAGGAACAGCGGCTCCTCGCCGAGGAAGCCCGGCCACTGCGGGACGGTCTCATCCGCCAACTGGACAATGTCCTCGCGGCAGACTGACTCCGCTAATAGGGTGACACGCGATGTTTCCACGGGCAGGAACCCTCCTGAGTGCCGGCTGCCTCTGCCTGCTCCTGGGGTCCTGTGCTACGGAGAACGGCAGGGCCCCGGCCGGAGGCGCAAAGGCCCCCATGGACTTCGCGGTGGATACCGGGGGCGGCCGCATGTTTTACAGGGGAACTGCTTTCATTCCCCGCGGATTCAATTCCAGCGAAGCCTTCGATCTCGATGTGCAACTCTCCCGGTGGGGCAATCCTCCTGCCAATGAGACAAGTCGTAACGCCGGCAGCGTCCTGACCGGGAAATTCACCGGGAAGGGCCGCTACCAGCCCCTGGGAAACGGGGAAGGAGAAATCCAGCTCGCCCGGGGACGATTCCAGCTCCGTGGAGTGATCCTCGATGACGGCCAGGAACTGGACGGTGAGTGGTTCCTGGACGGTCGGTACGGGGGCGGCTTTCGCATGACGCGCAAGGGGCATCTCTTTCCCTCGAGTCACTGACCGGTCCCGCGGTCGGAATTGCGCGCCAATGGTCCGCCATGCCGCACAGGCCGACGCCGGTTCTCACTCCGGTCATTTCCTGTGGCTTGCTACGAGGAGCGCATTCCGCTACCTCTTCCTTATCGCATGATTCCCAACGTCCTCGCCGATCGCTACGCCTCCCCGGCCATGAGGAAGATCTGGTCCGCGGAGGGCCGCATCGTTCTTGAACGCGACTTCTGGATCGCGGTCATGAAATCCCAGCGCGAACTGGGCCTCCCCATCCCGGAGGAGGTCATTGCCGACTACGAGAAGGTCAGGGAAGAGGTCCACCTGGACTCCATCCAGGAGCGGGAGCGGATTTCACGCCATGATGTGAAGGCCCGGCTCGAGGAATTCAACGACCTCGCGGGTCACCAGGAGATCCACAAGGGCATGACTTCACGCGATCTCACTGAGAACGTGGAACAGCTGCAGGTCTTCTCCGCCCTGCGGATCATCCACGACAAGACGGTGGCCTCCCTGGCCGCCCTCGCCCACCGGGCTCATGAGTGGCGCGAACTGCTCATTGCGGGAAGGACGCACAACGTGGTGGCCCAACCCACCACCTTTGGCAAGCGTCTCGCGATGTTTGGTGAAGAAATGATCGATTCCTTCGTGCGCTTCGAGCACCTCATCGAGAGCTATCCGGTGCGTGGCCTGAAGGGCGCGGTGGGAACGCAGATGGACCAGCTCTCCCTCTTCGAGGGTGACCCCGACAGGGTCAAGGAGCTGGAACGCGGAATCTCCTCCCACCTCGGCCTTCCAAGCGACTGGGTGTGCGTTGGCCAGGTCTATCCCCGTTCGCTGGACCTGCGGACGGTCTCCGCCCTCACCGAACTCACCTCCGCCCCGTCCTCGCTGTGCACCACCCTGCGCCTGATGGCAGGTCACGAACTGGCCTCGGAAGGTTTCGCCAAGGGACAGACCGGTTCCAGTGCCATGCCCCACAAGATGAATACACGTTCCTGCGAGCGGGTGAACGGCTTCCACATCATCCTCAAGGGCCATCTCACGATGGGAACGGGACTGAGCGGCATGCAATGGAACGAGGGCGACGTCTCCTGCTCGGTGGTCCGGCGGGTGATGCTGCCCGACGCCTTCTTCGCGGCGGACGGCCTCTTTGAAACCTTCCTCACCATCCTGGGCCAGATGCAGGTCTTCGCCGGGACGATCGGCAGGGAAAACGAACGCTACATGCCCTTTCTCCTGAGCACGTCCTTCCTGATGGCTGCAGTGAAGGCCGGGGCAGGCCGCGAAACCGCCCACGCGGCCATCAAGGAACACGCCCTGGCAGTGGCCCAGGAACTTCGCGAGGGTACGATCCCCCACAATGATCTCCTCGACCGCCTGGCGGCGGACGAGCGCATTCCCGTTTCCCGCGACGGCCTGCAGGAGGTCTTCGAGGCGGGACAAGGCAACACCGGTGCCGCCACCGCCCAGGTCGATGCCTTCATTCAGGCCGTCTCCAGCCTGGCCGAGCGCCATCCCGATGCGGCCGCCTACCACCCGGGCGATATTCTTTAGCAACCGGACTATTACCCGGTAAGATCCCCGCTGAAGGGAGAGCAGACCGCTCCGCAAGCGCAGCGGCGACTACTGCTTCTCGTCCTTCTTCTTCTGCAGTTCGCGGTGCTTTTTCTTGGCCTCGCGAAACACCTTGCTGCCTTCCTCACGGATCTCCTTCCCGGAGGTTGTCCCGAGAACTTCCTTCATCTCACCATCGAGAACCACCACCAGGGGGTAGGTGTTGCCCGCTGCACTGAGACCGTTCACGAGGGCCTCCGGGACACCATTCTCCTTGCCCCGCGAAGCATCGGCCACTTCCTGGTAGTCTCCCTTCACCATCAGGCAGAATAACTTGAGTGCCCTGATCGCATCGTTGGTGGCTTCGATTGAACGCGCCACCCCCTCGTCCTTGGCGTCCCAGATGCGGGGAATGAAGATGAAGGCGAATCCCTTCCCCTCCTCCTGAGCCACCTTCTCCGCTTCCTTGAGTTTCTCCCACTCCACAACATCGCGGGGCCAGCGCACCTTGGGAGCGGCGGAGGCCAGGGAACCGGCGAGAACAATCAGAAGAAGGATGGCGGACGTTTTCATGACCGTAGTACGGTAGACCAAACCCGGATATTTAAAATTCCAATCTGCAATTTCCCCGCACAACCTCAATTACCGCCCTCGGTGTGCCTGGCGAGCAGCCAGAGGAGATCCGAGAGGCGGTTGAGGAACAGGGGAATGGCATCGTTCGAAACTCCTTCTCCCAGTGCCAACACACGGCGTTCCGCCCGTCGGCACACCGTCCGGGCAAAATCGAGTCGGGCCCCGGTCCGGTTGTCTTTGGCGCCTGGGCGAGCCCAGCCTTCGAAACTGACTCCCCCGTCCTCAAGGTCCCTCACCAGGCTCTCCACCATGGCCACTTCGTCCTCCCCGATGGAGGGATGTCCGGATTCCCCGTAACATGCCGCATCCTCTGGAAGAACCGCCAGTTCTCCCATCAGTCCAACCAGGTGCCCCTGCAAGAGATCGATGGAATCTCCGAGGTCTGCCACGACATCGACCCGCGCCAATCCGAGGACGGAGTTGAGTTCGTCCAGCGAACCAATCGCCTCCACACGCGCGTCAGTCTTGGCGATGCGCTTTCCAAACATCAGATCAGTGAAACCGTCATCGCCACGTCTGGTCGTGATGCTCATGAGTGAGCCATATCCCAGTTTCGGGCCAGCTCCCACCCGCAACTTCCAAATAGATCCCGAACCGGACCGGGTGCCGGACCCTCCCGCTCAGCGTCTCTTGCCTTTTCCTTCGTATCTGAGCAGTAAGGGGCCAGATAAGATGACCGAAACTTGGAGCTTTTCCAGGAAGAGTGTCCTGATCTATTTTCCCACCATGACTTCGAGACGCCTCTTTCTCAAGCAGAGTGCCGCCGCTGGGGGGCTGACCCTCGCCCCCATGCTGGCCGGTGCCGATCACCACAAGAAGGGCAAGCCCCTTTTCGAAATCTCCCTCGCCGAATGGTCGCTGCATAAGACGCTCTTCGGCAAGAAGATGACCAACCTCGACTTTCCCAGGGTTTCCAAGGAGAAGTTCGGCATCACGGCGGTGGAGTACGTGAACCAGTTCTTCAAGGACAAGGCAAAGGACAAGGCCTACCTTGGTGAGCTCAAGAAACGATGCGACGACCTCGGGGTAAAAAGCCTGCTCATCATGATCGACGGGGAAGGCCACCTGGGAGAAGCAGAGGAGGCCAAGCGGCAGAAGGTCATCGACAATCACAAGAAATGGGTGGAAGCGGCCAGGTTCCTGGGATGCCATTCCATCCGCGTGAACGCCCACGGTGTGGGCAAGTCCGACGAGGAAAAGGCCACCAACACCACCAAGGGACTACGGGGGCTCTCCGAGTTCGGCAAGGAGCACGGAATCAATGTCATTGTGGAAAACCACGGTGGACTCTCCTCCAACGGAAAGTGGCTCTCCCGGGTGCTCAAGGACGTGGGCCTGCCCAACTGTGGTTCGCTGCCGGATTTCGGGAACTTCGGGAACTACGACCGCTACCTCGGGATCAAGGAGCTCATGCCCTTCGCCAAGGGGGTGAGCGCCAAGAGCCACGACTTCGACGCCCAGGGAAACGAGAGCAGGACCGACTACGTGAAAGCCCTCAAGCTCGTCCTCGACGCGGGCTACCGCGGTTACGTCGGTATTGAGTACGAAGGCCGCAAACTCGATGAGGAGGCTGGCATCCTGGCCACCAAGAAACTCCTCCTCAGGGCGCGCGACCAACTCGCCCAGCACTACAAGTAAGCAAGCGAGACAGGCGTTCCCCAGGCCACGCATTCCTTCCTGGCCTGCCTCTCCTCCCGAATCTGGACAAGAATCCGCATTCTTCCCTGCAAATCCATGAAACTTTTTCTTATGGGAGGTGTTGAATCGCATGTAGAGCCCTGCCATGAGCGCCCCTGAACAAGAGAGCAACTGGGAAAACGACCCCGTCTGGGACCTCCTCGACGAGGCCAAGGCACCCGGGGCCGGGCCCCTCTTCGTGCGAAATGTCATGCGAGAAGTGCGCCTCTCGGACGAAGTCCGCCCCCCCTGGTGGAGGCAGCTCCTCACCCCCAGGCCCATTCTCGCCGGCTCCCTCGCTGCCTTGACAGCCGCCATTCTCATCTGGGTCGATCCGGAAGAGGCCGACCAGATCACCACGGAAGATCCCAGGACCGAAGAGGCAACGGAACCGCAGGCCCTGCAACTGGACGCTCTTCTCGAAGAGGAGATGCTGTCCCAGGCCGCCGAGGATCCTACTGCCTTCAGTGACGAGGCGCTGGTGGCATTGCTTTACCATTAGGGTCCTGCTAAAGGCCCCCGCGTGATCCGCGCTGCCATCTTCGACCTCGACGGCACCCTGGTCGATTCGCTCCCCGGGATCTCAGCTGGTCTCAACCGTGCCCTCGCCACCCACGGACTCCCACCCCACCCCACCGCACGGGTGAAGGGCTTTGTGGGTAATGGCAGTCGTATGCTGGTGCGACGCGGAATCGGCGGGGAGCCCCCCGACGAACTGGTGGAGCGGGTCCACCACGACTTTCTCCCTGCCTATGAGGAGAGCTGGCTGGAAGGCACGCACCTTTATCCCGGCATCCGGGAGATGCTGGAGGACCTGCACCACCAAGGTCTGCCCCTCGCAGTCTGTTCCAACAAGCCGCACCACTACACCGTCGAGATCATGACCCGGATGTTCGACTGGGTCCCCTGGACCATGATCCTGGGCCAGCAGAACACCCTCCCCCGCAAACCGGATCCCACCGGTGCCCTTCAAATCGCGGAGGGAATGGAGGTGTCTCCGCCGGAGGTCGCCTTTGTCGGGGACTCCCTGGTCGACTTTGAGACTGGCAGGGCCGCCGGGATGCAACCTGTCCTGGTTGAATGGGGATTCAGTCCCCCTGATAAACTCAAAGAGACGACTGCTCTTCTGATGCCGTCCGTGGCTGCTCTTCGTGCATTCCTTCAAGTGCCTCGTCGAGGAGACTGAAGTAGTCTTCGCGCGTGATCTCCTCCCCGCCGAACTGCCGGAGATGATCAGTCATCCACTGGGTGTCCAGGAGGAGATAGTCCTCCCTGCGCAACCACTCCACCAGGTGGACGAGGGCCACCTTGCTGGCATCGGCCTTGTGCGAAAACATCGATTCTCCGAAGAAGGCCCTCCCCAGAGACACCCCGTAGAGTCCGCCCTGCAGGCCCTCCTCATCCCAGCACTCCACGGAATGGGCGAAGCCGGTCTCGTGCAAGTGTAGGTAACTCTCGATGATCACCTCGTCGATCCAGGTCTCTTCACGCTCTCCGCACGCTTCGATCACCTGACGAAAGGCGGAATCGCGCCTTACCTCGAAGGGTTCCCGCTTGAGGACCCGCTTCAGACCGTGGGGAATGTGGAAACGATCATCGAGGGGAATGAGCCCACGCTTGAGGGGTGAGAACCAGAGAATCTCTCCACCTTCCGCCATGGGGAAGACACCCTCGGTGTAGGCACCGAGCAGAACATGGGGGGGGATGCGCTCCACGACTCTTATTTGAATAGTCCATTCCGGAGAATCAATCTACATTCGCGCTATGAAACGCCTCGTCATCGATCTCTCCCTGTTGCCTGAGGATGGTCACCTCCTCAACGACGAACTGCCAATCTCCATTTTTGATCTCCCGGAGGGGGACGCCAGGCCTCTCGGTCCGCTTTCCTTCCGCCTCCACGCCCAGCGCTTCGATGACGAACTGCTCCTGCAAGGCTTCCTGAGTGCCTCCTTCGAATTCCAATGCGTTCGCACCCTTGCCCTCTTCAAGAAGACCATCGAACTTCCCCAGGCTGCCATTTCCTTTGAAATAGGGGCCCAGGGCGAGATCGACGCCACCGACGCCCTGCGGGAGGAAATCCTCCTCCATTTCCCGCCCTATCCGCGCTGCGACCAAGGCGACGACCCTGCTCCCTGTGAGATCGACCACCGGTATTTAGCGGTGGACAACCCTGCAGGGGATGATGTAGATGTCCCGCCCGCTACGCAGGGTGACAGTCGATGGGCTGCGCTCGATACGCTGGAAAAACCGGACGAGCAATCCTAACCGCCCCATTCCGCCATGGCAGTGCCCAAACGCAGAACATCGAAAATGAAGCAACGCATGCGCCGGGGTGCCAATCGCTGGCGCAAACCGCTGCTCCAAACCTGCCCCGAATGCGGAAGCCGCGCCCCAGGTCATATCGTGTGTCCTTCCTGTGGGTTCTATCGCGAGCGCCAGGTTCTCGACGTTGATGTGATGTAATGTCCTCCAGCGGCAGCTCCGCCATCCTCCCGCCTTGTTCCGGGTTTCGCTCTGCGTGCCGGTTCTCAGCATGAAAATTGCCCTTGATGCCATGGGGGGGGACCGGGCCCCCGAGGTGAACATCGTGGGTGCACGCGATGCCCTGTCACTGTATCCCCGTATCGATACCCTTTTCCTGACCGGCGATGCCGATACCCTGAAGAAGGAGTGTCGCCAGCACGGCCTGACCGATTCGCGGATGGAGATCGTACACGCTCCCGAGGTAGTCGGGATGTCGGAGTCCGCAGTGAATGCCATCAGGCGCAAGAAGCAATCGTCCATCGCAGTTGCCACCGACCTCGTCAAGGACGGCCACGCCGACGCGGTCATCAGTGCGGGAAACACGGGTGCGACGGTGGCTGCTTCCACTCTCAAGCTGCGCCTTCTGGAAGGAGTGGAACGCGCCGGTATCGCCTCGCTCATCCCCAACGAATTCGGCATCTGCAGCCTCCTCGATGCCGGGGCCAATCCGGGAGCGAAGCCCCGCCAGCTTCTCGGTTACGCCATCATGGGCAGCGTCTACGCCCGGCATGTCCTGCGGGTTGAGAATCCGAGGGTTGGAATCATGTCCAATGGCGAAGAGGCTGAGAAAGGCAACGACTTTACCAGGGAAACCTTCTCCCTCATTGCGGACTACGTGGATTCCGGCAAGGCCTCCTTCGAATGGCTCGGCAATGTGGAGGGTTACGATCTCTTCATGAGCAAGCTCGATGTCTGCCTCTGCGACGGATTCGTCGGCAACGTGGTCCTCAAGGC
>Ga0310342_100001133_pt1 | contig 16209 bp, 9 predicted proteins | sample S15DNA20500_MG_FD_206155 | JGI IMG/M metagenome (GOLD analysis project Ga0310342, IMG submission 206155) | Marine microbial communities from station ALOHA, North Pacific Subtropical Gyre - S1503-DNA-20-500_MG | ecosystem: Environmental > Aquatic > Marine > Oceanic | place: Pacific Ocean: North... | reverse complement strand
GCGCAATTGCGGCGCATGGAAGAAGCGTTGAAGTATCTCGAGAAGGCCCTCGAGACCGGGGCGACCCGGGACAGGACCTACCGGGCCCTGGCCGATCTTCATCTGAGGTACCTGGGCAAGCCGAAGCAGGCCTCGGAATATTACAGGCGCCACCTTGCCGCCCTCAGCCCTGGCTCCAGGCCGGACCCCGCGGTCTATCTGAACCTCGCCCGGATCCTGTCGACTGAAGAGAAGGAAGAGTCGATCGGCTTCTACGAGAAGGCGATCGACCTGGGGATTCTGGATATACTCGGCGAGGATTCCGCGAAAGTTAAAAAAGACATGGGGCTGCTCTATGCGCGGCTCGGGCGCTGGCAGCGAGCCTTCGACTCACTTTCTGAGTACCATGAGGGTCTCGGCGATAAGCAGGCGCAGGAGCGCCTGCTTATCGAGGAGCTTCTTAACGAGCAGGTTCTGCCGAACCTGGTCGGGGACAAAAAGAAAAAGGATGGCGGAAAATAGAAATTTCCGCTCGCGGATACGATGAGGCTTCACAGAATCTGGCTGCCTGGCGCCCGCGGTGGGCGCAGCTATCCTCTCGATGAGCAGGAATCGCATCATCTTGTCACGGTGATGCGAAGAGGCGAGGGAGATGAGGTGGTTGTGGTCGCGGGAGAGGACAGGATCTACCACGGGGTGATCGAATCGATTCAAGGGCAGGGAGATGCCCCGCGGGTGATGATAGCGGTGGGCGAGGATTCTCCCGCCGTTTCGCCTCCGTTGAGACCCTGGGTGGTGGGGGTGTCGGTGGTGAAGGAACGCAACCTGGATCTCGCCATCCGTATGCTTTCGGAACTGGGGATCGAAGGGGTCGTGCCGCTGGTGAGCGAACGCGGCCAGGTCGCCCTCGATGCCGGTTCCGGTAAGATAGAGCGTTGGCGGCGTATCGCGCTCGAGTCAGCCAAACAGTGCGGGCGCGGCAGTTTGCTGGATATTAGGGAGCCGGCTTCCATCGGGGAAGTGCTTGAGGCAGAGGAAGGCCGGGACATCTGGATCGCCCATCCAGACGGTTTAGAGCCCTCCTGTGACGATTTCCTGGGGCCAGATGGCCTCCGCACCTCTCTCTTTCTTGTAGGCCCTGAGGGGGGCTTCAGCGCCTCTGAAATAGCTCTTTGCCAGGAGAGTGGAGGCCGGCTGATCTCCTTCCCGATTCCCGTGATGAGGACACCTGTCGCTGTTATGATGATCGGGGCTCTCGGGGCTCTCGTCGAGATGTCGGCGGGTCCCGGGCGGGCGGATTCCGATGACGTAAATTACTGTTGATTCATTCTTTGCGGGTATGTAATATTTGTCCTTTTGACCCGGAATTAGAAGGATTTCAAACCACTTCCCATGTCGAAGACCTTTCTTTTACGCAAGGAAGACGTTGTGCGTCGGTGGCTTCATATCGATGCCCGTGACGTGATACTCGGGAAGCTCGCGGTCCACGCGGCCGTTGCGCTCATGGGTAAGGACTGTCCTACCTATACTCCGGGAGTCGACTCTGGAGGCTTCATCGTGGTCACCAATGCTGAGCTGGTGAAGGTTACGGGTAAGAAAGAAGCGAACAAGAAATATCGCTGGTATACGGGCTACATAGGCGGTCTGAAGGAAAAGTCTCTCGATGAGATGAGATCGACCAAGCCTGAGAAGGTGATCCAACTGGCGGTCAGAAGAATGTTGCCCAAGAACAAGCTGGGCAGGAATATGCTGAAGCGCCTGAAAGTTTACGCGGGGGCCGAACATCCTCATGAGGCCCAGGCCCCGCAGACGGTTACAGTTGGCTGATGGCTAAGAAAAAAGAAGTTAATTACATTTGGGGTACAGGTCGGCGGAAGACCTCCGTCGCCAGGGTGCGTCTTCTCGATGGCAGCGGAAGCATCCAGGTCAACAAGGTTGACGTCGATACCTTCTTTGGTACACGGACTCAACGGCAGCGTGTCAGGGCCGCCCTGAAGGCGGTTGGAGGCGAGAAGTCCTTTGACATATTCGTCCGGGTACACGGTGGCGGGTATAATGGGCAGGCGGATGCCATCTCGCTTGGAATCGCCAGGGCCCTTCTCAAGCAGAATCCGGAAAACGAAGCTATTCTGCGCGAAGGAAAATTCCTCACTCGTGATTCGAGGGAGGTCGAGCGCAAGAAGCCTGGACAGAAGGGCGCCCGCAAGAGCTTCCAGTTCTCCAAGCGCTGATCCTGCCGTCACGGAATCGCGTCGATCTGCGTGTGAAGGAGGCGCTCTCCGGAGCGGGTGGATGCCTGCTGTGCAAGGAGGCTCTCCTTGCCTGCCTGAGCGGTCCTACGCTTAGAGGGGAATCAAGCCCATGCCAGTACAGTTGAAAAAGCTTCTTGAAACGCTCGAGGGGATAGCTCCTCTCGAGCTTGCCGAGGAGTGGGACAACGTCGGGCTGCTGCTTTGTCCGAGCCGGAAAAGAACATCCCGGAAGATCCTGCTGACGATCGATCTTACGGAGCCGGTGCTCGAGGAGGCGCTCAGGGTGGGGGCCGACACCATCGTGGCCTACCATCCGCCGATATTCGATCCGCTCAGCGAGATCACTCCTTCAAAGGCAAGGGAGCGGGTCATCCTGCGCCTGGTGGAGTCGCGGATCGCGGTCTATTCTCCCCACACTGCGCTTGATTCCGTCAGCGGCGGAGTCAATGACTGGCTGGCCGGAGGACTGGGCGAGGGCGAGGTCGAACCACTCGCCTCGTTTATCGAAGCCGGGGTAGAGCCTGGCGAGTCCATCCCGGGGCAGGGGCGTCTCCTGAGGCTACGGAAACCCGTCAAGCTGAGTAGGCTCGTTCGCAGGGTCAAGTCCCACCTCGGCCTCAAGAAGGTGAGGGTTTCCTTCGGCAGGCGAGGTGACCCGGTGATCTCCACTGTGGCGCTCTGTGCCGGGGCGGGAGGAGCGGTGCTGGGCGGAGTCGAGGCGGACGTTTTCCTCACCGGCGAGATGCGTCATCACGATGTTCTCGATGCAAAGGCCCAGGGTACGAGCGTGATCCTGTGTGAACACACCAACACAGAGCGCGGCTATCTGCCGATACTCAGGGCAAAACTGGTTCGGCTCCTCGGCCGCGGTGCCGAGGTCAGGGTTTCCCGTACTGACAGGGAGCCGCTGGAGTCCGCCTGATCTGTCGCGGCAGCAGGAGCCTCAGAATGATACCTGCAGCCCGACCATCAGGCTCCAGTCGCTTTTCATCTGGGGGCCATCGAGGTCCTGGTGGACAGGGAATCCAATCTCAATCGCCAGCCGAGTCTCTTTGTCCATCGAGTTTTCCTGTGGCTTTGCTTGAAGCAGCTGCCCGTTGTCCTTATCGATAAACAATCTGTCCCATTTGTCCCATCTGTCCGTATCGAGAAAGATGTTGAGGCCGAACAGGATATCGACGCGCTCTCCGCCGCGAAGATCCGCGCGCGCATTGGGGCTCATCGTCTCGATCATCGCGGCATCGATATTACCCCAGGTGGCTCCCTCGATCCTTGCCGAGACGCTCAGCATGTCGTTGAGCTTGCGCGAGTACCACGTCGTCGCCTGGAAGCGATTGCCGAGCGAGTAGCCCTCTCCATTCTCGCCAAGGCGGATGACGCTGGCTACCTGAGTGCCCCAGGACCCCCCGAATTTCTCAGAGATGTAGGTCAGCCCAGGAAGGAGATCAAAGGTTCCTGAGCCCAGTTGCATTGGATAGGCCATCCGCATGATCGTGCCGGGGTCGGTCTCCTTGATGGAGCCCGTGGGAATGCTCAGTCCCGCGTTCAGTCTCAGCGTCCGGCTGTGGTCACCAGCCGCCCACAGTGGGAAAATACCGGCGAGCTTGAGGTCGCCGGCGCCGCTGGTCTCCGCCTTGCGGGTCATGGTCATATTCGGCATGTTGGGCATAGGCATCCGGGAGCTCATCTCGATTCGTTTGAGGGGGAGCATCGCCATGAGGGTGATAGAGTCGCTGGCGGCGTACATGGCTCCCAGCATATGCATCTCCATTCGCATGCTGGTGGGAGCCATCGTGAAACCTTCATCGAAGATGTCCTGGGTGCTTACCGGAGTGGAGCCGATGAGGTTGCCATTCATCTCCATTATTCCGTAGCGGTAGGAAAACATGGCATCCCCCGCCTGGTGCGCATGGTTTCCCATGACGCCGAGCGGGGAATAGTCGTCATGCCCCGTCCCTGTCGAGCCGTGTGCGTGGGCGTGCCCATCGGGATGAACGTGCTCATCACAGTAGGCGGGACAAAGGAACGGGAGGATGGCCAGGGTGAAAAACGCGTAGCGAAGGTGTTTATTCGGCATCGGAAGCGAGGGTACCAGTCTTGTTGAAATGTAGGGTGAACACAGAGGCTAAACGCGGTTCTGGAGCGGATCAAACAGGTAAATTATTTTTCAGGCGAGGATCTCGCGGATCACGGAGCCGTGTACATCGGTCAGGCGGCGCTCGAGCCCGTTGTGCAGGAAGCTCAGGCGCTTGTGGTCGAGGCCGAGGAGATGCAGGATCGTGGCGTGGAAGTCATGGACCGAGCAGACCTTCTCGGCTGCCTTGTGTCCGAACTCATCGGTGGCGCCGTAGCTATAGGGCGCCTTGACGCCGGCGCCGGCGAGCCAGGTCGTGAAGCCGTAGGGGTTGTGATCGCGACCGCTGGCGCCCTTCTGGAAGGTCGGCATCCTGCCGAACTCCGAGCACCACACCACCAGGGTCTCATCCAGCAGTCCACGGTCCTTCAGGTCACGCAGCAGGGCCGCCGCCGGCTGGTCGAGCACGGGGCCATGCTTGCTGTATTGCTTCTCGAGCTGCTTGTGACCATCCCAATTGCTGACGCCCTCGCCGCCGGTCTGGTAGGCGCCGTTGAAGAGCTGCACGAAGCGAACTCCCTTCTCGAGCAGGCGGCGGGCCAGGATGCAATTGCGCGCGAAGGAGGCCTTGAGCTTGTTTTTTGAATCATCGGCTCCGTACATCTTCAGGATGTGGGCCGGCTCCGAATCCAGGTTGCTGACCTCGGGTACGCTGAGCTGCATTTTCGCGGCGAGTTCGTAGCTGGAGATCCGTGCCGCCAGTTCGCTGTCTCCCGGGAAGCGCCGCTGGTGGCGCTCGTTCAGGCTGCGCAGGAAGTCCCGGGTCGCTCCGTCGGCGTCGCCGCTGATGCCGGGCGGCCGCCGCAGGTTGCGAATCGGCTTGGAGTCGTTGAAGTCGACTCCCTGGAAGGCCGCCGGGAGGAAGCCCGGCCCCCAATTGTTGACGCTTGACTGCGGAGTGCCGCGTGAATCGGGAATGGCCACATAGGCGGGCAGGTCGGCGTTGGGGCTTCCAAGCGCGTAGGTGAGCCAGGAGCCCATGCTGGGGAAACCGTCGAGGGTGTAGCCAGTCGACATGAAGTTCTCCCCAGGCCCGTGCGTATTCGTCTTGCTCGTCATCGAATGAATGAAACACATCTCATCGGCCAATTCCGCGAGGTGGGGGACGAGCTCGGAGACCAGCTTCCCAGATTTTCCGCGCGGCTTGAACTCCCATGGACTCCTGACGAGGTTCCCCTGCTCTCCCTGGAAGGTTACCAGCTTGCCGCCGGGCAGGGGCTTGCCGTGTCGTTTGATGAGCTCAGGCTTGTAGTCGAAGGTGTCGAGGTGGCTGCAGCCGCCCGAGCAGAAGATCACGAGCACGTTGCGGGCGCGGGGCTTGAAGTGAGGTTCTCTCGCCGCGAAAGGCCTGCGAGGGTCTATCACAGGCCGAACAGGTTTTCTTCCCGCCGCCGGATCGGTTTCAGCTTCCGCTGCCGGCAACCCCCGGGCGCCGAGCAGATGGGCCAGGGCGATACCGCCCAGTCCCGTTCCCAGGTCGCCGAGGAATTGTCTCCTGTCCAGGGGGCGGTGGTTTCTGTTCTCGACCATGGTTTTTCTCTCAGGGAATGAAAATGAGCTCGTTGCTGTTGAGAAGCGCGCGGCAGAAAATCCGGAGGCCGTGTTTCACGATCAGCTCTTCGCTTTCGGAAATCTCTCCGGCCTCGGGCGCGCGCCCAAAACAGAGCTCGAACGCGAAATGTATCCTCGAGGCGGTGTCCGGTCCTGCCTCGCCCAGGAGCCGCTTTTCCAGCAGCCCGGATTGTTGCAGGATGAACGAGCTGTTGAAGAGGTTGAGTGCCTGGATCGGTGTCGTGGAGCGGGATCTTCTCGATATGACCTGGCTGGCGTCCGGACAGTCAAAGGCGCCGAAGACCGATTCCTGCTCCTGGCGGACCTTGGTCATGTAGATCATCCTGCGCCAGTCCGCCGGGCCGTAGGTTTTCTTGGGGAAGAAATGGCGGACATTCTCCATCTGGACCTCGAAGCCGCTGAAGCCGGGGCCGCCCATGTCCAGGTCGAGGACGCCGGAGATCTGGAGGATGCTGTCACGGATAGCTTCCGCCTCCAGCCGCCTGGGCGGGAATCGCCAGAGCATCGTCGTCGATGAGTCGGCAGCCAGGGCCGCTTTCCTGGGAGCGCTCTCCTGCTGGAACGTCTCGGAGAGGAGAACCAGGCGGTGGATGTGCTTGAGAGACCAGTCATTCTCCATGAGCTCCGAGGCGAGCCAGTCGAGCAGGTGGGGATGGCTCGGCTCGGAACCGTTCAGGCCGAAGTCGTTGGGCGTGTTGACGAGCCCCCTGCCGAAATGATGCATCCAGATCCTGTTTACGATCACCCTCGCGGTGAGCGGGTTTTTTTTCGTGCTCAGCCAGCGGGCGAATTCGAGCCGCCTCTGCTGTTCGGGAGTATTGCTCCTCAGTTGAAAACCGTTTAGCGCCTTCACCGCTCCCGCCGGCAACTCCTCCCGTTTCTGCAGGGGATCGCCGCGGTAGAGGCGGTAGGTCGGCCCGGGCTGGCGGAAGGTTCCGGCGTAGACCTTTACGGTATTTCCAGCCGCCAGGCGCTTGCGGCTGGCGACGGCTTTTTTCAGTGAGGCGAGGATTTCCTTCCCCGTCTCCTTCCTGAAGGCGAAGCGTGGCTGCGATGCCTTGAGAAGCGCCCCCCGGGCGCGCGTGCGTGAGCTCGCTACAGGCTGGAGCCGCGCCTCCAGCAGACCGACCTCGATCCTGTAGCCTGTGGCTACGCGATCGCCGAATTTTCCCTCACGGTCCCTGGCCCATTCGATCCGGTCGATGAGCGCGGGGGCGGCAAGCTCGAGCTGCACCCATCCCTTCCCGGTCTCGTTGGAAATCCAGCTGTGGCTGTTGCCGTATTTCCCATCGTTGATGTGCTCGAGCTTGTGGATCTCGTATCCCGGCAGAGAGCTCGAACAGCTGCTCCTGGTGCCGAGGCTCGCCAGGGCCAGGTTGCGGCCTCCGGAGAAAACCTCGAGCTCATCGATGCAGGGCTGGGAGCTGTTGGTCGCCTCGATCGTGAAGCGGATGAAGCGCGCCTCTGTCGGCTCAAAGGTGTCGATGTTACGCCTTGAATTGACCGGGGGACGGAAGACAGGCTTGCGGGTGGCGGTATCGTTTCCTCCCGGCAGCTCAAAGATAGCCAGGTCCGCGGTGATGGCTGTTCCCTCTTTGCCGCCCCGCAGCAGCACCATGGAGGCGGGCTCTAGCTGGTGGATCCCCGCGTCAAAGAGCCCGCTCCAGAGCGGTTTTCCCGGGATGGTTCCGGTTCCCCCGGAGAATTTTCTTTGGTCTACGCGCGCCAGGGGTTCCTGGTCATCCCGGGTTTCCGGGTTTCCATCGTGGTCGAGAAGGTAGCGCGCGTCCTTCGAGTGAGTCTTGAATCCAGAGCCCCAGGAGAGCCAGATGCGATACCTTCCCTTGAGGACGGGGTGCCAGGCTGCGACATCCTTTCCCTCCTCGTTGTCCCACCAGGTGTAATGCCCTCCGCTGATGTTTCCAGGGCGTTCGGCGGTGCCGGGGTCGTTCGCCTCGCCGCGCGCGGTACCGGCACTCCTCGGGCTCTTTCCTCTTGGCCTCGCGAGGTGGGTCACCCCCCGCGCAAGGTCGTCGAAGGACAACTCGTCATCGAGCAGCAGGATCTTTTCGTTGGAGGGAAGGACAGAGTCAGACAGGCGGTTTTTCAGCTCGGCGATTTCCCTGTCGAGGGGGGCGGGGTCCTTCTTTTCGGTTGTTATCGTACGCTCCTCATGCTGGACCCCGGCGAAAACAGCCTGGATGGAGTAGTAGTCACGTTGGCTGATGGGGTCGAATTTATGATTGTGGCACCTGGCGCAACCAAGTGTCAGCCCGAGGAAGGTCGTGCCGGTGACGTTGATGAGGTCGGCCAGCTCATCCTGGCGCTGCATGAGGGTCAGGTTTATATCCGGGCTCTTGACGATGTCATGGGGGCCCGCGACGAGGAAACCGGTGGCGATTCCGTTGCCCAGCGCGTCTCCGGCGATCTGCTCACGGACGAAGTCGTTGTAGGGCTTGTCCTCGTTGAAGCTCCGGATGACGTAGTCGCGGTAGTGCCAGGCGTTGGGGCGTTCCCTGTTGGTCTCGAAGCCGTGGCTTTCGCCGAAACGAATGATATCGAGCCAGTGTCTCGCCCAGCGCTCGCCGTAGCGCTCGCTCTCGAGCGTCGTCTCGACGAGCCTCTTCCAGGAGTCCTTTCTCCGGTCCTCGACGAAGGTCTTGATCTCCCCGGGCGTAGGCGGCAGTCCGTGCATGACGTAGCGGAGCCTGCGGATCAGGTTGACGCGGCCGGCCCGCGGTGATGGCGAGACGCCCCCGGCTCGCAGGCCGGCAAGTATGAAGCCATCGACAGGATTCCGGCCCCAGTCGCCGGTCTTCTTCTCCGGTTCGATTTTTACCACGGGCCTGAAGGCCCAGTGAGATGATTCTACCGCCTTCATTTTCGCCTGCTGTCCGGGAATATTCGCGCCCTGGTCGATCCAGGCTCTCAGCAGGCCAATCTCCCCGGCCGAGAGACGCTTGCCTCGCGGCGGCATGACAAGCTCGGGATCCAGTCCCGAGACGAGCTTTACGAGATGGCTCTCAGCGCTCTTGCCCGGCACGAGGGCTGGTTCACCTGACTCACCTCCTCGAAGTATGCGCGAGAGCAGGTCGAGCCTGAGGTCTCCCTTCTGTTTCTTCTCACCGTGGCAGCCGTGGCAGTGCTTCGCGAGCAGGGGCTGAATTTCTTTTTCGTATTCAACCTCCCGCTGGAGGGCGGGCGGGAGTCGCTGCGCCTTGAGCCCTGTCGTGAAAAAGGTGAGCAGGGTGAGCAGTGCTATGGATTCTTTCAGGTGTGTCATGTATCGGGGATCCCGCCGAAATTTCCGGAGCCGGATGAACATCATAATTTTGAGCGGTGTTTCATTCAATGATACTCGGGAAAAATAGCGGCCCTGGAAGCGACTTTTTCGCCTTCCTGTGCCGGGTTAAGATAGACGCCCTGGTCGAAGTGTTCATTCAGAGGGTCCTGGGCGGTGATGTGATGGTATTGAGCGAGGCGGTATCGAAACCCGGGAAGAAGGCGGGGGCGGCTGTATTGCTGCATGGGGGAGCCTGGGATATTCCCGAGGATCGGCACGCCGACCATCTCGATGGCCTGCGGGAAGCCCTGGCGCACGCGCGTGATATTCTCGAGAAGGACGGAGGCGCGGTGGATGCCGCAGCGGCGGCCGTCTCGTCGATGGAATCAAACGGGACCTTCGATGCCGGCCGGGGAGGCGTTCTGAATCTCGAGGGAGAGGTAGAGCTCGATTGCGGGATCATGTGCGGTCGGAGCCTCGATTACGGCGCGGTGGTCGGTGTGAGAAAGATTCTGAATCCCGTACGGTTGGCCAGGTTGATCCTCGAGAAGAGCGATGGTTCCGCGAGGATCCTGGCCTGTGAAGGCGCCGAGCGAATCGCTGAAGAGTACGGGTTCCCCCTGGTTGAAAACAGCGAGCTGGTCTGCGAGCGCGAGCGCCTGCGCTATGAGGAGCTGCGCGAGAGAAAGGCGGCCTACCATACGAGCCATCCCTTTCTCGGATCCTGTGAGCTGCCACAGGGGACGGTGGGCTGCGTGGCCAGGGACCGGTCCGGGGCGCTGGCGGCGGCGACCTCGACCGGCGGCACTCCTCTTCGTCCCCCCGGAAGGGTCGGTGACTCCGCTCTCCCCGGGGCGGGCTATTACGCCTCGACGGCGGCGGCCTGCAGCGTGACCGGGTGGGGGGAGGCGATCACCGCCTCCCTGCTTGCCGGGCGTTCGGTCGATGGGGTGGGGGGAGGAGGTGCCCCGGCCGATGTCCTCCGCGAAGTTCTCGAGAGGATGCGGACCTCGGTCAGGAATCCCGATGGCAAGGGCGCCACCGGCGGCCTCATCATCCTGGATCGAGAAGGCTCCGGCGCCTGGGCCTTCAGCACGCCGCATATGGCCCGCGCCGGGTGGGCCGAGGGTGCGGAGGGCTGGGCGGCTGTCTGAGCGCGCTCAGCTGAAGTGTTTGCGAAGCAGGGCCAGGCTTTTTGGTATCGCTGTTTCCTTCTCTTCATGCCCCTCGAATTCCAGCGAGATATAGCCGCGGTAGCCATGCTTACGCAGGATCCTGGCGATCCGGGCGTAGTCGAGCTCCAGGCTGTACCACAGGCCGCCGCCGTAGTAGGTCTTGGCCTGGACCAGCACGGCGCGGGATGCCAGCATCTTCAGCTTGTCGTAGGGATCCTCCAGGAAGTTCCCGGTGTCCAGGGTGACCTGGAGCCAGGGCGATGGCAGGGCCTTGACGATCCTGAGGATCCCTTCCGGCGTGAGGCCGAGGCCCCAGTGGTTCTCCAGGCCCATGACGACACCTGCCTTGGCGGCGTGGGGAAGGCATTTCTCGATCGAGTCGATGACCCATTTGAACGCATCGTCATCGGTATAGCCCGGCAGGCGCGGCTCAATCCCCCTGCGCTTCATCAATTCATCGAAGCCCACCGTTCCCCAGCGCCCCGTGTTGAGCCTCATGGTCGGGATTCCCATGCTGTGGGCGAGATCGATGCAGTGGAGGGTATGATCGATGTTTTTCTGGCGTTTATTTTTGTCGGGAGACACGAAGCCCTGGTGGATCGAGAAGCCGGTGAGCCCGACCCCGTTCTCGATCGCCCGGCGCTTCAGGGCCTGGAGGTAGTCGTTGGATTCGCCCGACATCTGGCGGTGCAGGATCTCCACCCCGTCGAAGCCCATCTTCGCGGCCTGGTCGATGGAACCTTCGACGCTGGTCTTGCCCTCAGGCTTGCCGCGAAAGTGCCAGAAGGAATAGGTCGAAACCGCGATCCTGTTGCCCCGGTGGGGGATTTTTTCTTTTTTGGAGGACTTCTCCTCGGCGGCGGCGCGGGTGAGTCCCGGCTGAAGGGTTCCGGCAGCGACAAGGGCCCCGGCGGTGAGAAAACCCCGGCGTGTTTGTTTCATGTTTCCAGACCTCGTATTGGACCTCTTGATGGGCCATTTCAGACGCCTGCAGGGTACTTGAGAAAGGTTGCGCCAACCCAACAAAAACCCGTGGTTTCGGCTGTGCTGGACCATAAAATGGGTAGTTCGGAAGAAGGATAGGCAGGCTTTCGGTTTTGACCCCACGTGTCGTGAAAGTTGGATTGGTATGAGAGATTCGGTTGGACGGACAGGTCGGTTTTTTTATAGCTGCTGTGTCTGGCTGGCGCTCCTGGCTGCGCCGGGCCTGGGAGCTTTCGCCGAGGACTGCAATCGCAATGGTGTCGAGGACGATCTCGATCTCGCCGCCGAGACGAGCATGGATTGCGATGGAGATGGGGTACCGGACGAATGTCAGCTTTCGCCGGTGGCCTTCACCAGCCGTGAGATCGGCATTACCGTTTCCAGGTATCCCCGGGCCATCGCCTGCGCTGATGTCGATTCTGATGGAGTCCTCGACATCATCACAGCTAATAAGGATGGTGATACGCGCTCGATGGTGTCTGTCCTGAAAAACAATGGCAGTGGGATCTTCGAACGAGCCGATTTTGACGATGCCGTGCGGGCCAGTGACCTGGACGTGGCTGATTTTGACGGGGATGAAGCGAAGGACCTTCTGACCGCGAATTATTATACGATCGAGATCCTGTGGAACGATGGAGCGGGCTCCTTCGAGGAGCGCTTGAGTGTCCCCGTTGAGAGGGGGACCCGTCACGCGGCCGCGGGAGATCTCAATGGTGACGGCCTTTCGGATATCGTCACGACCAATGATCGCAGCAATCGAGCCTGGGTTTTCATCAATACGGGGGACAGGAGCTTTTCAGATCCCGTGCCCTATAGCGTAGGCTCGGTGCCCTCTGTCGTGCGGGTGATCGATATCGACAATGATGGCGATCTCGATGTCTGTACCGTCAATGTCGGTTCGGGAACGATAACCATCCTGGACAATGATGGAAGCGGCGGGCTCGGGTCATCCACGACCGTCGCTACCGGGCTGGAGAGTCCGGCTCACCTCGCCGTGGCGGATTTTGACCTCGATGAATCCGCGGACCTGGCCGTCGCCAGCGAAGAGAACATCGTGATCCTCTACGGCGGTGATTTTACCGAGCGCCAGGTGTTTGAGGCCAACGCCGGAGAGCTCGTCGTCGCCGATCTCGATGGCGATGGGGATACCGACCTGGGCTACAGCATATTGGGGAACAGGCGGGTCGCTGTCCTGCTGAACGTTTCGGGGAATTTCTTCTCGAGGCCGGTTGAGTTCGCCGTCGATATCGAGGCCGGCCTCCTGGCCGCGGGAGATCTCGACGATGACAACGATCTCGATCTCGTAACCGCCTACGAGCGTCACACCCGGGTTCCCATCCTCTGGAATAACGACCAGTCGGGGATCACCGTAGAGTCGAGGACCATAGGCATGGGTCCGGCGCCTCACGCCATGGTCATGGAGGATCTCAACGGCGACGGCTATCTCGATATCGCCACAGGAGATGGACTCGGCAGCTCGATCACGATCTTCCTCAATGATGGGGCCGGCAATCTCAGGCCCGGCGGCACCCGCACGGTCGCGGCGGGTGATTATCTCAACTCCATCGATGGAGGCGACTTCGACGGTGATGGTGACATCGACCTGGTCACGGGCGCCATCCAGGACAGGCGTATGCAGGTCTTCCTGAACAATGGCCAGGCCCGCTACGGCTCCCGGAGCCTGTACACCACCGGGGTGCGGCCCTTCATGGTCGAGGTGGGTGAATTGACCGGGGATGAGTTCCCCGAGATCGCCAGCGCCAACGAAACCGCGGGCACGATCACCGTGTATCTCAACTCAGGCAATGGAGACGGACGGTTCGGAGGGCGCCGGGATTATCGTGTCGGTCGTCTTCCCGTGGCCGTGGCGATGGGCGACCTCGACGGCGATGGTGACGAGGACGTCATCTCGGCAAACCGGGGCTCCCGTAATCTCTCCGTCCTGATGAACGAGGGCGACGGCAGCCTGGGCGCCGCGGTCAACTACACCGTGGACGGAACTCCGTGGTATGTCGTGACGGCGGATTTTGACGCCGATGGAGATGTGGATCTGGCCACCGCCAATCAGCCCAACCGCACGGTCAGCATCTTCTACAACCGCGGAGATGGGACCTTCGGCGAGGGCGTCACCTTTGATTCCGCCCATGGTCCCTATTCGATGGTCGCCTTCGATCTCAACACCGATGGGATCCCGGACATCCTGACGGCCAACCAGTCCGCCGACAGCGTCTCGGCGTTGATCAATCGCGGTGATGGAACCTTCAATCCGGCCGTCACCTACAATGCGGGTAATGCTCCGAGATTTGTCCAGGCAGGCGATCTCGATCTCGATGGTGATGTGGATTTCGTCGCCGCGGATCACGATGGAAGAACACTGACGTTGTTTCGAAACCAGGCGCCGGTGGAAAGCCGTGACACGCATCGCGAGGTCATCTGTACCGAGATAGACTATTACGATATGTCGACACCCTCACGCAGGGGCCGCGATCTGAAGTTCGTTCTGCCCTCGGATCCCTCCGATGAGTCCCGGCTTCCTCCGCTGTTTCAGAACGGTAGGCTGTTCGACCTGCACCAGGATTTTCTCACCGCGGTATTCCCCGATCGTTTTCCCCTGCTCGGACCGGTTGAATACAACCGCCTGGTGGGCCTGCGCGAGACCCGCCAGTACTACATCGGCTCGGTAACCAGAATCGCATCACCGAGAGGGCCGGTCTACGGCTTCAGCGTATTCACGGATATCAGCGAGAGCGCCTCGCAGATGCTTACTATCGAGGAGGTTCGGGAGATCTACCAGACTCTCCGCTCGGTTTTCGGCCTCGAGGTCCTCGCCTACGTGCCCGGCACCATCGCCGCCCGCGAGGCCGCGGTGGGTTGGGAGGATCCCGGCTTTCCGATCTACCTCGATGTCGAGGGCTCCTCCGGTAGTTACGAATCCTATACTGAGGCTGTCGGCTACGGAACGGTCAGGGTCCTCACCGAGCAGGCCTTCGAGGAGGCGAACGACAACGGCGGTCTGAGCTTCCGGGATATTCTCATTCTTCCGCACGCTCCCAGGGATATCGAGGGAGTGGTCGCCGGCGTGATTACGGGCATGCTCCAGGGCCCTCTGAGCCACCTCGCGATCCGAACAGCCCGGCGTGGCTCGCCGAACGCCTTCGTCGAAGGCGCGGTGTCGGCTTTCACTCCACTGGATGGGATTCTGGTGAGACTGGAGGTCTCCGGCAGCGAGTATGACGTTCGTCCCGCGAGCTTCCAGGAGGCGGAGAAGTTCTGGGAGGCCAACCAGATCCGGCTTGGCGCCCCGCCGGCTCCCGATGCGGAGTTCGGAGCGCTGACCCGGCTGAGCGAGTTCGATTTCACCGCCGATGCCGCGGCCCTGGTGGGGCGCTACGGAGGCAAGGGCGTCAACATGGCGCGGCTTCAGAGCCTCATGACAGGTGAGTTTGAGCAATACCATGAGGTCGGCTTCGTGGTGCCGACCCGCTATTACCTGGAGTTCACGCGCAACAACAGGCTGTTCTCCGCCGTCGAGCCGCTGCGGATCGTTACCTACGAGGAATATATCGAGGAGCTCCTCGGAACCGACAGGTTCAGGAGTGATTCGGAATACCGGTTCGAGATGCTCGATCGGCTCCGTGATCATATGGACGACAACTCGACGGTCGATGCCGAGCTCGTTCGCAGCGTGGCGGAACGGATTGGCGAGGTCTTCGGCGAGACGGCCGACAGGGTCCGCTTCAGGTCTTCCTCGAACGTGGAGGACGCGCTGGAGTTCAACGGCGCCGGGCTCTACGATTCGACATCGGCCTGCGCTGCTGATGATCTCGATAATGACAATGACGGTCCCTCGCGTTGCGATCCGGAGAACGACAACGAACGTGGAGTCGCCCGTGCCCTGCGGAAGGTCTGGCAGAGCGTGTGGAACTTCAGGGCCTTCGAAGAGAGGGAATACTTCGGGATCCCCCAGCAGGATGTCGCGATGGGCATCCTTGTCAGCCGGGCCTATGCCGATGAGCGTGCCAACGGCGTGATCTTCACCGGCAATCCGTCCAACCCGCTCGATGATCGCTATCTCGTCACCTCTCAGGTCGGCGATTCCAGCGTCGTGAGTCCCGAGCCCGGGGTGCTGGCGGCGCGGGATCTTCTCGTCGTGGACCAGGGGCAGGTGCTCGAGATCAACCGGGCCAGCAGCTCTTCCCTGCTGCCGGATGGACAGAATGTGCTGAGCGAAGCGGAACTCAGGGAGCTCGGCAACCTGATCTGGCACATCGAGAGCGAGCTACCGATCGATCTCGGTGAGCACGATGCTTCCGAGGTCGTTTTCGATATCGAGTACAAGATCGAATCCAATGGCGACCTGGCCGTCAAGCAGGTCAGGCCCTTCCTGCGCAACGCGCAGCTGCCGCCCTCGCCGTCCTTCAGCCTGCAGATCGCCGCCAATACAGGTGCCTGCGTCGGCTTCGGAAACTCCAGCATCCAGAGAGGGGCGCTGCAGGTCCTGGAGCTCAAGAGCAAGGTCCGCTTGCGCCAGGGTGAGCATATCCTGCCGAGCTCGTCTCTTATCACGCCGATGGAGCTGATAGATGAGGTCCGCTTCGGTCCTGAAGGAAGGTTGCTGCAGCCTGTTGGACCCGGCATGCTTCGTGCCAGCCGTATCGAGAACACCAATGGGACGACCCGCCACAGGTTCCTCTTTGACCAGGTATTCGCCATCGATGATGAGCTTCGTCTGAAGCTTCGCCTGTTCCTGCTCGAGCCCTTTACCGCCCGGGGTCCCGATGCCGTGCGCGAGGTCCTCGTCTTCAACGAGCTCTATGTTGAAGACACCAT
>Ga0310342_100001132_pt1 | contig 16224 bp, 10 predicted proteins | sample S15DNA20500_MG_FD_206155 | JGI IMG/M metagenome (GOLD analysis project Ga0310342, IMG submission 206155) | Marine microbial communities from station ALOHA, North Pacific Subtropical Gyre - S1503-DNA-20-500_MG | ecosystem: Environmental > Aquatic > Marine > Oceanic | place: Pacific Ocean: North... | reverse complement strand
CGAACGCCAGCCAGTGGCTCCTCGCGCGGACGACCTCGAGGGCGGCGGCGCTGACGAATTCTCGGCGGAACGCATCGCCGCCCGGCAGCCTCCGAATGACGCTTCGGGCGTCGACGAGCGATACGTCGTGTTTCTCGGCCAGGTGACGCGGAACGGCTTCGCGCAGGTGGCCGGGCAGAGCGTCATGCACAGCAGCGAGGTTCGGAAACACCACCCGCTGTTCGACCACGGTGAGCGCCAGTGGCCAGCGGTGGGGCGCGTTCGTCAGTCCGAGCTGGATCCGCTGCGAGCCGACCGCGCCCACCAGCACCGCGCCCGCGATCGCGATTGCTCGCGTCCACGGGAGGGGAGGCCCACCGCGTCGCGCGCGCCAGCTCCATACCCCCACGCAGGCGAAAACTGTCGTGCAGATGACCATCCACTTCTCGGGCCGGAGCCCGGCTGCCACGAATGCGAAGAGCGCAAGCCCGCTGAGGGCCAGCAGAGAGCACCTGGGGCGCTCGGGCGCGAGCAGCGTGAGACACGCGCAGAAACACAGCGAAGCCGATAGTGCGATGGAATCGGGCAGGATGCTGAGGTTGTAGTGCGCGATCAGCGGATCGAAGAACACCAGAAGGGCGGCCAGCGCGAGCGACGCGATTCGGCGCGCCCGACCGCCTCGTTCTGTGGGCTTGGCGGATGGTGTAGAACTCGGTAAGCCGGGTTTGCGGCGCAATGGACAACACAATCGGGTAGAGGAATCCCCGGTGTCCTTCGACTTCCCACGTCATTGATTGCTCGAGGTACGTCCGCGAGTCCCCGTAGTCGGGTGCGTCGTCCAGATTCGCGGCGAACCAGGCGACTCCCACCGACACGTAGGCGAGCGCGAGGGGAGCCGATACGAGGTTTCGAAGTGTCCTCCCGGCATCCATCGAACCACAGAAGAGCCATTGAACCGCCGGATCACGTGGCGGCAGCCGTGTTGGCTGGTAGTCTGCAGAGCCGGCGATGACTCCGGCCCGAGGAGAGATCGATGCGAGGCGTTCGCGCGTGGGCCGGGGTTGTCGGGGTCCTCTTCACCGGCTGTGCGGCGTCGCAACCGGTGGCGCAGCAAGCCGCGCGCCCCAACGTCCTGATCCTCATTGCCGACGATCTCGGATTCGGCGATATCGGGGTTTATGGTGCCGAGGTGGCGACGCCCAACATCGACCGGCTGGCTGCCGAGGGGGTTCAGCTCACGAACTTCCACACCGCGGCCACCTGCTCGCCGAGTCGCGCCATGCTGCTCACGGGCGTAGACAACCACCGCAACGGGCTCGGCAGCATGGGCGAGTTCCTGACACCCAATCAGGTCGGTGCGCCGGGCTACGAGGGCTTCCTCAACGACCGGGTGTTCACCCTGGCCGAGTGGGTCGCGTCCGCCGGCTACCACAGCGTGTTCTCGGGAAAGTGGCACCTCGGGATGCAGCCCACGCAGTGGCCGTCGGCCCGGGGCTTCGCGCGGAGCTTCGCGCTGCTCGACGGGTCCGCGGACAACTGGAGCGACGTCGGACCCGCCCCCATCCTGCCGGTGGCGACGTTCACGCGGAACGGCGAGCGCATCGAGCGGCCGACCGGCTTCTCGAGCGCACTCTTCGTCGACGAGCTACTCGCGGGACTGGATGCGAAACCCCGGGCCGCGCAGCCCTTCCTCGCGGTTCTCTCCTTCCAGGCCGTCCACTGGCCCCACCACGCCCCCCAGGATCTCCTCGACAAGTACGCGCACCGCTACGACGTCGGCTGGGATGTCGTTCGCGCGGCGCGGCACGCGCGCCTGCGCGAGCGCGGCCTGCTCCCCGCCGATGCCCCCGAGCGGCCGCGCGACCCGTCCGTTCCGGCCTGGGACACGCTCTCCTCCGAGCGGCGCCAGCGGGAGAGCCGCCGCATGGCCGCCTATGCGGCCATGACCGAGGACATGGATCGCGAGATCGGGCGCGTCCTGCGGCACCTCGAGGAACGGGGCTCACTGCGCGACACGATCGTGGTCTTCGTCTCCGACAACGGCCCCGACCCCTCGGAGCCGAATCTGAGCCCCCGCGCACTGGCCTGGTACAGCGACCGCTATCCCCGCAAGGCAGCCGATGAACTCGGCGGGCCGGGCTCCTTTCCCAGCTACGGGCCCCAGTGGGCCCAGCTCGGAGCCGTGCATCTGCGGTCCTACAAGGGGTCGCCGGCCGAGGGCGGCATGCGGGTTCCCTTCATCGTCCGCGCCCCCGGTCGCATCCAGAGCGGTGTCCGCAGCGACGCCTTCGCCTTCGCGACCGACCTCGTACCGACGCTCCTCGAACTCATCGGCGTCGCCGCCGACCCGCAGGCCGCGGGTCGCCACGGCGTCGACGGGGTCAGCATGCTGCCGGTGTTGCGCGGGGAACGCGATCGCGTCCACGAGGCGGACGCGGTGATCGGCTACGAGCTGATGGTGGGACGGGCGCTGTTCCAGGGGAACCACAAGCTCGTCAATGCCAGTGCGCCCTCGGGCGACGGCACCTGGAAGCTCTTCGACATCGCGCGGGACTCGAGCGAACTCGAGGACCTCAGGAAGCGGGAACCGGAGACCTTCTCCCGCCTGATGCGCCACTACGAGCGCTACGTCGCCGACTACGGCGTGATCCCCATGGCGGCGGACTTCGACATCTTCGAGGCGCTCACGAGCGAGCGGCCGAAACCGGGCGAGCACTGAGATCGACTCCGCCACGGCGGGTTCGCGCCTACCTTCCCTTCTTCCCTTCGTCTCTAGAGGGCCGCGGGCGAACAGCCTTCCGGCCTGTCACATCCCGGAGTCCACCAACTTGCGGCGCGCAAGTGCTCGGCGATGCGGTCCGCGACGACGGCGTTACCCCGCCGCGAGGGATGGACGAAGTCCAGGAAGTCGCGTTCTGCGTGGGCGACCTGGATGCCGCGCCAACGCAGGATTCGCTTGAGAGCCGGGAGCAGCGGGAACCCGACGGGCTCGGCCTCCGAACGCCTCCGTGGCTCGAGAGCGAGGTGTGCGGTCAAGTCGACGACTTCGCCACCGGCCTTCCGGACGCTCCGGGAGAGGCTGCGGGCGCTTCGCGCGAAGTTCGACCCGCCACTTCGCGGGGGGATGATCAGCACCAGCATCCGGCCACCGGTGGCCCGCACCAGCGAGACCATCCGAACGATGGGGCGCTCCACGAGAAGCCGCACCATCGCGTCGCGCGTGCTGCGCGGCATCTCGAACGCCTCGATCTGCGGCCAGACCGGCGAGTTCGAGTTCAGCAGCGCAATCGTCTGTTGTGCGCTCCGGCGTTCCGCGGCGTCGAGGCCTTCCCCCACCCGCGCGAGCAGCTCTCGGAGGTATTCGGCGTGGATCGCTCGCGCGTTGCCGAACGGATCTTCGGTCGGAAGCAGATCGTTGTTGCAGAAATTCAGTAGGACGACGTCCGGCTCGAGAGGCAGCACGAACTTCTCGAGGAAGCGAAGCGACTGGAGCGACGAGTAGCCGACGACTCCCGCATTGATGGCGTGCACCGGTCCATCGCGGCGGAGCCTCGCTTCCAGTTGGCCGAGCAGCGAGTCGGCGGCGTCCACGCCCGTTCCCCACATCACGGAGTCTCCGATCCCTACGATGCGAGGCCCGCTGGTGGGCAACGGACCGCCGCGCCGGGTGCGAAACCCGCGGGCGTCGGTGCGAATCGCCACGGTTCCCCAGGCGTAGGCCTCGAAGCTCGGTGCGTTGACGAACCCGACGTCGCGGTCGAGCCGCCACATGCCGAGCTTGTTCTCGTAGCGGAACGCCGGGTCGCGGATGCCGAGTAGCGACTCCGCCAGCGCGAGCGCGGTCCATCCCAGGAGACCGCTCGCCAAGAGGCCCCCGGAGAGGAGGAGCAGTCGCTGCCGAAGGCTCGTCGCCACTGCCGGGGCGGGCTCAGCGAGACCGGTGCTGCTGGGTGGCATCGAGGGCGCGTCGGATCATGAACAGCAATCCATGAAGATGCCAGGGTCCTCCGAGCACGGCAGAGAGTCAACCGCCGGCCCGGGGGCCGTCCGGCGGGCTCCCCTTGGGTACACGACTCGAGAGCTTCATGTCGCCGAATCGAAAGAGAAGGTATGCTGGAAGTATGCTCACGTATTCGCAACCGCCCGTTCTGCTTCGCGACGCGATCGGCGATCTCGATGCCGTCGTCGGGCTCCTCGAGCGCAACGCACCGTACACACCGCTCGGTGGCTGGTACCGAAATGTGGGCGACCCCAACGCGGTGACGAGTCCCTTGTGGTTCCAGAACGACTGGGTGCATGCGGACCTTGCGGTGGAGGGGTCGGATCTCTTCATGTGGAACGAGCGGGTGGTCGAAGCGGCGCGGAGCTTCTACGGCGCAGAGGTGATCGTTCCCCATAGCCTTTACGTCAACATCATGGCCGCCATCTCGGAGAGTGGCCCCGCGCACACCGACAATCCCATGTTTCGGGGTCGCAGCCGCGCCAACACCCCGATGTGGCTGTTGCGCGCAATGCTGTGGTCCGGGCTGTTCGACCGCTGGTCGATCGTCCAGGCGACGTCGATCTGGTGGATGAACGACGTCGAAGGCGGGGGGCTCTCCTACTGGCCCGACGGTCCCGAAAAGCCGCCACACCGGCACGTTGGCGAAATGGCGAACACCTCTCTGGTCGGCGACAACCACGGAATGTTCCACCAGGTCGAGCCGGTGGGACCTTTCGAGGCGGGTACGCAGCTCGTGACTTCGGCCGCGGAGCTGGCACCCACCGACGACGGCAGCGGCGACTGGGCGGTCACGGACCGCGATGAAGTGGTCTATCGCGCGCCGCTCGGTCGTTTTCGGGTCAGCGTGCTGTGGAAGGCATCCGTCTACCGCACTGAGGAGGAGCGTCGCTCCGTCGAGGGCGACACGCTCTCCCTCGACGACGTCGCGCGTATCTTCGACGCCGACCTCGCGGAGCGAGGCGTCGACTTTCGGTTCGATCTCGATCGGCTCGATGCCCCAGAGCTCAATCGTGCAGTGGCCGAGGTCTACCCCGAGGCCGCTCCCATCGGCGCCGGTCGGTCCGTGTTCGACGCGTAGATCCCCTGGTCTAGACAGCGTCCACGAACTCGAGAACCCGCGGACCCAGACTCGGGTATGCACGGGGCGCGCCGCCGTGAGATGATAGTCGACCAGGAGGCGCGAAATGGACATTGGATACTTCGGTGTGAACGTCGGGGCCTTCGACAACCCCGACGCAATCGAGCGACTCGCCACGACGGCGGAAGCCGTGGGCTTCGAGTCGCTCTGGACCGGTGAGCACGTCGTCTTGATCGATCCCCAGCAGGCGCCCTCGCCGGTTCCTCCCCATTCGCCCTTTCTCGACACGATCGCGACCCTGGCCTTCATCGCGGCCAAGACGGAGAAGATCAAGATCGGCTCGGGGATCATCCTGCTCGCCCAACGCGATCCCATCGTGCTGGCGAAGGAGCTCGCCGGCATCGATGTGCTCTCCAAGGGGCGGCTCCTCTTCGGTCTGGGCGTGGGCTACGTCGAGGGCGAGTTCGAGGCGCTCGGGATTCCCTATGCGGAGCGCGGGCCGCGCGTGACGGAGCACATCGAAGTGATCCGGACGCTGTGGACCCAGGACCAGCCCGCCTTCGACGGCCAGTTCACGTCGTTCTCGGGCATCCAGTCGCGACCGCTTCCGGTCCAGAAGCCGCATCCGCCGATCCACGTGGGGGGCATGTCGCCACCCGCCCTGCGTCGCGCGGTCGCCCAGGGCAACGGCTGGTACGGCTTCTTCCAGGACGTCGACGCCACCGCGGCGCAGCTTCGCAACCTCGAGGAGACCGCCAAGCACGTCGATCGCCCGACCGAGCTCGGAAAGCTCGAGATCTCCATCACGCCGCCCGGGCCTGTCGACGCGGATACCGCGCGGCGCTTCGAGGACCTGGGAGTCGATCGGCTGGTCGTGATGCGCGGATTCGAGGACATGGCGAACGCCGGCAGCCAGGACGCCGTCATCCGCTTTCTCGAGGAAACGGCCCGAGAGCTCTCTCTCGGCTGATCGGCGCGAGCGACAGAGGTGGAACGCTGCCGGGTTCGAGAGAACGTCCCAGGGGAGAGGTTTCGAAGATGCGGGATCTGAAGGGTCGCGTGGCGGTCATCACGGGCGCTGCGAGTGGTATCGGCCTCGGTGTTACCCAGCGTCTGCTGGGCGAAGGCATGAGCGTGGTACTCGCCGACGTCGAGCCCGAGAGCCTCGACCGCGAGGTGACCCGGCTCTCCAAAGCGGGGGGCGACGTGCTGGGCGTGGAGTGCGACGTGCGCGACCCCGACGCCGTGGCGGCCCTGCGCGACAAGACGCTCTCGCACTTTGGCGGCGTGTACGTCGTGATGAACAACGCCGGCGTCGCCCCGGCCGGTCCGATGCTCGACACCACGCCGGCCGACTGGCGCTGGATCGTCGACGTCAACCTGCTCGGCGTGGCCTACGGCGTCACCACTTTCGGGCCGGTGCTACGCGACGCCGGCGAAGGCCACATCATCAACACGGCCTCGGAGGCCGGCCTCGTCACGAGCTCGGTGCTCGGCATGTACAGCGCTACGAAGCACGCGGTGGTCGGGTTGACGGAATCGCTCTACCGCGAGCTCGAGGGCAGTGGCGTGAGCGTGCACTGCCTGTGCCCCAACCTCGTGCGCACCAGGATCTTCGAATCCGAGCGCAATCGCGACGACGGCGCCGAGGCGACCCCGTCGCAGACGGCGACGATCGCGCCGCTGCGCGAAGCCATCGCCGCGATGGGCATCTCGCCCGACGACGTCGCGAGCGACATCGTCGACGCGATGCGCAACGACCGCTTCTGGATCTTCACGCACGACATCACGCCGAATGCTGCGGCCGTCCGATTCGGCGACATCGAGGCGAGGCGCAGCCCGAGTAACCCCTACGAAGGCATCGAGGGCCTCGACGAGCTGAGCGACATCGGCTGACCCGGCTGGCGAGCTACTCGATACCGTAGATCCTGGCCGGCGTGTCGTGGAGAACCTTTGCCAGGGTCTCGTCGGGGAGCTTGCCGAGCGCCATCTCCGCGTACTCGCGGGGGCGCTGCGCCGAACTCGTCGGCCCCGGGTACTGGCAGGTCGGATGCGGGAAGTCCGTCTCCCACATCATGTTGTCGGGGAATTGCTCGAGGGCGGTCTGGATGCCCACGTTCTCGAACCAGAAGCAGCCGTAGATCTGGCGCCGGAAGTACTCGCTCGGGAGCAGATCGTATTCCGGGTGCTCCTTCGTGACCTGTCCGTTGATCCACTGCCAATCGAACGCCTCGATCGTGGACTGCAGCCAACCGGCTCCGCTCTCGACGGACTCGAAGTCGAGTTTCGGGAAGCGATGGCAGACGCCGCCGAAGATGAGCTGGGCGATGCAGGTCTGGTTCGCCATGAAGGTCAGCGCGCCCGCCCTCGAGAAGTTCGCCCGGATGCCCATCTCGCCCGGGTCGTTCATCAGATCGGAGAGGTCGCCGCCGCCGATGTGGAAGCTGATCGAGAGGCCCGCGTCCTGAGCGGCGGCCCACACGGGATCCCAGTGCTTGTGCGCGACCACGGGCTGGCCGAAGTCCTGCGGCTGGCCGGCTCCCAGGACGGCCTTGTGGCCCTTCGCGGCACTGCGCTCGATCTCCTTGACGGTCGCGTCGACATCCCAGAACGGCGTCGCCATGACGGGGATCAGGCGCTTGGGATCTTCGCTGCACCATTCGAGAAGAAAGTCGTTGTAGGCGCGAACGCACTCGAGCATGAGCTCGGGCTCCTTCAATCGCAGGAACCCCCCCGAGCCGAAGCCGCCGAAATTGGGGTAGAGGATCTGGGCGTAGATGCCCTCTTCGTCCATCAGACCGAGGCGGGCCTTGGCGTCGTGGGAGCTGGCCGGAATGTCGTCGTAGCCGGTGGGGACATCGGGGAACGTCCCGTCGAAGCCCGCCATGGTGTAGAAGCCGGGGCCGCCGCACATCTCGTCGCCGATCATCCAGAAGTCGCGCCCGTCGAGCTTCTGGATGTGGGGGACGAGGTCACCCCATTTGCTCGCCACCCGCGAGGTCCAGACGTCCGCGGGCTCGGTGATGTGGGTGTCCGTGTCGATGACCTTGAAGCGATCGAAGAGGTCGGCCGCCATGTTTTTTCTCCTTGGGGGTGCGTGGCTCGGGCTCACCGCCAGCGTCTCGGGGCGATTTCGAGCCTATACCAGATCATACTCCCGAACGAAGTCCGTATCTTCCGGCTCGCGGAAGCGACGGAATACTCCTAGATCCCCGCGACCTCAGTCGCGCAGCACCTCCCCGGGACGCGCCCCGGTGTGCTCGTCGTCGGCAAGGATCTGCTCGCCGTTGCAGAATGTCGCCTTGTAGCCGCTGGCGCGCTGGACGAAGCGGCCCGCACCGCCCGGGAAGTCGTGAACGTACTCGGGCATGTGTTCGCGCACGGCGCCGCTGTCGATCACGTTGACATCGGCGCGCAGTCCCGGCTCGAGGCGGCCGCGGTCGTCGGCGCCGATGAGGCGGGCGGGCGCCGAGGTCATGCGGCGGACCGCCTCGCCGAGGGAGAAGAGCTTCTGCTCCTTCACCCAGTGGGAGAGGACGAACGAACACCAGCCGGAGTCCATCACCTGACCCACGTGGGCGCCGGCGTCGCCGAGACCGGGCAGGACGAAGCCGTCGTCGCGGCCGAGGAGTGTCGCGAGAGCCTTCATGTTCGGGTTGAACATGCGGGCCTCGAAGAGCGCCAGTCCCTTCGACTCGCGCGCGAAGCGCAGGAAGGTCTCGGCCGGCGTCTCGTCGGCTTCGTCGGCGAGGGTCTGCAGACAGACATCGGGGCCGAAGCCGTAGTCGGGCGTATCGCCGTCGCCGAGCCAGAAGAGCTCGGGCGGGGCGAAAGCGTGGAACAACGGGCTGGCATCCCCGACGAGCTCCGCGACGAACGCCGGCTCGTCGATCGCCCGCAGGCGTTCGCCGAAGGGCATCGCGGCGAGTCGCTTCCAGCCCTTGCCGAGGAAGGGCAGGGTGTTGACCAGGCCAAAGAGGAAGCCGCTGGTGCGCGGGATGACGACGGCGTTGATGTCGTGGCCGTCGGCGCGCATCTCGGCGACGAACTCGGCGGTGCGCCGGCCGGAGGTGTCGGAGCGACCGGCGGTGAGGCTGAACAGCACGCGGTCGCCGGTAGCCTCGGCCTCTTCGCGCAGGAGATTCATCTCTCCCTCGAAGTCCCCGGAGAGGTTCAGGACGTTCTGCATGAGGCCGCCGCCGGCGGCCTTCACGGCCTGGGCGATGCGCACGAGCTCGGTGTGGCTCGCGTGCGTGCCCGGGACGTCGCGACCGTCGGGCAGCACGTGGCCGATGATGCGCGACGTCGAGAAGCCCCGCGCGCCGGCCTCGAGGGAGGCGCCGACCACCTCGGCCATCGCCTCGATATCGGCCTCGCTGGGCTGCTCGTCGACGGCCCGCTCGCCCATCGCGTAGAAGCGCACGGCACAGTGACCCACCAACCCCGCGACGTTGATGGCGGGATCCAACCCTTCGAGGGCGTCGAGGTATTCGCCATAGCTCTCCCAGCTCCAGGGCAGGCCGGTGAGGATGGCGTTGCGAGGGATGTCCTCGACCGTCTCCATCATGCCGGCCAGGAGCTCGTGATCGGGCGGGCGGCAGGGCGCGAACGTGACGCCGCAGTTTCCGAGCAGCGCCGTGGTCACGCCGTGCCACGACAGCGGTGTTAGGTAGGGGTCCCAGCCGATCTGCGCGTCGAGGTGCGTGTGGATGTCGACGAAGCCCGGCGTGACCACCAGGCCGCGCGCGTCGATCTCGCGGCGCCCCGGCGCCATCTCCGGGCCGACGCCGGTGATTCGACCGTCGTCGATGGCGACATCGGCCGCGAAGGGCTCGCGCCCGGTTCCGTCCACCACCCGTCCGCCCCGAATCACGACCTCGTGTGCCATGGCTCGTCTCCCGTTCGAAGAATCCCGTGGCTCCATCATATCGCCGCAGGGGGGCCGCGCGCTGGCGAGCCGGACCGGGACGTTCGTGCAGCCCAGCGGCGCGCTCGACCGCTGGATTCGGCGGGATCCGATGGCGCTCCTCGGCGACGCATGGATCTGGGCCGGGGGCGAAGAGCGGCAGGACGCGGAGCGCGATCCACGACGCGCTCGAGAACTGACCCGGCCGAGCCTGAGCTACCTTCAACGAGGGTGCCGGGTCCCGTCGGAGCGTTCTTTGGCAAGCAGTCCCTTCCAGTCGGCGCTCGAGGCCGCGCTGTCGCCTCTCGAGTTCGCCGCTCGGGACGACTTCGCAAACATCGACAAACTCCGGGACCTCGAGAAGGTGGTAGTCGGCGCGCTCGAACGCGCGTGCGTCCTCGCGATTCCGAAGGACGTGCGCAGGGATCTCGCCGCCGTGGCGAAGCCCTTCGCGAAGCCTCTCCCAGGCGACACGCGGCGGCGCGAGGTCGAGCGCGCGCGCCAGCGTCTTCGCACGCTCTCCGAGGATGCCTTCGGGGCCGCCGCTCTCGCCCGGTCGTGCTCGGTGTTGCCCGGCATCGGCCCGCGCCGCTCCGAGACGCTCGCCCAGCGCGGTCTGCGCAGCGTCTCCGACCTGCTCTTCCACCTGCCCCTTCGCTACGACGACCGCCGTTCGCTCTCGAAGATCGCGGACCTCGAAGTGGGTCGGCGCGTGAGCTTCGTCGCCACGGTGAAGGCATCCCGATTCAGCGGGCGCCCCGGCTTCCGGAGCTGGGGCGGGCGCACTTTCGAGGCCGTGGTCGACGACGAGACCGGCAGCGTCACCCTCAAGTGGTTCCGCGGTGGCGAGGCGATCGCGAAGCTGGCCGCAGTCGACCGGAGCTTCCTCGTGACCGGCACCGTGAAGCGCTACCGCTTCTCCCTCGAGCTCCAGCACCCCGACATCGAGCCGGTCCGCGATGGAGAAGCGGATCCCCCGGGCCGCATCGTTCCCGATTATTCGATTCCCGACGGCATGAACCCGCGTTCCGTGCGGCGCCTCATCGACTTCGCGGTATCCCACTATGCGGACCTGGTATCGGGGTACCTGCCCGAGACCACGGCGTCGCGGCTGGGTCTGCCGGACCCCGCGGAGGCTCTGCGCCGCCTGCACGCCCCGTCGCCCGACGGCGATCTCACCGCCCTCCTCGAGGGCCGCGATCCGGCCCGCACGCGGCTCGTCCTCGAGGAGCTCTATCTCCTCGAGGTGGGACTCGCGTTGCGCCGGGCGCAGCGATCGGAGGATCGCGGCATTCCCATTGCACCCGACGGTCCGCGTATGGCGACCGCCGAGTCGAAGCTGCCCTTCGCCCTCACGCGCGCCCAGAGACGCGCGTGGGGAGAGATTCTGGGCGATCTCGGCCGCGCGGCGCCGATGAACCGCCTGCTCGAGGGCGATGTCGGGAGCGGAAAGACGGCGGTGGCCTTCCTGGCGGCGGTCGCCGTCGCGGACGCCGGAGCGCAGACCGCGCTGATGGCGCCCACCGAGCTGCTGGCGGAGCAGCACGAGCGCACGTTGTCACGCCTGGCCGACCAGGCGGGCGAGCACCAGGGTCTGCGCATCGCGCTGCTGACGTCGTCGCTTCCGCGCGCCGAGGCCAACGCGGTCCGCCGCGACCTCGCAGCCGGGCGGATCGGCGTCGTAGTCGGTACCCACGCCCTCGTGCAGGCCGCGGTGGCGTTCCAGCGCCTCGCGCTCGTGATCACCGACGAGCAGCACCGCTTCGGCGTGAAGCAGCGCGCGGCCCTGGCCGCGAAGGCCGGCGCCAGCGACGAGCGCGACTGCCTCCCGCACACGCTCGTCATGACGGCGACACCGATCCCGCGCACGCTCGCCCTCACGGTGCACGGGGATCTCGATCTCTCGGTGATCGACGAGCTGCCGCCCGGGCGCAGTCCGGTCAAGACGCTGCTCGTGCGATCGGGTGAAGGGCGCCGCGTGGTCGAACTCATGCGCGCCACGGTCGATCGTGGCGAGCAGGTGTACGTCGTGTATCCGCTCATCGAGGCGTCGGAGAAGCTCGACCTGCGCGCCGCGGCGGATTCCGCCGAGGTCATCGCTCGCGCGTTTCCAGACGTCCAGGTGGCACTCGTCCACGGCCGCCTCGCGCGTCCCGAGAGGGCCGAGGCCATGGCGCGCTTCGAGCGCGGCGAGACCCACGTGCTCGTCTCGACCACGGTGATCGAGGTGGGAGTCGACGTCCCTGGAGCCACACTGATGGTGATCGAGCACGCCGAGCGATTCGGTCTCGCGCAGCTCCACCAGCTGCGCGGGCGCGTCGGTCGCGGCGAGCGACCCGGCTTGTGTGTGCTCGTAGCTCGCGGCAGCACGGAAGACAGCGAGGCGCGGCTGCGCGCGCTCCTCGAGACCACCGACGGCTTCGAGATCGCCGAGGCCGACCTGCGCATCCGCGGTCCCGGCGAGTTCCTCGGCACGCGCCAACACGGGCGTCTCCCCGACCTGCGCATCGCCGATCTGCTGCGCGACGCGCGCCACATCGTCACCGCGCGCGAGGCCGCACAGGAGACGTTGTCCCGCGATCCGGAGCTGCGCCGCTCGCGGGGCCTGTTGCGCGCGGTGAAGGAGCGCTGGGGGGATCGCCTCGCGCTGGTAGACGTCGGGTGAACCCCGAATGCTAGTTCGCATTGCCGCGCCGGTTTTCCTGGCGCTGGGGTTCGCGCTCTACGCGCCGAGCCTCGGCGTCCCGTTCGTGTGGGACGACAGTTCGGCGATCGCGAAGAACCCGAACGTCCGCGTGCTCTGGCCGCTCAGTGAGGCGATGTCGGCGCCCCCGACGGCGCCCGTGGCGGGGCGGCCCACCACCAGCCTGACGTTGGCGCTCAGCTACGCGGCCGGCGGCATGAGCCCCGCGAGCTTCCGCGTCGGCAATCTCGCGGTCCACATCCTCACGGGCCTCGCGCTCTTCGGCGTGGTGCGCAGAAGCCTGGCCTCGCCGAGGCTGCCGGCGCGGAGCGCGGGCGAGATCGACGCCCTGGCCTTCGCGTGCGCGCTCCTGTGGCTCGTGCACCCGCTCGGCTCGGAGGTCATCGGCTACGTGACGCAGCGCAGCGATGCGCTCATGAGCCTTTTTCTCCTGCTCACCCTGTACGCGTCGATGCGCGCGCAGTCGGCCCCCTCGCCGGCGTGGGCGAGGCGCTGGCAGCTCGCGGCAGTCGCCGCCTGCGCGCTCGGAATGGGGAGCAAGGAGGTGATGGTGGTGGCGCCGGTCGTGGTGCTCGTCCACGACCAGGTGCTCTTCGCGGGTACGTTTGGAGCGGCCCTGCGCAACCGGCCCGCTCTCTACGCCGGGCTCGCCGCAACCTGGGCGCTGCTGGCGATCCTCGTGCTCACCGGTCCCGACTACCAGACGATGCGGATGGGCTTCTCGCTCGGCGTCTCCCCCATCGACTATCTGCTCGCTCAGGGGATCGTCATCAGCCACTACCTGCGGCTCGTGGTGTGGCCGGTCCAGCAGATCCTCGACTACGGCGACTACGCGCCGGTCACGCTCGCCGAGTCGGTGCTGCCGTCGCTCTGGGTCGCGGCGTGCTTCGTCGCCAGCGTCTTCGCGTACGCGAGCGGCTGGCGACGGGACCTGCGCGCGCGCATGGCCATCGGCTTCCTCGGGCTGTGCTTCTTCGCGATCCTGAGCCCGACCTCGAGCGTGGTGCCGGTGGTGGGGGAGGTCGGCGCGGAGCGGCGCATGCACCTGCCCCTCGCGGCACCGCTCCTGATGATCGTCCTCGGCGGGACCTCGCTGCTCCGCGAACGGATCGGCCGAGCGGGCCTCGTGGCCGGCGTCGCGATCTGTGTGCTCGCACTGTCCGCCGCGACGGTCACCCGCATGCGCGACTACCGGACGACGATCGACCTCTGGACCACGGTCGTCGAGCGTGTTCCCCGCAACCCGCGCGGCTTCCTCGTGCTCGGAAACGCGCTTCGCGATGCGGGTCGCAGAGCCGAGGCGATCGCGCACTTCCGGCAGGCGCTTCGACTCAAGCCCGACTACATCGAGGCGCAGAACAATCTCGGGAGTGCGCTCTACGCCGCGGGCGAGTTCGACGAGGCGGTGGCCCTGTTCGAAGTCAGTGTCGAAGCGATGCCGGGGCTCCCCTATCTGCACCACAACCTCGGCAGGGCGCTCGTCAAGGTCGGACGCTTCGAAGCGGCGATCGAAGCCCTGCGCCACGAGATGTCGCTGCAGCCGGTCTACACGCCGGCGATGCGCGACGTGGCGTGGATTCTCGCCACGCACCCGCGCGCCGCGCTGCGCGATTCGAGCGAGGCCGTGCGCATCGCGCGGCGGGCCGCCGAACTCAGCGACGCCGGCGGCGACGCCGCCGTGCTCGACGCCCTCGCGGCGGCGTACGCGTCGGCGGGGCGCTTCGAAGACGCGGTGGCGACCGCGGAGCGAGCCCTGGCGCGCCTTGCCCCGAGCGGGTGGGAGGCCGTCGCGGTGCGCGCGCGCCTGGCCCTCTACCGAGCCGAGCGCGTCTTCGAAGCGGACGCCGGGACGGCCGGCGCGCCGCTGTGGTTGGGGCCGCTGCACTGAGGTCGGCTCGACGACCTCGCGCGCGGCCTACGCTTCGGCGGCCGGACTCCGAGCCGCTCGGGGTCGCCGGCACACCGCCAGCAGATCGAGACAGTCGTCTGCCGGCGGCCCGATCGGGAAGTCGCGCCAGGTGACGTCTGGCAGCCCGCCGGTGCGACGTCCGAGCCCGCGGACGAGCACGGCGAACTTCGCGAAGAGGAAGTGGACGACCGCCTTCGGCAAGCGCTCGCGCAGGCGCAGAGGGTCGAGGCGCAGGATCGCGGCGACCCGGCGGTTGCGCCCGTCGAACCAGGCGCGCACGGGGGGCGAGGCGCCGGTGCCGCGAATCTCGACTTCGGAGAAGCGCGTCGTCAGCAGCGCCTCGAGCTCGGCCGCCGTGTACTCGCGCAGGTGGTAGGGGTTGACGCCGTCGGACGTGAGGCGGTTCGGTGTCGTCAGGATCACCTCGCCCTCGGGGTGGACGGCACTCTCGAGGGCGTCGAGGTAGACGCCGGGATCGTCGAAGTGCTCGATCACCTGGAAGCTCAGCACCCGCAAGAACGCACCGCTCGCGAGGGGCAGGCTCCGGAGGTCGCCCACGACGAACGCCGCGCCACAGCCGCGCAGGTTCGGATCCGGAGCGATGCGGTCGACGGCGGCGACACGCGGGTGCGACGTCGCGAGCTCCGCCGCGCCGTGTCCCGAGCCCGAGCCGAGGTCGAGGAGCCAGCCGTCGTCGCCGCGCGTTCGCGCGAACTCGTACGCCGCGCGGTGTCGGGCGAGATCGACCGAGAAGAGCTCGTCGGCGGTGTGGAGTCGCTCACCCGTGAAGTCGCGGCGGCTCACGGCTCGGCCCCGGCGAGTGCGGCGTGGCGCTGCTCGGCGACGGCCTCGCGGGTGAGCTCCCGCGCGAAGACCAGACCCATGCCCACCCGCAGCAGGATCATCGCCGCCGAGAGGGTGAGGCTCACAGCGAGCAGCGTCTCGTCGTCCGCCACGCCCTGAAAGAGGCCGACGAATGCCGCCTGACCGGTCCCGAGGCCCGCGACGGCGATGGGCAGCGCGCTGACCGCCGCCACGAGCATCATGCCCACGACCACGTGCCACGGGTCGACGTCGACCTCGAAGCCCACGAAGGCGAGCATCGAGAAGCCGATGAGCGAGCAGGAGAATACGGCCCGTAAGGCGAAGAGCTGCGCGAGGCGGCCAAGCGGTACCACGCGCAGGGCGGCGCAGAAGGCGAGCTCGCGCACGCGGTCGAGGGGCCCGAGAGATCTCGGTGTGCGGAGCAGCGCGAGGCCGCCGACGAAGCCCGCGCCCGCGAGGGCGAAGACCCCAAACACCGGGATGTCCATGCCCAGGACGCCGCTGCCGATTGCCGCAAGGCCGAGCACGACGAGGATGTCGGTGGACGAGATCAGGAGAACGACGCTCGCGGCGTCGGAGATCGAGACGCCGGCGCGTCGGCGCAGGAGCAGCGTCATCGCGCCGACGCCGAGGGCGTAGTGGAGCGTGCCGAGGAGGTAGCTCGCGCAGCGGATCCGGGCGGCGTCCGCCGCGCCGAACTCGGGCCGCGCCCCATCGATGATCCGCAATACGCTCGCCACCTCGAGGGAGAGGGTCACCGCGCCGTAGCCAATCATGCCGACGACCATGAAGCCGGCGACGCGCCAGCTGAGCGTCGCCA
>Ga0310342_100001130_pt1 | contig 16233 bp, 13 predicted proteins | sample S15DNA20500_MG_FD_206155 | JGI IMG/M metagenome (GOLD analysis project Ga0310342, IMG submission 206155) | Marine microbial communities from station ALOHA, North Pacific Subtropical Gyre - S1503-DNA-20-500_MG | ecosystem: Environmental > Aquatic > Marine > Oceanic | place: Pacific Ocean: North... | reverse complement strand
ACCGGGTCGTCACGGCCTTCGACTTGATCGAGCATCTGCTCGATCCACGAGCCTTCGTGCGGCGCATCCGCAAGTGGCTGAGCGACGACGGATGGTTCGTCCTCACGACCCCCAACGTCAGGAGCATCTTGCCGCGATGGCTGATGCGCAAGCACTGGTTCTACTACTGGCCGGACGAGCACCTCTTCTACTTCGACCCGGATACGATCACGCGGCTCCTCGAAGAGGAGGGCCTATCGGTAATCGAGGTGTGTCGAGCCTACAAGCCCCTCACCCTGGACTACGCGGCGCGCAACCTCGAAGCTTTCAATCGCAGCCTGGGCTCCGCCGCTCGCGGGCTCACCTCGATCTTGCCGAAGCGCCTCCGAAGTCGGCCGGTCCCGATGTATACCGGCGAAATGATGGTCATCGCGCGACCCGCACGGGGAGACTCCCGTTGAGTACTTGGGACGACGAGTCCGCCGAAGTCCAGCGCCGCTACTTCGAGGAAGCCGAGGTCGATCGCTTTCGCTGGACGACGAGCGCGCCCGGCTTCTGCGAGACGGAGGACGAACTGCTCGAACCCATCATCGCGGAGTTGGCGGCTCCTTGTCTCGAGATCGGGTGCGGGGAAGGCAACAACCTGCTCCGCTTCGCGGCGCGGCAGCCCTGCACCGGGGTCGACCTGTTTCCCAAGAAGCTGCTCTTTGCGAGCCAGGAGCTTCCCAGCTGTCGCTTCGCAGCCGCAGAAGCCGCGCGGCTGCCGTTCGGGGATGGCGTCTTCGAATCCGTCTTCGTGCGCGACCTGCTTCACCACGTTCGCGAGCCGCGAGACGTGCTTGCGGAGGTCGCGCGGGTGCTCCGAGCGGGTGGCCGCTTCTACCTGCTGGAGCCGAACGGGCGTAACCCGCTCATCTGGCTGCAGTCGAGGATCGTTCCCGCGGAAGCCGGCGCCCGAAAATTTTCACCTGAATCCGTGCTCGCGTTCTTTTCCGGGCTGCCGTTCGGGGATACGACCGTCACGGCGAGACAGCCACTGCCGCTTCGTCGCGCGATTCTCCACTACCAGCAGGGCTTCCCGAGCCTCGGCCGGAGCCGGGCCGTGTGCCGGTTCCTGTCTGGGTGCGAGCGGTGGGTCGGGGCGCTGATCCCGCGCTCCCGCTGGACCTACATCCAGGTCTCTGCCCGAAGGACGAAGCTCTAGCCGAGACGCAAGGAGCGGGCGCTCAGCTGTCGCCTCGCAGGAAGTTTCCCATGATGCTCTGGTAGGCCTCGCAGGGTGTCCAGCACTGCGGGCAATCGTACTCCCAGATCTCCTTCTGGAGCGCGGCCGCTTCTACGCTCTGCCAGATCCGTCCGAGGTCGTAGTCCACCTCCCGCAAGCTTCCGACCTTCTTGTCGTAGATCGTGCAGGGAAAGACGTTGCCCCAGGAGTCGACGAAGCAGGAAGACCGCATCGCATGGCAGCGCATGGGCGTTCGGCCGGTTTCGAGGTAACGACGCACGCGGCTCAGGTAGGTGCGCTCGAGATAGTCGACGGGGCCGATTCCGAAGCCGCGGAGTTTCGCGTAGGCCTCGGTCTCTCGCGCCAGGTCCTCCGGGTCGACGGTTGCCTTCAGGGCGAGGTCGCTGTTGTGCAGATAGTGACCCTCGTTGACGATGTTGACGTGGAAGTCGCTGTACTCGAGATCCGGCACCTCTCGCTTCGCCGCCGAGAAGGCTTCCGGGAAGTGGTCGACGTTCATCGCCGACAGGGTCATCCCCAGCACCGCCTCGACACCGGGAATCTCGCGAAGCTTGCGAAAGGTCTCGAGTTGCCGCCGGTAACCGCCCTGGACCCCGCGGATCTCGTCGTTCATGGCTTCGTCGCCGTCGGTGCTCACGGTAATGATGAGCTTCGCGGGCTTCATCTTCACGATCTCACGGGTGTATCCCACGACCTGGTCGGTCAGGTAACCGTTGGTCGGGTAGTGGAGCATCATCAGGTTCTTACAGTTGTCGAGCAGGGCCTCGCAGATGTCGACGAAGTCCTTGCGAAGCGAGATCTCTCCTCCGGTGACGTCTACCCAGCTGAAGCGGTTCGACTTCTCGAAGAAGGCGCGAATCTCGTCGAGCGTTAGCTCGTCGCGGGGTTTCATCTGCCAGATGTTGCAGGTCTGGCACTTGTAGTTGCACCAGTAGGTGATGCAGAACGTGAGCTTCATCGGAAACGGCAGACGCCCGACGTTTGCCCTCGCTGCGCGCACCGCCAGGGCTGCATAGGGACCGACGCGCATGCTCAGCCCTCGCCCGGACCCCGGGCACGCGCCTCGGCTCCGAGGAAATCGCGCTCGATCCCCTCCAGCACGCGCTCGACGGTGATGCCGCGGATGCAGATCGGTTCGGAGCAGTAGCTCACCTTCAGGTTGTAGTTAGTGATGCAGGGGCTGCAGTAGAGATCGTCGTAGAAGACCAGGTGCTTTCCGGAGTCCCAGGGCCCGTACTGGAGCGGATTCGTCGGGCCGAAGAACGCGACGACGGGAGTTCCGACCAACGCCGACAGGTGCATCACGGACGTGTCGTTCGACACGCTCAGGTCGGCCCGGCGCACGAAGGCGAGCAACTCGCCGATGCTCAGACGATCGCATGCGCTGACCATCCCCTCGCGGCTCTGCATCCGCCCCAGGGTCTCCTCGATCAGGCCGGCCTCCTCATCCCCCTTGCCGGTCAGAACGATCCTCGCGCCATAGCGGTCGATCAGGTTGTCGGCGAGGGCCGCGAAGGACTCGACGGGCCAGCGCTTGAGCGGCACGTCGTAGAAGTTCGGACCGCTCCCCACGTGAACCGCGACCAGCGGACCCTGGCCTTCGCCACCCGCGAACGAGTCCTGCAGAAACCGCTCGACCGCACGTTCCTCTTCGGGCCGGGCCGTCACCGCGAAGGGAGCAGGGCTCGGATCGATTCCCAGAGGCTGCAGGAGGCGCCCGAAGATGCCGCTCATGTGTTGGCTGTCCGTATAGACGACCCGCTTCGTGTACAGCCAACCCCGGTGCTGCCCGTCCGTGCTGAAACCGATTCGCTCGGGAGCTCCGGACCAGTACGCGATGATCGTCGACAGCTTGATGAACTGCTCGAAGTCGACGACGAGGTCGTAGTTGCGGCGCCGGGTCTTGCGAAGGATCCCGACAATGCTGGCGAGGGCGTGCCAGATCCCACCGAGGCGCAGCGGGATCGTCTGGTCGATGAGCCCGGTCCGCTCGACGAGATCGCAGTTTCCGTCGAGGGTGAGCATGTCGATGACGGCGTCCGGGTAGGCTCGCCGCATGCGGGCGAGCACGGGCGTCAGGATCGCGACGTTGCCGAGCCCGTAGGTCTTGATGACGAGGATCCGCTTCGGCTTCGCGATCGGCGCGACGCCTTCATTGGGTGGCGTCGTGGCCCGCATGGGCGGCAGCCGGCGACCTCCAAGCCGCCCGTAGGAGGTCAGCCTCGCGTGAAGGTAGAAGACGGCACAGATCGCGAGACCGCCCCAGGTGTCGAGGAAGCGGGCAAGGCCACCGTCCAGTTGTTCCTGCTTGGAAATCGGGTTCGCTCCTTGCGAGCCAGCGAGTATATCACGCAGCCCTCCTTCCCTTCGGCAACTCCTGCGCAGGCATGAAGGTCTGTATATGATCTGCCGCGATGAACGCTCGGACATTCGGTGTCGCGGCCGCCGCGATCCTCCTCCTGGCAGCCGCGCTCCGCTTCGATGCCATCGGCGCGGGACTTCCCAATCAGCGTACGCGTCCCGACGAGCAGCAGGTCGTCGTCGAGATGGCGCGACCCGCGCGGGGAGACTTCACGCTCGAGATGGTCGTGTATCCGAACGCGTACGTGTACGCGACGTGGCTCTGGGTGGAGGCCGGCCTCTGGATCGGACCCGTGCTCGGGCTCGATGTCGCCGGCGGCTACCAGAAGACACTGGTCCGCGCGCCCGAGCAGATCTATCGGATCGGGCGCGCGATGTCGGCCACGGCCGGTGCCCTGGCGGTGCTTCTCGTCATCGGGATGGCACGACGCGAGTGGGGCGCCGAGACGGCGCTGGCTGCGGGCCTACTGGTCGCGACATGCTTCCTCCACGCCCGAGAAAGCCACGCCCTCAAGCCCGACGCACTTCTCTCCCTGATGGTCCTGCTTGCACTCGCTGGCGCAGTCCGACTGGCGGAGCGCCCCTCGCGGGTGAACATCCTGGTCGCCGGCACCGGACTGGGCCTCGCCATGGCGACGAAGTACACGGGCATTCTCATGGCGGTGCCCCTCTACGTCGCGGGCTGGATGGCTGGCAGCAACGCAGGCTGGCGCAGGCTTTTTCCGGGGCCTGCGATCGTCGCCGGGGTCGTGGCGGCCGTGGTCTTCGCGCTCACTTCTCCCCATCTGGTCTTCGGAGGACCCCTGCTCGGCTGGAGCCGAACCCTCCTCGGCCTCGTACTGCCCGATCTGTTCCCGATCTCCGAAGACTTGGCGATCAGCCCGGCTCTCCTCGGGCCGGTGCCGCCCGGTGTCGACCTCGCGGAGTACGCGAACCGTTCCCCCTATCACGGCATCGTCTTCCACACGACGTTCTCGCTGTGGTACGGCATCGGCGCACTGGCCACCTTGCTTTCTCCCTTCGCAGTCGCCTGGGGCCTTGCGCAGCGCAAGCCACTACCGGTGCTCGCCGCAGTGGCCTGTGCGGTCCAGTTCACCGTGATGGGCCTGACGCCGGCAGTGGCGGCTCGCTACCTGATTCCGATGCTCCCGATATTGCTGCTCCTCGAGGCGGCCCTGCTCGCCTGGCTGGCCCGGCGCTTGCCGCTTGCCTGGCGGCGGTGGACGTTCGCCGTCCTCGTGATCCTCGTCGCCGTACAGCCCCTGCTCTCGACCCTCGCCCACAACCGCATTGCGTCCGAAACGGACACCCGCGTCCTGGCTACCGAGTGGCTGGCTTCGAATGTCGGCCCCCACGCGAATCTCGCCTTCGCGGGGAACGTGTTGATGCCGTACGGGCAGCCGGAGCCGCCGAGGGGGACCACCGTCGTGGCCCGCGACCTAGACGAAGAGAAGCTCACGGCTGCCGGCACCGACTACCTGATCACCCACGAGCATTCGCTCTACTTCTCCAGCCTCGACCAGGCCGCACTCGCCAAGCTCGCTCCACGTCTGAGCCTGCTCGCCGAGTTCGATCCGGCCGCATCGGCCGACGCGCCCCTCGCAGTCTTCGAGGAAAACGACGCGTACTACATTCCGGTCCACGGCTTCGACCGTGTGAGCCGCCCGGGCCCGCTCGTCCGGATCTACGCGTTCGACGCGGAAGAGTGACCGAAGAATGAAGAGCCTCGTGACAGGCAGCTCCGGGCTGCTGGGAAAGTGCCTCGTCGAGCGCCTCGAAGCGCGCGGCGACGAACTATCGCTGCTGGATCTGGAGCCGCCCCCGCCCGGTAGCCGGCACGCCTTCCACCGGGTCGATGCCTGCAACCCATCGGCGCTGCGCGAGGCCGCAGGGGGTTGCGAGGTCATCTACCACCTCGCGGCGGCCCAGCGCATGAAACCCCAGTTCTCGAAGTGGACGGAGACCGAGATCTTCGATCGCAACCTCGACGCCGTCCGCAAGGTGCTCGACGTCGCCGCCGAAATCGAGGCGCGCAAGGTGATCTTCGTCTCGAGCTCGGGTGTCTACGGCCAACCGCAGAGCCTACCCGTCGGCGAAGGCCACGCGACCAAGCCCCTCGGCGAGTACGGCCGGTCGAAGCTCTGCGCGGAAGAGATCTGCCTCGAGGCGATCGAGAAACGGGGCCTCGACGTGACGATGTTCCGTCCCATGAGCCTGTTTGGGCCGGGCATGACGGGCATCTTCGCGATGCTCTTCGAATGGGTGCGCACCGGAGCGCCCGTCTTCATGCTGGGCAGCGGCGCAAACCGCGTCCAGGCGGTCAGCGCAGGCGACGTCGCGGACGCCTGCGTGCTGGCGGCAACCCACGATGGCCGCACGCGATCGATCCTGAACCTCGGCTCTGATCCCGCGAGCGTCCCCAGCGTCGAAGAGATGGTGACAGCCCTCGTCGCCCACGCGGGAACCCGTTCGCCCGTCGTGAAGATCCCGTCCGGACTGCTTCGCAACGCCGCTCGTGCGCTCCATCTCGCGCGGCTCTCGCCCATCGTCCCCGAGCACTACATCCTGGCCGACAGCAACTTCATTCTCGATATCGGGGCTGCCCGCGAAGACCTCGGCTGGGCGCCGCAGTTGAGCAACATCCAGATGACCTGCGACGCCTACGACAGCTACCTCGCGGGCGGCGCGGCGATGCGGCCGACACCGCACCCCATTCTGCGGATCCTCGACGCGATCGTCCCCCACCGGGTCTGAGCGATTGACCGCATCGCCCGGAATTGATTCGATAGTTGTCGATTTAGATCGGGGCGCGGCCATGTCCGAAGACTTCGAGGGGATGCTCGGGCCCCTCGAGGCCCTCGCAGACGAGAGCCGGCTCAAGATCCTGGGCGTGCTCGCGGGCAAGGAGCACAGCGTAGAAGAACTGGCCAGCCTGCTCGGCCTCAAGGCGCCGACCCTCTTCCACCACCTGTCGCGGCTGCGCGAAGCCGAACTGGTGTCGATGCGCAGCGACGGCAACACCCGCCTGTACCGCTTCGATGAGCAGGGCCTCGGCGCGATCCGTAAGCACCTCAGCTCGAAGACCCGGGTCGCGAGCCTGGCCGACGGCATCGAGATGGAGGGTTGGGAAGAGAAGGTGCTGCGCAACTTCGTCGATGGCGAGAAGCTCATGCGCATTCCGGCCACTCACAAGAAGCGCCAGGTGATCCTGCGCTGGCTCGTCGAGTTCTTCGAAGAGGACGCGGTGTATGCCGAAAAAGAGATCAACGCAGAACTGAAGCGGCACCACCCGGACTGCGCGACACTCCGCAGAGAGTTCATCGCCTTCAAGCTGATGGCGCGCGAGCGAGCCATGTATTGGCGCCTGCCTCTTCCCCAACCGCCGGAGACCCCCTGATGTCCAACGCGACCGAAGCGACGGAACCGGAAGTCCTGACCTCGGTGAACGCCGACGGCGTCGCCGAGATCACCCTCAACAGGCCGGATCGCATGAATGCCTTCACGTGGCGCATGGGCCGCCTGCTCAACGACGCGCTCGGGCGCTTCAATGACGACGACGATGTCCGGGCGATCATCGTCACGGGGAAGGGCAGAGCCTTCTGTGCCGGGGCGGATCTCGGTCGCGGCGGCAAGACCTTCGACCGGGGCGGTCGCACGGGCGAAGCGAGCAAGCCCGCGCAAGCCGACGCCGGTCCCGTCCAACCCGAAGAGCGCCTCCACCCCTGGAATGTCCGCAAGCCGATCATCGCCGCCATCAATGGCCCGGCGGTCGGCGTCGGCCTGACGATCCCGCTGCAGTACGACATCCGCATCGTCGCGAAGGACGCCAAGCTCGGCTTCGTGTTCGTGAACCGCGGAATCATCCCGGAGCTCGCGAGCACCTGGATTCTTCCGCGGCTGATCGGAACCGCTCGCGCGAGCGACCTGCTCCTGAGCGGCCGCATCTTCCGCGGCGAAGAGGCAGCCGAGTTCGGCATCTGCAACGAGGCTGTCGACAAGGAAGAAGTGCTCCCGCGCGCCCGCGAGATCGCCCGCCACATCGCCATCCACTCGGCGCCCGTGAGCGTCGCCCTCACGAAGAAGATGATCTGGGACAACCTCGGCCAACCCGAGATCGCGCGCGTGCAGGCGCGCGAAGCGCCGCTCTTCGCCTGGACGGGAAGCCAGCCAGATTCCCGCGAAGGCGTGCTCGCCTTCCTCGAGAAGCGCGAGCCCGAATGGAAGATGAAGATCAGCAAGGACACGCCGGAGTTGCCGCCGATCGACTAGGGTGCTGCGAAAGAAAGATTGTTAGGCAGCGCGCGACCCCGCTGTCGTATCGGGATTGCAGTTGGTCTCCACGTGAAAGCCATCGGGCTCCTCGAGCCGGCGGCTTCGAGAGAGGCGTGCTGCCGAGTCAGCGTTGCCCGCCGCAAAGAGCCTCCAGCTTCGGCTTTCTCTCGCCTCTCATCGAGAACGGTCATCACTTGCTGGTGGTCTCCAAGAGCGACTACTGTCCCAAGAGGCATGGCTTCCGCGAGACGCTCACGCTGGCTTTCCTTGGCCGCGGGCTTGGGAATAGCTGGCGTGTGCATGCTCTTCTTTCTCTCGTTCGACTCTCCCTGGGCGCTGCGGGGTGAGAGCAAGATCAGCCTCTTCCCGATGTACGCCGACGCGTGGCGCCAGTGGCTGAGCGGCCATGCCCCCGTGTGGACGAGCGGAATGTTCGGAGGCTTCCCACTGCTTGCGGGTCTCCAGTCCTCGGCCTTCTACCCCCCGCACGCGCTGGCATTCGCGCTCACACCGGCGCCCCACTGGCGCGCCATGGATATCTCGCTCGCGCTCCACGCGGGCCTGTTAGGCGCAGGCTGCGTTCGCCTCCTGTTGCACCTGAAGGTCCGGCCGCTCGCAGCCTTCTTGGGAAGCGGCCTGGCCTGTATCGCGCCACAGGTGCTGTACTGGACGAATTTCGTCCCGTGTTTCGCGGCCCTGGCTTGGTGGCCGTGGCTCTTCCTGGCTGCCGACAGACTGAGTGAGTCGGAGCGAGCCCCGCTTGGGGGGATCGTCCTGGGTGCGGTCGCGTTGGCCGCGCAGGTCTTCGTCGGCTATCTCGAGTTTGCCACCTACAGCGGCTTCATCGCAGCGATCTGGATCGTCGCGACCCCCGTCCGCGCGACCCTCGGCCAGCGCATCACGCGCGTCGTCGTGCTGGCCGTCTCGGGAGGCCTGCTGGCCGCGCCCCAATTACTTCCGACGGCGATGGCACTGGAATCTGTGATGCGGGAGTCACTCGATCTGAGTCCGCTGGCGCAGCAGTGGGGCGGTGTCTCTACTCTCTTCGACCCACGGGAAGGCGGCCAGAACCGGGGACTGACCTCGACCTTCCTGGGTGCGGCGACCCTGACTCTCGCCATCTGCGCCCTCGTCCTTCGGGTCCGCACGAGCACCCGGCTTGCGGCGATTGCTGGGGTCGCCGCGTTGCTTTCGTTCGGAGAGGCGACGCCGCTCTACGGCTGGTTGACAGGAGTTCCGCCCTTCAGCTTCTTCCGTACCCCGGTCAAGCTCTACGTCGCGACCAACCTGTGTGTCACGCTTCTCGCCGCGGTGGGCTTCGAGGCACTGGTCTCGCGCGGATCGCGGCGCGTGGCCGCTGCGGGATTCGCCTTGGGGACACTCGCTCTCGTCGAATACGGATCCCACCTCTCGTTCGAACTGCCGGTGGTAGCGTCGAGCCATATCCCAAGCGAAGTCCAGGTTCCGCAAGGAGTCGCCAGCTTCGAATCGTTCCTTCCGACCCTGCTGCCGGCCGACTCCGTGGGTCCGCCGCCGCGCCTCGCGTACATCGGCTGGGCCGGGAGCTTCGGATCCCTGGGCGAGGTCTACGGTGTCGAATCGATTCTGGGCCACTCGCCCGCCTTGCTGAGCTTGATCGCTGAGCCTCAGGACCGCCTTCTGCACCACTCCATCTACGAGGGCTTCCGCTGGCTCGATCGCGAGTGGCTCGACCTGCTCGGCGTGCACTTCGTCGCCGTGCAGGGTCGTTGCAGCCGCTTCAGCGGTCGTAGACTCGAAAAGCTGAAGCAGGAAGAGAAGCTGTGCCTGCTGCGCAACCCCAGCCAACCGCCTCGTTTCGAGTTGCTCGACGAAACGTACGACGTCCCCGACGAAGGTGCGGAACTCAAGCGGATCCGGGCACTCCCGGGAGCAGCGCTCCCGGTGGTCACGGGCAATGGATGGAAGTCGTCTCCTGGGTCGAGAAAAGGCCCGGCAGGGCGCGTCGAGACCCTCTCGTACCGACCGGGAGCATTTCGCCTGAGAACGACCACCGAGCAGGCGCGCCTTCTCTTGATACGTGAATCCCGCAACGAAGGATGGAAGGTGCGGGTCGATGGCAGCGCGACCGAGATCTTCCCTGCCGCTGGCCTTTTCTTCGCGGTTCCAGTCCCGGTGGGAGTCCACACCGTCGACGTCGAATACGAAGCCCGGGGGCTCCAGGCAGGCTTAGGCTTGGCGGGGGCTTGGATCGCCCTCATGGCCGGGCTCGTGTGGCGCACTCGCACGCGGCGCCCCTAGCAATGTGAGCCCGCGCATCGGACCCGCTCTCTACCGCAAGTACCTGTTGTACCCTCGGCGCGCCGGACGATGAGCGAACTCCCTTCGATCTCCGTTGTGATTCCCGCCTACTGCGAGGAGGCACAGCTACCTCTGGTTGTCAGGGCCGTCGACTCCGAGCTTGATGCCCTCCAGCTTCCTTACGAGATTCTCGTCATCGACGACGGATCGACGGATCAGACCTGGACCGTTCTGCAGGATCTGTGTACGGCGCACCCGAAGCTGAGAGGGATGCGACTCTCGCGCAACTTCGGCAAGGAGGCCGCGCTGAGTGCGGGCCTGAACGAGGTGTGCGGCGAAGCCGTCATCGTGATGGATGGAGACATGCAGCACCCCCCGAGCCTGATTCCGCAGATGGTCGAGAGTTGGCGGGAGGGGCGCGGAGACGTAATCGAAGGGGTCAAGCAAGATCGGGGCAACGAGCGGCTGGCAGCCACCTTGGGCGCAAAGGCCTTCTACAGCCTTTCGAGTTGGCTCTCCGGCTACGACCTGCACGGCTCGACGGACTACAAGCTGCTCGACCGGCGAGTCGTCGATCAATGGCGCGCGCTTGGAGAGCGCAACCTCTTCTTCCGGGGCATCGTCGCGTGGCTCGGTTTCGAGCGCGCTTCGATCCCGTTCTCGGTTCCCGATCGCGCCGGCGGAGATTCTCGTTGGAGTTTTTTCAACCTGCTCGTGCTTGCGGCCACCGCTGTCACGGCATTCTCGAGCTTCCCCCTCCGCCTCGTCACGCTTGCAGGGCTGGCATTCCTGGCGGGTGCGTTCGTGATGACGCTGAACACGCTCTACCAGTGGGCATCCGGAGTAGACGTCAGTGGCTTCGCGACGGTGATCATCCTGCTCCTCATTATCGGCAGTACGGTGATGGTTGCCCTCGGCATCATCGGCGAATACGTCGCGCGAATTTATGAAGAGGTGAAGGAACGGCCGCGCTACGTGACCGCTGCGCGCTGCGGACCGGATCCGAGCCCGCTGTCCGACTCCTGAATTCTATGTCCGATTCGGCTGTCAGCGAAGACGATCTGCAATGGGAAGATTGCGATTGCCCGATCTGCGGTGCGAGTGAGCGAAAGCTCGCCTATCGATTTTCCCTCGCGGCCTACTACTGCTGCGCGCAGTGCGGACTCGTCTACCTGAGTCCACGCCTGGAAGAAGCTTGCATGCTCCGGTTGTACCGAATGGAAAGCTACTTCACCGGCGAGCAGAGCCTCGGCTACGAAACCTACGAGCAGGACGAAGTCGTCTACCGAATGACCTTCGAGCGGCGCTTGCGGGCCATGGAACCCTTCACCTCTCCCGGCCGCCTGCTCGACGTCGGCTGTGGCACCGGTCTCTTCCTCGACGTGGCGCAGCGAGCCGGGTGGGAAGCTTTTGGCCTGGATGCGTCCGACTACGCAGTGTCGACGCGGTCGGCCGATCTCGCGGGACGAATCCAGACCGGAACGCTCGAGAGCGTCGACTACGGGGCAGGGTCTTTCGACGTCGTGACGATGTTCGACTCTTTCGAGCACGTCTACCACCCGGCCGCATTCGCGAAGCGTGTCGCTCGCATTCTTACACCCGGAGGCCTGGCCGTCGTGGCAACCCCGAACTACGACTCCTGGATGCGCCGGGCTCTCGGGAGTCGGACAGTCTCCTTCAAGATCCCGGAGCACGTCGCATATTACACGCGGGAAACCCTCGCAACCGCGGTCGGCGAGAGCCTCGAGATCATTCACACGGAGCCGATCGGCCAGTACTGCACGACGGATTTCGTGGCGCGGCGTCTCGCGAAGCTCTCCCCGATGCTCGGATCCGCATTCCGCTTCGGAGTGTCTACCCTCGGCGCGAAACGCTGGTGCCCCTACGTCTCGTCGGGGTCGCTGTTGTCAATCCTGGTTCGGCGCTAGCCGCCGTTGCTCGGACTGCGGTTCCCGCGCGGCGATCGCCTCGGTGAAGCCGACCGCGCGTGCGACTCCGCGCCCATCGCCTCGGCCTCGGGATCTCTGCCTCTGCTAGGCTGCCGTCATGGGCTTCGGACCTCCCCGCGTGGCGGCAACGCCTGCCGCCGGCGGCGACCCGCCGAAGCGCGGCATCCGAACCTCCCTGCGCGCGCTCGAAAATCGCGAATACCGTTGGCTCTTCTCCAGCAACATGGCGTTCTTCCTCGCCATGGGCGGCCAGGGCATCGTGCGCGCGTGGATCGCCTTCGAACTCACGGGCAGTGAACTCGCGCTCGGCATCGTAAGCTTCACAGTGGCCGTGCCGATGCTGGTCATCGCCCCCATCGGCGGCGTCATGGGCGACCGCTTCGAGCGCCGAAACCTGATCGCGATCGGGCAGGGCTTCGTTTTGATCAGCGAGTTCGTGGTATTCGGGCTGCTCTGGACCGACAACCTCGAGTTCTGGCACCTCGTTACCGCCGCCGGCCTGATGGGCTGCGTCTTCCCCTTCATCATGCCTGCGCGGCAGGCGCTGGTGGCGAACATCGTGGGCCGACGAGGGCTGCCGAACGCGATGGCGCTGGGCATGGCGGGCATGAACGTCACCCGGGTGCTCGGGCCCGCAGCCGCCGGCTTCCTGCTCGGCCCACTGGGGGCCAAGGGAACCTATGCGGTGGGCATAGCCATCTACTGCGTGGCGCTCATTTGCATGCTCTTCGTGAAGCGTCACCCGATGGAGGCCAAGGCCACCACCTCCGTGGTCGCGAACATCGTCGAGGGCGCTCGCTACGTCGGGAGCAACCGCCTGGTGATGGTGTTGATCTTCTTCGGCCTGGTGCCGATGTTCCTCGCCATGCCCTTCCAGACGCTGATGGTCGTCTTCGCCAAGAACGTCTGGCACGAGGGGGCGGCCGGGCTCGGGCTGCTCAACGCATTCGCGGGAATCGGCGGGGTCGCGGGATCGTTCTACGTCGCCTGGCAGGCAGACTCCGAAGACCGGGTGCGCAAGATGATGGTGAGCATGCTCGGCTTCGGGGGATTCCTGCTGCTCTTCTCGGTCACCCCCCACTTCTGGAGTGCACTCGGGCTCGTCTTCCTCGCCAACGCCTGCGGCAGCATTTACGGCACCCTCAACAACACCGCGATCCAGATGATCATCCCCGACGCCGTGCGCGGACGAATCTCGAGCTTCCTCATGATGTCCTTCTCGCTGCCATTGCTAGGGACCCTGCCCATGAGTTGGGTGGCCGAGAGCTACGGTGCACCAACGGCGGTAGCGCTCGCATCGGTACTCGCCGTCGTGGTCGCCCTGATCTTCTACGCCTCGAGCCCATCGCTGCGGGGCATGGACGCGACCGTCAAGGCAGCCCTGGACGCTGACGACTTCTAGTCGCGTGCTCCGGGCATCGGGCGCACGCTCCGCAGCGAGCGAGCCACCCGCTAGTCGTCGATCCGGCTCTCGAGCACCCGGCCGAGCCGGGCCTCCTCCCGGCGCAAGTGTACGGTCTTGCCTCCGGTCACATAGACGAGGCCCTTCTTCGTGCCCTTCGGCTTTCTGACGTTCTTGATCGGTACGACGTGCACGTCTGCACGGCTGGCGTTCTTCTGCTTCGAGAAGTGCACCGCGAGTTCGCTGGCGTCCAGGACGGATTCCTGAGGCGGATCCGGTCTGCCCTCGGTCCGCAGGATGACGTGGCTACCCGGGGCACCGTCGAGGTGAAAGAAGAGATCCTTTCCTCGGGCCAGCCGCGTGCTCAGGTGGTCATTTCCCTCGTCACTGCGACCCACCCAGATTTCGAGGCCGTCGCGGCTGCGGTAGCGACGTGGCAACAAGCGGCGCGGCACGTCGCGGAGCCGTTCCGGCAGGTTGCTCTGCCTCGCCGGCTCGTCGCCGCGGCCCGAACGAGCCGGACGCTCGAGCAGCTTCGCGATCTCCGGACGCGCCGCAATGGCCTGCAATTCCGAGACGGCCTCGTCTGCGTCCCCCGCCTCGGCGAGCTCGCGGCAACGCTCCTCGAGGGCGCTGATCTCGTCCTGGGATGCACGGGCCGCGTCGAGCTGCCCACCTGCTTTGGTGAGTCGACGCAGCAGCTTGTGGTAACGCTTGAACATCGCCGCCATGTTCGCCTGGGCCGATTTCTTGGGGTCGAGCGAAACCACGACCTCCTCGCCCGTCTCGTAGTCGAGCAGGCAGACCTCGCTGGCGCCGGGCTCGACGCGGGCCAACCCGCCCTTCAGGAGTTCGGCATGGCGGTTCAACTCGGCCGCCCCGTCGGCCTCCGCGAGCTCGGACTCCACCCGAGCGAGTCGCCTTGCCGCGTTCTTCCTCTGCTTGCGAATCGCCTTGAGCAACCGACGCGAGAGGATCTCCGTATCCCGCTCCGTCTCCTCGTCGATGTAGTGCGCCTCGAGGGTCGCCAGGTACTCGGAATCGGCGACCTGCGGCCAGCGGTCCTCACCGGCGTCGGCCAACTCGCGTCCGGGATTCTGGAAGATCTCTCCCACCTCGAGCTCGGGCCGGGTGTCCTTCGGAGAGCGAAGCGTGGCGCGAATCGTCCCCTCCGCGTCCAGCAGATAGACGTTGCTCCGACGACCAAGCAACGCGAGCAGCAACTCGAAATCGCCGTCGCGGGCTTCGAAGCGAAGGGCAAGCTGGCGGTCGCGGCCGCGAATGCCCGCCCGAACGAACCTCGCCCGGGAGAGATGAGCGCGCAGGTACCCGGTGAAAGCGGGAGGCTGAGGGGCAGCCGTCGGGGTGGACGCCAACTCGCTGATGCGCGCGACCGCCTCCGCAGCAGTGAAGAAGAGATGGCGCTTGCCGGCGGCGCCGCTCTCGGGATCCCGGCGATACAACGTCAGCACGAGCCGCTCACGGTCGGGCTGCAACCAGCGCTCGACGCGAGCACCGGCAAAATCCTCGTTGAGGACCCGAACGACGCGCTCGAGCTCGGTGAGACTCAACATGCCTGGCTCCGGCCTACCGCTGGCAGGTCGGACAGTAGTGGGTGCCGCGCTGCGCGACGACCTTCTTGCGAATTTCGGTGCCGCACTCTCGGCAGGGCTCGCCGTCGCGCGCGTAGACCCGGCGCTCGTCCTGGTAGGCGCCCTCGACGCCGTCCGGAGCCACGTAGTCGCTGATCGTCGAGCCTCCGGTCTCGATCGAGCGTTCGAGCACCCCGCGCAGGGCCTCGGCAATGCGCCCGCACTCGGCCCGGCGCACGCGCCCCGCGGCACGTCCCGGGCGAACCCCCGCGATGAAGAGCGACTCGTCGGCGTAGATGTTGCCACAACCCGCGATCACCGACTGATCGAGCAACACTGCCTTGATGGCGGCCTTCTTCTTTCGGGTAGCGCTAAAGAGGAGCTCTTCACTGACGCCGAGGGCGTCCTCGCCGAGCAGGTCGAGGCGGGGATGGCTCTGGCCCGGCGGCAACAGCAGCACCTTGCCGAACTTCCGAACGTCGCGCATGTACACCTCGGGCCCGGCATCCGCAAAGGCGAAGCGCAGGTGGGTGTGCTCGTCGGGCCGAAAGCCGCGGCGCTGCTCTGCGGGTGTGAGGCTGGCGCGAGCCGTCGCCGAGAGCAGGCGGGGTCCGACAGCCGCGCTCGAGAAGAGTTGCCCGGTCATGCCCAGATGGATGACGAGCCGAGCCCCGTCGTCGAGATGGGCGATCAAGTACTTGCCTCGACGCTCGAGCGTCGAGAACGTGCGGCCGCGGAGGCCTGCACGCAGCCTGGCCGTGGGTGTGACGAAAAAATAGCTGTCTCGCGTGGTTCGCAGGCTGGCGATCTTGCGACCGATCAACAGCGACTCGATGCGGCGACGGGTCACCTCGACTTCGGGCAGCTCGGGCATGGCCTCAACGGTTCCTTGGGCGACTCTCCAGCACTCGACGAGACTCACCGTACCCCGCGAGCAGTCTACGTTGCGTCTACTCGGGGCGCCCCTCCAGTGTTGCTGGTAAGCTACGCGCGCCTCCGGACCCTCGATGCGGGAGCCCGAGCCACGATGAGCCGCAAGTCCGTGAAGAACCCCTATCCCGACGTCGATCCGTCCCCGAACCTGCCGGCTCTCGAAGAGCGGATCCTCGACTCCTGGGAGCGAGATCGGACCTTCTGGAAGTCGGTCGACCA
>Ga0310342_100001128_pt1 | contig 16239 bp, 10 predicted proteins | sample S15DNA20500_MG_FD_206155 | JGI IMG/M metagenome (GOLD analysis project Ga0310342, IMG submission 206155) | Marine microbial communities from station ALOHA, North Pacific Subtropical Gyre - S1503-DNA-20-500_MG | ecosystem: Environmental > Aquatic > Marine > Oceanic | place: Pacific Ocean: North... | reverse complement strand
GCGCAAGGCCCCAAAGTCACCATTCTTGTAACATGGCTCGACGCAAAGGGAAAACGTCAAAAAATGCGAGCTCAAGAGTGGATCAAAAATATTAAGACCAAGCAAGCGATGAGAGAACATTGGGTATTCGCCGGGAGCGGATTCTGGACCGACGAAACCACGGGTGAACAATGGTATTACGCTGAAGGTGGCGAATTGATCTGTGTTTCAAATTTTCCCAGTGCACTATTAGACATCCCCATCAAAAGCAGCGATGGCGCCGACCAATTATTATTTGAAGCATACACCGAAAACATCCCACCCAAAGGCACCCGAGTTCACCTAGTCCTTAAACCAGAAGTAAAAAAAAGCACCACTTTCTTAGAGCCAGATAAACATAAAAGTGAAAACTCACCTTTAAAAGATTAACTGTCAGAGATCTGGCAGTGTTCCAGCATTTCTGAAGGCGACGTGATATAGCTGGTGTAAAACGGCCCAAACTCTGCATACCGAGCACTCGCTTCGTCAAATCGCATGCGGTAAACGATCTCAGTCAAAAATCCTGGATTTCTAGCCCACAAAGTGACTCCCCATTCCCAATCATCGAGTCCAACTCCAACGGAAATTAACTGACTCACTTTTCCCGCGAACAGCATGCCACTTTTGGCATGCTCAGCCATCAATTGATTTCGTTGTGAAAACGGCAAAGAAAACCAGTTCTCTCCGACTTCCCGCTTTTTATTCATCGGATAAAAACATGTTGCCGGCCAGGGTGGAAAATCTGGTGTGAGTCGCTGGCGACGCATCATCGGTTCTCGTTTACGGTAGGCTGCGACTTTTGCTTCATAACTGCCACTGTCTTTTTTTTCACCTTCCGAAATCAAACGTTTCGCATACTGCTCGACTGAAGGAACATATTCCGAAACTTCCGTGACCGAAACGAACGAGTACCCTGGCTCAATGGATGGTCCTAGACGACTAGAAGCAATTTTTTGCGAAACTGCATCAATCTTCAGCGGGTCAGGATCCATCAACATCAATCCAAAATCGGCCTTGTGCCCACTGACAACTGACACCTGCAAACGTTGAGGAGCTTCCGACGCTTCAGCGTCTAGGATTTCTTCCAATTGGCTCTTACCAGTGCTCACATCAGCTGAGGAAAAAGACGCTAACCGATGACGATTGAACCGATAGTAAAGGTGGCTACAGTGCCAACCGTCTTTGGGAGAAAGCGAAATCTCGGGAGCTGATTCCGACGACGTTGATGGACGATGGTGTGACATAGGACAAGTCGGAACAAAACAAGGAAACAGAAGTAGGAATGGGTCACGGACCCTACTGGCACTTGAATAATACCAGATTCGACCTGACCTGCAATGGCGCACCACTCAGTGTGAGTCGACAACGTCAGGACAGGTTGTGGAGCGATTCTCCCACTCAGCAACTTTCAGATGAAAAGGATCGAAATACGGGTTCCTTCTACTCCCGGGTTCCTGGAGCAACGCTGATTTGAGAATGACGGTCGTGTCACATGACGTGACACCAACTTTTGTCTTTTCCCCACCAACTAAAAGACCGTCGCAGGGATTGGCCCTAATTTACCCTACTGGTGAAGTTTCTCAGAACAACTCTCTCGACGCGCATCACAAGACTATCGCAATTTTGACCGGGCTGGGAAGAAGGTCTTTATTCCGACTGCCCTTCACAAGCAACTGCATAGAAGTCCGCAATTAAACGACAAAGTACTTCACGAGTCAGTTGGGAAGAAATGACACGTCGAGAATCACCAACTGCTTTAGAATACCGGCAAAGTCGCAAGCCGCTCTGGTTAACCACCAGTTCGTAGTACTGTGTCCCATCATCATCCTTATGAGGTGGCTTCGAGCGAAGTTGTACACTGGCACCCTCACGGTCGAATTCAACTGGTGCAATTGGTTCTAAAAGGTACACCAATCGTTTTGTCAATTCACTTGCTATTTTACGTAGTCGTTCAATCGCCATATTAGAAATGTTTTCCGGCTTCAAAGTAAGCCGTTCAAGACGACAACCTATCGAATCGATGTCCAATACGACGCAGTGTAAATCGTATCCGCCATCGCTGAGTAAAATCGTTGCCGAACCTTCCATGATTCCTTGCGAGGCAAAACGTTCTAACTCCGCTCTAAATTGTTGGCTAATACTCATCACCCCACCTCATTTCATGAACCCAAGAGCAATGTTACACCCGATTAAAGTTGGTCCGCTTCGATATCAAACACTTCGTCCGTCTTCTCCATACTATGTTTAGAACCATCAAAACTTAGCACCGCCAGATTCCCATCCATCACCGTTGAAATATGTACGGGTCGTTTCCAGATACGGTACAGATTGTTCATGGTACCGGAAGCGTAGGACATCTTTAATTCAGGTCCGTTATAGCGGTGCTCTAACAGTAATTCACCACGATTTTTGTAATTACCATCACGCACATAAATAATCGGTTGGCCACGATTCGTAAGACTGAAAAGCAATTGTTTCTTGATCTTGGGAAATTCACGACTTTCAATTTCGTAATGGTCACTATGCTCGTTGTAACCGAACTGAAACATCTTGTACTGTCTGCAAAAGTCGAGCGTGAGAAATTCATCAATAAAAGTCAAATCGTTGTGTATGCGCCTCACTTCGAAGATTTTCTTGCGCCCCACTCCCGCACCAGTATTCCAATCTCTTCGCTGAATAAGATCATCACAATCTTCGTAATCCCGGCCGAAACAACCTCGATTCCAACGATCTTCAATATCCCGAAACAGTTCGACTCCTAATTTATAGGGATTTAGACGGGATGGTGAACTTGCCAACGTACCCGCACAATGATCTGCATAATTGATCACGTCTTGAGGCAGCAAACCATGCCTTGTCATGATCGTCGAGTGCCAATAGGTAGCCCACCCTTCATTCATAATCTTGGTCTGTCCTTGAGGAGCAAAATAATAGGCCTCATCACGAATGATTGACAATACATCGACTTGCCAGGGCCGTAAGGGACTATGCTCCAAAAGAAAAAGTAGTACGTCACGCATCGGATCGGATGGGAACATACAAACCCGTTCTTTTTTATCTTCCTCTTCCTCGTTTTCGTGACTCAACGCCGTTGGCGGATTGATATACGGATCCATATAGCTTTTTGCACGAAACCGAGGTATTTCATTCGAGTGATGTACACTCACAGCATCACGAAACTCGTATCGATTTTGCCGTTCCATTCTTTTGATAAATGGCGAATGGGGATCTATCAGGTCTTCAAGACTTAAACATATGTCAATGAACGTTTCAACTTCTTCCACGCCAAACCGATCCATGTATCGTCGAATTCGATTTCCATGGTTTGCCATTTCATCAATCATCTTCCGATTGGTTTGGCTAAACGACTGGTTGCATTTAAAAAAATCACAGTGTCCGTAGACGTGTGCCATGACCAATTTTTGATCCGTTATCCCATTGCTTGTCATCAGATAAGCATAACAGGGGTCGTTGTTGATGACTAACTCATAGATTTTCTGCAAACCATAGACATAGCCTTTCGACAATTGCTCGTACTCCATACCGAACCGCCAGTGTGGATAGCGCGTCGGAAATCCGCCATATGCAGCAATTGCATTTAACTGATCGGAGTCTACCAATTCAAATATGGTAGGAAAAAAATCAAGTCCATATGCGTCCGCATGAGATTCAATCTGGACTTGCGCTTCCACCAATTCGGGCGGTAACGTTTTCATCTGTCGAAGGGCCATCCCGGTACCTCATGCATCTTTTACTTGAAAACGTTCTTCCTCGAGATCTTGAATGACGTCCCACATACGGGGCATTTCCAAACAGAGCTGGCGTCGCGCCGCCTGAATAATTTCAGCACGGCTGGCACCTTCGACGGTAACCGTAGCAAAACCAACTCTAACGGAATAGCGATTTCCTGGCTGATAATCATAGTTCTGCGTAATCATTGCGTACTCTCACTTCCCTTTACTCAAAAAAGTCTTGATGGAATCGTAAATCGATTCCTTATCTTCGATCTCCGAAAGAATAAGTGTCTCGTGATTTTCATCAAAACGCGATGCTAACGCGCGGATGAATTCACCACTACCGTAGGGACTCTCTACCTGTCCATAACAAAATAAATTACACCTGGGAATCAATTGCTCTTCCAAAATAGAAAATGCTTGATCATTGTCTTCGCCCCAGTTATCTCCATCCGAAAACTGAAAGCAATAAATATTCCATTCATTCGGAGAAAACGAATCGTCAATTAAATTGGCACACACTTTGTAGGCGGAACTGATTCGCGTGCCACCACTTTCTCGCGTGTGATAGAATGTATGTTCGTTCACTTCTTTGGCAACCGCGTCATGAATTACATATCGCCGCTCTAATCCCTCATATTGACTGCGGAGCCATGTATCAATCCAAAACGCCTCGATACGGACGATTTCCTTTTGGTCATCAGTCATAGATCCCGAGACATCCATCATGTAAATGATGACAGCGTTGGCCTCAGGCTCCAGAACGTTATTCCATGAACGGTATCGTTGGTCTTCACGAATCGGTATGACCGTCGGTTTCAAGTAATTGTAAGATCCCGACGAAATCTGCCGTCTCAATGCCTCGACATACGTCCGCTTAAAATGACGTAATGATTCAGGGCCGTTTTTTCGTATGCTGTTATACCGATGCTTCAATTGAACGATATTAGCAGTTCCCTTGGGCTCGATCCGTGGCAATTCAAGTTCGTCACCCATGATGACTGCCAACTCGTCAAGCGATACATCGACTTCCAGCAAATGGCCACTCCCCGGATCTCCGCCTGCCTGTCCTGTACCACCCTCAGTCTCTCCGCGCCCCACGGCATCTCCTTCTTTGCCATCACCTTGTCCAACCCCACCATTCCTATTATCACCGTAACGGAAACGGGGAACGTCAAGCGAAGGGATCGGAATGCTCACCAAATCCTTCCCCTTGCGCCCAATCATCTCACCGTGGGTTACGTATTTACGTAGATTCCCGCGAATTCTGCCGCGCACGATTTCGCGAAACCGATTCGCATCACGCTCGATTCGTTTCGACATAGGACACGCCCCCGTCGTGATTGCGACATTTTCCCAACGACTGGTACCTCTTCTGTTTCAAGAGGCCCACGGTTTATTCTGGTCTGAGACAAGAAGATATGATTTAACGATAGCATCAACCGAATTTCATCAATGCGGCAGGGGAACCACTCCTTCAAGGACAACCTTTGGATGTTGTCCAAAACAGAACCGACCCCGCGATTCGTCCAACGCAACATTTTAATACGCAGCTACCCCGCTACTTTTAACCCTGTCCAAAAACGTCTGTTTGTTTTTCAGCTTTTCAACTCCCCCACACTTTTTCCTCCACCACAACTTCGATACATTCTCGACATCTCCTTATCCGGTAGATTCGCAGGTCCACCGATGACACCGTATTTTCTCCTGGCTTCCATCTGGACCTACGAATCGTCTTTTGTATCACCACGAGCAAAGATACTCGCCACATAATTCAACACGTCCGTGGCACTTTCTTCATCGTATCCGTAATTACGGATCAACCGACCCTTTACAACATCGATCTTCGTCTGCGTGTCGGCGTCCACCACATTCGACACCAGGCTAGTCAGTTTGATTGTATCCTTTTGATCCTCGAATAATTTCAACTCCAAAGCTTTGTACAAACGCTCGTTTGTCTTGTAATCAAAGGTCTTTCCATCAATGGAAAGAGCGCCAATATAATTCATGATCTCCCGACGAAAATCATCTTTACGGCTATCGGGAATGTCGATTTTTTCTTCAATCGATCGCATCAATCGTTCATCCGGCTCGTCGTACTGGCCAGTGTATTTATTTTTAACCTTTTCGCGCTGCGTATATGCCTTCACGTTATCGATATAGTTGCCACAGATACGTTTTAGTGCATCTTCATCGGCTGCAATCGCGCGTTGAACCTCGTTCTTTACGATATTTTCGTATTCCTCTTTAACCACTCCGAGAATTTCACGAAACCGACCTCGCACTTCATCACTATTAATTAGCGAGTGGCTCTTCAAACCTGACTCCAATTCGTTCATAACCATAAACGGATTGATCGAACTGGATTCGGCGTGAGATACCAGTGCATTACTTATTTTGTCTTGAACGTAGCGTGGCGAAATTCCGACCATTCCTTCGTTTGCCGATTCTTCTCGAAGTTCCTTAATATTCTCTTCCGTGAATCCAGGTAGCGACTTGCCATTGTAAAGCTTCAGTTTTTGCAACAGAGACAGATTTGCATTTTTCGGCTCCTCTAAACGAGTCAAAACCGCAAACATCGCGGCCATTTCTATCGTGTGTGGAGCAATGTGCTTTCCTGCCACTTTCTCTTTGTTGTAATCCTTTTCATAAATCTTAATTTCGTCTGATAGTTTCGTCACATACGGTATGTCAATTTTTACCGTCCGGTCTCTTAAGGCTTCCATGAATTCGTTGTTTTGTAAGCGTCGGTACTCGGGCTCATTGGTGTGTCCCAAAATCACTTCATCGATATCGGTTTGTGGAAACTTCTTAGGTTTTACTTTGTGTTCCTGACTCGCACCGAGCAAGTCATATAGAAAAGCGACATCCAACTTTAACACTTCAATGAATTCGACGATTCCCCGATTCGCGATATTGAATTCACCGTCAAAATTAAATGCGCGTGGATCACTATCACTGCCATATTCAGCAATTTTTCGATAATTAATGTCACCTGTCAGTTCGGTCGAATCCTGATTCTTTTCATCCTTCGGTTGAAATGTTCCAATCCCAATCCGGTCCTTCTCGCTCAAGACGACACGCTTTACGCGGACATCCTGCATCACACGCGTCCAATCACCATCGTATTTCTGTAATCGGTTGGCGTACATGAAACGACAATACGGATCAAGATCTCCTTTAATCTTGACATGGTAGTCGGTGTCGCCGTTATTCAACTGTGCAGACACATCACCGCGAAACCGTTCAGGAATCAAATGAAGGGGTTCCTCGTTCATCGGACACCAAAGTATTTCGCCAGACTCTTCGTCATGCCATCCTAAGGTGTAAAGACGGCCTTCGTCATCACTTGTATAGCGTTCTAAACCCTTCTTTAACAATCTTGCAATCGTGCTCTTACTACTACCCACGGGTCCATGAAGTAACAAGACTCGTTTCTCAATTCCATATCCACGTGCGGCACTCTTCAGCGCATTCACAAAACGTTCTAACGGTGAATCCAAGCCAAACACCGCGTCACGACCGTTGTCTCTCGGATCGTCAAAGAAACAATAATGTGTACGATTCTCACGACATTCCTCATACGTTTCAGTACCGTAAGAAATGATCATGTCGTAGATACGCTCAAACGCATTCCGTGTGATTCGCGGATTCTCACGGACCAAATCGAGATATTGATGAAAGGTACCTACCCAGTTCTTCTTGCGAAACTGATCTAGATCCTGCCGCTCGCCAATCAGCGAAACGATGTCGCGCCCGCGAATCATGGGTATTTCTCCTAATTTGGTGCGTCGATTTTTGGTTTCTTGCTACCCCGTTCAAACTCCCAATCTTCACTTTCGTAACCCAATGCTTTCATTCCTTTCCATTTCACCTGCGCAGCACTCACCCTCAAGCATCTTACTCTGGACGAAGCGCTTCCGCGCAGCGCACCCTGCCACCTAAAATCGCGAGATGTAACGGAGCACCACGAATCTCGGTCGACTGACGCTGAAAAGCAAACATCTAACAGTCGGTGAGAATATCGCAAGCGCAATACCGGAGAGATTGGAAAAGAACGCCCAATGAAAGTCTGTCGGATTTAAGCAAAGGTTTTTCGTCGTCTGAAACGGTGATCGATCCGAGACGGCAACCCTTCCTTGCCCTTCCGACCTTTTTTAGTATCGTCCGAAGAGACGGATGAGGCAATGAATTTGCCTTACTTGACTACAGAACACAATCCAAACAGTTCTTTAGAGTATTGCGTTAAACTGCATTCTGAACATAACTTAGTATTGCTCGCAGTCACCACTTTGCGGATTCCCGCCACCTTAAACGCAGAGTGTCGAAAATCGATCGGATGGATTTTCTAACCGGCTAATAAGCGATTGACGCTTTCCACAAGACGGTCCATTGGAAAGGGCTTGCGAATGTAGTCGTCGACGCCAAGCATTTCCGCATATGCCTTGTGGCGGCTGCCTTCATTGGCCGTAATCATGATCACACGCAAGGGAACGAGACGCGTACGACGTAGTTTTTCCAGCACCAAAAATCCACTGCGTTTGGGCATCATCATATCGAGAATCATCAAATCAGGATCTTCCCGTTCAGCCATCGCCAGTCCCTGATTACCATCGCGAGCGATCAAGATTTCATAGCCCTGAGCCTGGAGCGCGTAACGAAGTGACTCGATGATTTCGTTATCGTCGTCAACCAATAGAATGCGTTTCACCGCAGTCGCATTTTCCTCGCCCATCTGTTCTACAATATCCTTTCCCATGTCCCATCAGCCTTCTTTGACAAATTTCTTTCTAATCATTTTTTAAAACGTATTCGTTTCAGTATCCCTCTCAGACCACCAACCTACGCCACGGCGGCTACCGTCGGCAAGCCCTGTTTCCCGGTCAGATCGTCAACAAATTAACTCTTTCAAAAAATTGCTGAAAGTGGTCATCTCTCCAAGGTAATTCTCGGCCCATTTTTTGTAGATTTTCCATTAGAAATCTGCTTGTTTTTTTAACAATTCGGACACTCATTGATCCTTTTCACCCCTGTGGTTCCGCCTGATTAACTTGGCGCCAACAGGAATGACCGGTTAATGTAGATAATAAGATGTCTACACGCAAGAAACTAACTTTTCACGAAGCTGCAGTTGCCAGCGGCTTGCTAACGCCTGAGCAATTGTCCAGTGCAATTAGCCAATTACAATCCAACCGTGGATCGGTTCTCCCAGAGATAGCAATCACCATTGACGAATTGGCTGCCACAATTGTCGACCTGGGCCTATTAAGCAGGTATCAAACAGATCAGCTGAAAGCCGGACGGACAAAACTGAACCTCGGACCGTACATCATCGTAGACTGGATTGGGCAAGGCGGCATGGGACAGGTTTTCAAAGCCCGCCATAATTTAATGGATCGCGAAGTTGCCGTTAAGGTTTTGCCGGTCTCCAAATCGACTCCCCAAGCCATTGAATGCTTTAATCGTGAAATTCGCACACAAGCCCAACTCGACCACCCTAATCTAGTCAGGGCATATGACGCTGGGCATGACGGAAATGTTTATTTCCTTGTTACTGAATACGTTCCTGGTACTGATTTGCGACAACTGGTGCGCCGCCAGGGACCCTTGTCTGATTTTCAGGCTGCCAACGTATTTATCCAGGCGGCCCGAGGCCTGAACGATGCTCACGTAAAAGGGTTCATCCACCGAGACATCAAGCCAGGAAATTTACTGGTAACACCCGATGGAGTTACCAAAGTATCTGATTTGGGATTAGTGGGATGGATCAATGACGAAATGCGAGACGCCCCCAGAGGCCGTACCGTAGGAACTCCCGATTATCTTTCCCCCGAACTCATTCGTTCTCCCGACAAAATAACTACCACGAGTGATGTCTATTCTTTGGGCTGTACGATGTATTATGCAGTCACAGGGAAAGTTCCCTTTCCTGGCGGTGGAACGAGTGACAAAATTCGACGTCACCTGGAATCTGTCCCCTGGCATCCAGGGCGGTTAAATAGCGAACTCTCTGCAGAATTCATCGAAGTTATCGCCGAAATGATGGAGAAGCAACCAACAAAACGTCTCCAATCAATGAACGATGTTATCGGCAAACTCGAACCATGGCTAACGGATGACTCGATCTTGCCAAATAATTCACCTGCCGGCTCTCCCTGGATCCCACCGCCTCCACCGAATGTTGTCGACTCGGCTCTCGCTAACATCGACGGAACAGAAGACACTTCCCCGGAAATCCCCGACGTTCCCTCATTTGATGGAGACGAACCCAGTAGCCGGCTGCAGGCCACCGACCCCGTATCCTCAAGTGAAGAGGAAACGGTATCGTTAAGAATTCCGCCACGACAGCCGTCAACAGCTTCGCATCCATCCGATAGCCAGCCTGTGTTGTTCAAATCGTTAGCAATCACACTTGCTATCGCGATACCACTGTCCATTCTTGTTGGCGTCGTGGGTACTCTGCTGGTTATGGCCTTGCTGAACTAAGATCACCAAAGTTGATTTAACGTTCGGCAACTTTAGCCTAACCGCTACGCCGAGCGTCTTCTAACTCGCTTGTCAATTTGGCCTCTTCATCATCACTTAGAAATTGGTTGAGTAAAGTCTGGGTGTGCTCGAACAGAATCGTGATTTTACTTTGAATGCGACTGTCCTCAGAGGCAAGTTCCTGTTGTTTCTGCTGCAGCTCGTAAGAAAACTCAGCCGGCCGCTCGATCATTTTGAACTGCCCGAGTAGTTTTTCGGCATCGTCAAACTTACCTGATTGAATGCGTTGGCGAACCCTGGCCGCCAGTAATTTTCGACGCACGACCAAATCGACAAGCTTTTCCTGCAGGCCAGTGATATATCCCTCAGCCTCCAAACGCTTGTCGTCATCGGGAACCTCAGCAATTTCGAAATCGTTCAATCCAGGCACCATTGGCAGTCTAGCGAGTAACTCACCACCATTTTTTACGTAGAGAATACGTAGTGCCTGTTTTCCAGGTGGTATCATCACCACTCCGCGATAATCCGTTCGACCGACGTATTCTGTTTTCCCCGTTTTGTCAGGTTTCTCAGCTGTCAATCGATCAGGCGTACGAGCATAAATATCGTATCCGGCTAACATCTTATCGGGCTGCCCTGCAACTTGCTTTTTCGAGACTAGCGTTTGTCGCGGAATACGAGCGCGTAGACGTAACTCGCTGGACTTTGATTCCGGGCGAACCACCAATGCCAAACGAAGGGTACGACGCCCCACACTTCTACCACCTAGCGGATTCCGCATGCCAGAATGAATTTCACAGTACAACACACTGCCTTCACGTTTACCGCCCAGCAGGTACGTCCAAGGGACTGGCTTGACCCCGCTTTGATAAGCTTTTCCCAGCCGGTCATTGCGACGCAGGACAGGAAGTAGTACGGTGCCTTGGTCGGCCAATACGGGAGATTTCTCGTCGATCACCAGAGCACCAGCACGCAATCGCACGTCTACCTTTTTTCCTTCTGGACGGCCGATTTGACTGATCGGAGAAAATGAATTCACAATCGCATGGTAAATCGTTTCGACCAAATGGTCAGGTTGACTCATCCTGCGTTCGATCGAAACTCCCCACAAACTAGAAACTCGATCCAGTTCTCTTGCAGTCACTCGATAACCAGTAGATGAACCTGACACGCCAATCAGAATCACTTTGTCGAGATCAGAATAGTCCTCGACCGCTGCCATAACATCCGCCAACGCGACACTTTCAATCCGATCCAAAAGTTTGGATCGAAGGTCAGCCGATGCAGGTTCAATTTCGAGCTCCCACGGTGCGCCTAACCGTGAAGTCGTTCGCACCGTTAGCTCGGAATGAACAAAATCAATTCTGTGCGCGTTGAGTACCGGGATGGGTGCAAACGCAATTAGAGCGCGGATGCGGTAAGGTTCCAACTCAAATCCGGACTGGCCGGACGATCTACTTGGCACCCAACCAACCATCAACACGATGGATGCCACAAGCCAACCTAATGGATAACCATGGTTCATGGAATCAACTGCCACTGTTCAACATTTTGATACAAATGCACGGGATTGGTTCCCACTCCACCCAACATCGTTCGCACCGCCGCATGTTCAACAATTTGCCAGAGTGGAATTACGGCTGACTCATCTTTTACAATACGATGAACCCGGTGAAGTTCAAGCCTTATCTGCCGCCAATTCCTGGCTGCACTCACTCCACGTAACGCCTGCTGTAAAAACGAACTTCCCCCGCCAATGAGACCTCGCGGTCCAAGCAATTGATGCGCATCAATGGCAGGTTCACTCAAAACCAATTCGGCGTATAGCAGATCGTAGGCTCCTTCCGGATCGGTCGTCTCACCAGGTGGCAACTCACGTCGCACGCATTCGATTCCTGCAAACGTCAGGTATTGCACGATCGCTTCACAGGCAACACGGGGAAGTTCACCGGACGGGTGAGCCAATACCAATGGTTTGAGTACAGGAACATCTCCCCCACCTCTTTCTTTGATCTTTTCGAAATGACTTACCGCTGCACTCTTCAAAGTAAATGCAGCTTGGGGATCCCAGGGAAGAGGTGCTATCGTTTCGTCATAGGCATAACCCAACGGATCACTGGCATCACTGCCAGACGGGAAAGGTCCACTGATCACACGACAACCTTCAACATCATTATTTCCTAAAATCTCATGCTTCAGAATCGTCTCACGATCGATTCCATAAACCAGGGCACGACGAAAGGTACGGTTGGCGGTGTAAGGTCGGTCATAATTCGGAATCAACACATGGATGCTTGGAGTCTGGTACGGTACAACTTCAACTCCTTGCATTCGGCCAACTCGCTTCAAATCAGCAGGATAGATTCGCTCGAGAACATCGATTTGCCCACGGTTTAACGCAGTCAGTCCGTCGGCAGCATTTTCAAAATAGGTTTCGATGATTTCAGAAGGTTGTTTTTCTTCTCGCATCGCATAATCCTGATTGAGGAAAAAACGAGCCTCTTTGCCGTCACTTTCGGCAAGATCGTACGGCCTACTGGCAAGGTCAAAAGCATCTCCTCTGGACATCGCTCCAACCGGTGAAATTTGTAATAACGCCTGTGGCCTCACGTGGATCCTATAAAATTCCACCCGAACCTGTTGAAAACCATCAACGGTTATTCCAGATGTAATTTCTCCCCAAAGCGGATCAAACAACGCAGTACTTGGATCAGCTAGATTCACCAGCCGTCGAGCCACATCATACGCAGAAAGATTGTTTACGGATTCACCCGTTGAATTCTCGGTGAGCTGAAATTCAAGACTCTTTCCATCATCACTGAGACTTAGCGTACCCCATGGACACGAATAAACTCCTCCTTCAGGACCTCTTCCCATAAATTCAACAAGTCTTCGCTGCACAAGTCGTCCCACCCGTCGTGAGGACCAATTATCTACACGGTGCAAAGACTGAAAATTAGCAGGCTGCAAAACTCCCACAACAACGAGTGAAAACTGTTGGGCAATTTCCCGCGAAAGTTGCTGGGAATCTTCAAAGTCCGGCCAAATATCTTCAGCGTTGCCGACTGCGAATTTCGCTTTTCGAAATTCACCTGCGGCCAGATGGCGACGAGCAACGACAAGTTCATTCCTGGCGAGTTCTTCAAATTGTGGAACCCATTGATCGCGGACTGCCGCCTCCGCTTTTCCAATTCGATCGACAAATTTCCGCGCTGCAGCGTAGTCTTTCGCTTCGACATAGGATTGAATCACCTTGCTTGCCAACACGGTAATCTCCCGATTCAATCCCTCTTTTTCCGGATTCCACACTCGCAATTCAACCAACAAGGCAAGAGAATCATCAAAACGTCCAGCTCGATATGCCGAAGCAGCGTTCAGCCTTAAATAGATCTCAATTTGTTCGCGGACTCCTCGATAAGCTGGGTAATGATCCCGCAGAATTTTAAAATGCCAATAAGCTTCGTCGAAGGCTTCTGCCGCTCCTTCAAAATCGTTTTGGACCGTCAATTCTTTCGCCCGCTCTGTTAAACGAATGGCCGCCTGAAACACCATGTGTTCATAAAGGTCGATTTTTTCGATGTGGCGCCATTCCAGAGAAAACGTCCGATGCGGCTGGTCAATCAGATGAAGTCGTATGGCTTTTTTCTGCCGTTCTTCAGGTACTGGTACCTGCCGATTTGGAAATTCAAGCGGTATCACTTTTAAGACAACACTGTCGTTACCCTTGGTCAGTGTGATTCTATCGTGCGGCTCCTGTTCAAAGAGTGCCCGTTCGGCTGCCTGGACCATTGAAGTGGCCAGCAGAATCGACACGCCCAGGTATTGTTTACGGCTTTTCGATTTCATAAATCGTCCCGTCGATACCTGTGATCACAAGCGTTGACTGATCAACATTGGTGGGTCCAGTACCCAACGGTTCACCAACGTCCAATTGTGCCGCTTCTTCACCTGTTTCTGTGGAAATTCTCAGGATCTTTCCGCCGGTCATAGCGACAATCAAATCGGTCCCTTCCAGAATCGGCCGCCCAGCGATCTGTCCCCCGACCATCGGGATTCGCCATTTCGGATCCTGGTCGGCAACAAAACAACTCAATTCGGGACCATCACTGGCCAGCAGGATGAGATCACCTAGTCGAAAGGGACCCCAGGCCAGTCGACCGTCGAGCTCACATTCACCTTTACGTACGAGGTCAGATGTTTGATAGGCAATCACTCGATCATTCCGTGCGCCTCGAACGATTGTATAAACCGTATTGCCAACTGCCCCCAGGGGTCCAACAACCTCATCATCCACGTCAACGGCAGCCACAGCGGTTAAATTTGGTGGCGTGCCTTCCACACCCAGCCGGTACAAAGTTTTCCGTCCATCTGCGATCAACACTTCTGATGGATCATGACCCGACACTACACCACGGCACCAATTCATCTTTAAACCTATCTCAATGCGAGGCTGAAAAGGATGGATCATCTCGGCCCCGTTGAGAGGATCAAACACGAACACTTGGCCAATTCGACCACCGGCTAAAAGCCCCCCCTGATAGATAATAGGTGGCTCCAATAAATCATCGGGGGTGGTGCTAAGTCCGACCAACTTGAGTGTGCGAGCGTTCGTACCGGGATCAAAAAGCAAAATTGCTTCTGGATGCGTTGAACTGACAAAAACAATCCTTCCATCTCCTACATCAAGCCGCTCATGAAAATTTGGCGACACTCCTTTTCCGCGAACCGAATCCACCGGATCGCTGACAACGGCATTCGGTTCTAAATCGTCGGGGGCAATGCGGTATAAATCACCTTGCGCCGTAACCGTGATAAATTCACGACTCTCTTGATCAATTATGATCTCACCTGCAGCGGGAACACCAAGCCGAGTGGTCCAAAAACGTTCGTGGTTTTTCATCGACTCGGCAGTAACTGTAACTCCTGCTAGTCCTTTTTCACGACGTACATGGAAGAGCACATCACCGAAAAAAGTCATCGGTCCAACAAAAGCATCTCCTTTGTCAGAGACTCGCTTTCGTAGTACCTCTCCCCGAGATGCCTGGATTTCATAATGAATCAAACTGTTGTCTGCAATCCACAACTGACCCGCATCACTGAGCGGATAACCAAGCATTGGCTGTTCCAGTGTCGGTGGAATGGTTGCAACTAACGTCACGGGTGCTTCACCTTCTTCGGAAGCACCCACCTCAAACAAGTAAATCGCGCCCAAATTTGTCATCACGATCACGCGCCGCCCTATCACGATCGGCTTAACGACAACATGACCCTGCAAGCGGATGGAATCTTGGGCAAGACGAAGCTCCAAACCGTGTTCATCGGTAGCAACCACGTGAAGCATGGCAAAATTCGCTCCAGCATTCTCGGCCACCAAAATGTGTCCCAAGGCAACAACGGGCTGAACTCGGACAGTGCCCGGATCATGTCCGATATAGTGCACCTCAGCACATTCCAAGCTATCCGCCGACAATACATACAGGTTACTGTGTTCACTGACTTGATAGACATAGGGTCTCTTAGCATCTCTGGCGGGCGATACGTACAAGGATTGTGATAATGTCGCATAACGAATCTCGTTGCCAGTCTCCAGATCAATCTGGTGAAGTGTTCCACCGCTCGACGCAACCAACGCCTGGTTACCCGCTATCACGGGCTCGGAAAGTCGGTTTTTAAATAATTGTCGCCACACCACCTGACCCGTTTTTGCTCGAATACGCAGTAATTCGTTCCGTCGGTCATCAACCACCATGGCATCAGCACCCACGCCTTTATTTACAGGTGTGGCGTAATGACGTGACTCGGCGCCCACGTAGCGTCGCCACAAAACTTGCCCGGTTGGTCCGTCCAAGGCATACATCGCACCTGCAGCTCGCACGTACACTACATGATTGGCCACTGACGAGATCTCCTCGCCTGACCGGCTAGCGATAACGTAACGTCTCTTTAACGTCTCCTGTGTTTCCAACGGTTCCCCTATCATCGCCTCACGTGACTCTTGGAC
>Ga0310342_100001125_pt1 | contig 16254 bp, 10 predicted proteins | sample S15DNA20500_MG_FD_206155 | JGI IMG/M metagenome (GOLD analysis project Ga0310342, IMG submission 206155) | Marine microbial communities from station ALOHA, North Pacific Subtropical Gyre - S1503-DNA-20-500_MG | ecosystem: Environmental > Aquatic > Marine > Oceanic | place: Pacific Ocean: North... | reverse complement strand
TATACGGCGTAAAATCAGCCGATTGGATCAGCAAAAGTTGGACGAATATTTGAACTCGGTTCGGGAAGTGGAGCAGCGCATCGATCGGGCTGGGCAACGTGGTGAATTGCAGGGTTGGCGCCCATCCCTTTCCCAGCCAAATATCCCCCGCCCCAACGATGGTTTTCCCCAGGATATCGTGGAACATATGAAGTTGATGAGCGATATTTTGGTGTTGGCTTTCCAGACCGATACAACACGAGTCTGTACCTTGAAGCTTAACAATGATCATGGCACGCTACGATTTCCCCATCTTGGCGTGGACTACATGATTCACCATTTGCTTTCGCATACCGAAAGCGACGACTGGCTTAAAGTAAATCAGTTTTTCCTGGAACAGGTGGCTTACATCGCACGTAAGCTGGACGCCATTCAGGAAGGGGAAAGCACGGCTTTGGATAATTCGATGTTGATGCTTTGCTCGAGCATGCTGACGGGGTCTCATGATGCCTCGCAATTGCCGGTGATGTTGCTGGGTAAGGCAGGTGGCCAGCTCGCCGGTGGTCGTGTTCTCGATTATCGTGAAGAAACTAACCGCCAGATGTGCCGGTTGTATCTCAGCATGATGGATAAAATGGGCGTTCATCTCGATTCGTTTGGCGATGCTACCGAACGATTAACCGAAGTTTAAGACGATTAAAGATGTTAAGGATTGGTAATTTTCGAGCCGTCGACTGTGCTGGCGTCACGCGTCGTGCGTTTCTGCAGGCAGGCGCGACCTTGCCGTTTCTTCAAGGATTGCAGGGACCTGACCAAGCTCGTGCAGCTGATGAGATTCATCCAGCCAAATCTGTGATGTTGATCTGGCTCAACGGCGGCCCAAGTCATCTTGATCTTTTTGATCCCAAGCCGGAAGCTCCGGTTGAGTTTCGTGGACCGTTTGGCACGATTGGTACCCGTACAGCAGGGATTCGATTTTCCGAGCTGCTCCCACAGCTGGCTGACCGTAGTGATCGGTTTTCACTGGTACGGAGTAACATCAACCATCATGGAGGACATCGTCAGGCGGGGTCCATTGGAATGTGCGGTTACGAAGCGTCTGATGGCGGAGAGCCCAATGGAAGTCCGCAGGGATATCCACCAAGTTTTGGTTCAATTTTGGCGCGGCATCGTGGTGACGGTGACCTTCCAAGTTTCATCTCACTGGCCCGGGGTCCGATCGGTGATTTAGACGGTCCAATGTTGGGACAAGGTGGTGGCCATTGGGGGCCACGATACAATCCATTCCTGATGAGTTGTAATGCGGAAGGTGAGTTATCCCTTCCCGGGTTGGAGTTATTGGCTGGAATGACACCGAGGCGGATGACCGACCGACGGCTACTTTTGAGCGAGCTGGATCAGCTGCGACGCCGGTTAGACGTTTCCGACTTTGAAAAATGGGATACAGTCCAACAGCAGGCTTACACGTTATTGACGTCATTGGGAAAGAAGTCGGCGCTCGACCTGTCACGTGAAAGTCAAGCGACTCGTGATTCCTATGGCTACACTTCCTTTGGACAGAGTTGTCTGTTGGGTTGTCGGCTGGTTGAATCGGGTGTTCCGTTTGTGCAAGTCAATTGGAGCCAAGTTGTTGAGGTCCTGTTTCCCAACAGTGACTATGGGTGGGATACGCACTCGGACAATTTTGGCTTGCTGGCTGATTGGCATGGTCCGTTGCTGGATCGTGTCCTGTCGGTTTTGCTGGACGATTTGGAGCAGCGGGGGTTGCTTGAAACGACACTGGTTGTGGCGATGGGAGAATTTGGTCGTACACCACGGATTAACAATATCGGTTCGCGTGATCATTGGCAACATTGTTACTTCTCGTTGTGGGCTGGCGGTGGTGTCAAGAGTGGCCGAATTGTCGGGGCGAGCGATGCGCGAGGTGAGCACCCGGATTGTGATCCGGTGACACCGGAGATGGTAGGTACCACCATGATGCATTTGGCAGGCATGGGGCAACAGGCTCGCGCAGAACTTGGCGTGTTAGAAGATGGACAAGTGATCGAGGGACTGCTGTAGAGTGCATCATTCTTTTTGTTCAGGAGACGCCTTTATCGGAAACGCGACCTGCTCTACAACGTTTTGTGAGCCATCCCGGCAGAGTGAAACCTGGCAGGTGGCTTGCGATGTATCCGGTTGTCGATGGTTGTCTCTGGTAGGGGTTTTGCTGATTGCTTTGAGTCCCTATGACTTGGTGATTCTGTGGGCCGGCGAATCACAGCGCTTAACGGATGATGGCAAGTTAAAGTTTTCGCCCGTGTTCATCCGCGGTGGTGATGAAATTATTTACTCGGTCCATCATCAACCGAAACGTGTTGTGCTGATGCGTCTTAAACTATCGGATGGTTCCCGAGAGTTGGTTTTGCCTGATGGGACAGCTTCGCAGTTTGATCCCGCCTATTCCCGTGATGGCCGTTTTATCGGTTATGCCAGATCGGGTCATTCCGTACAGCTTTCCTTGGTGATTGTCGACACCGAGTTGGAAAAGGAATACGCTTTCGATCCTCCTGGTACTTCACGAAGTACGGCACGTACACCGCGATTCACGCCCGATGGTCAACGTGTCATCTTCACGTTGAATGGTTCGCGTGGTCAACAGATTGCCTCGGTTGACTGGCAGGGAAAAGATCTGAGGTATTTAACCGAGTCGAGCGATATCAATGCCTGGCCATGCCTGTCTCCCGACGGCAGTCGAGTTGTGTTTAGTTCTAGCCGGAATGGAGCCTATAACTTGTACCTGATGGATCTTGACGGAAGCAACCTGGTAAGATTGACCCGGAGCTCGACTAGCGATATGCACGCGACGTGGTCGCCCCAGGGTGATCGGATTGCTTTTACAAGTTCCCGGAATGGAAATTACGAAATCTATGTGATTGATCGTGATGGTGAAAATTTGCAAATGGTGACAGATCATCCCGAACGAGATGATTTTCCGGCATGGCATCCCGATGGTAATCACCTGGTAACGGTTGCCGAGCGCAAGGGTAGATTCGATCTTTACCTCATACCTGTCAACACTGCGGTAACGAAGTGAGATGAGGGGGCCGGTGTTGGTACTGCGACCAGGATGTCAGCAAGCCGCCACGATTGACATACGCTTGATTGGTCAGTGCCCGGTAACAGCGGAGTTTGAGTATTCGCATACCGCCAGGAACAACAGCATCCCACTTGGACTTTCGGACAGGAACATGTTCTCCAAGTTCGAATGCTTGACAAGGAAATTCAGCTAGCGTTGTGTTGTGCAACCAAATCGCTGATGTGCGGCTCGCGATCGACCAGTGGCAATACCTTTGCCAGATAAACGTCGGTAAAGACAGGCATGTTACGGTGCCCTTCCCAGCTTTCCTTGTGATCCCAATGTTCACATAATATAAATTGTTTAGGATCATTTTGAGAATGGTAAACCTCAATCCTGAGGCATTCTTTTTCCTCTTTGCACATCGTAACAATTGTTTTCATGAGTTCGCGAACGGTGGGAACGTCTTCCTCATTTTTTACGGTCAAACAGACGTTGATATAGAACATCAGGACATCTTTCTTTGCGCAGGAAATTGTGACAACGTGCTAAGATCGATCGTTTAGGTTTGCAGCAATCTCCTCTTGCAACCAGTTTCCACGAACATTCAAAATAGCAGAACATTAAAACAACAAGGTAATATTCAAGACAGTGACACCTCGTCATCGAATTGTCAGCGGTTACACTGGATGACCGGGCGACAGCTGACAGGAACATAACGTAACAAGTAACAAGTCGTCGTCAACATGGGGTTGGTACGAAACGTTAGAGTTATTCAACCGATGGGAACGAAGCGATGTACGGAACCTGGAATTTCTGTTCAGCCGGCCAAATTGTCTTTGGGAATGGTGCTAGGGGACGACTAGAAGAGCTCCTCGGCCGACGAGGAATCGAAAATGTATTGATTGTCACTGATGCGGTGTTGGTGGAAGCTGGCGTTGTCGGAAAAGTCGTTGATCCGATGTCGAAGCTGAACGTTGAGATTTTTGATGGGGGTCAGCCCGAGCCCTCCTTGGCAGTAGCTGGACAGGCCATCGCCGCGGCCCAACGCATTAATCCGCAGGCCATTATCGGTTTGGGTGGGGGAAGCAATCTGGATGTGGCAAAAACCGCGGCTGCCGTGTTAACACATGGCGGAACGGTGCAGGATTATTTTGGATCCGACAAGGTGCCAGGCCCCGTTTTACCGCTAGTTTGTATTCCAACCACTTCTGGCACGGGAAGTGAAGTCACTGGTTCGATTGTTTTGACTGATGAAGAGAACCAGGTCAAAGTCGCCGGCCTGAGTGATTTTTTACGACCCACTTTGGCTCTCGTCGATCCAGAACTGACAGTTACTTGTCCGGCAAAGGTGACTGCCGACAGTGGTATCGATGCGCTAACTCATGCCATCGAAGCATACACGGCTGTTGACTATCGAAGTCTCGATGGTCGAATTCCACCTGGTGAATCATCACCCTTTGATGGCAGCCATCCACTGGGGGATTGCCTGGCAGAAAAAGCAATAGGGTTGATCGGGGAAAACCTGGTTGTTGCTGTGAATGACCCTGAAAATATTGAAGCACGTGAAGCCATGGCGCTGGCGGCGACTTTGGCAGGCATGGCGTTTTCCTCGTGCGGTGTGGCATTGGTCCACGCCCTGGAATACCCGTTGGGTGGAGCATTGCATGTATCTCACGGTGCAGGTAATGGCCTCTTGTTACCCTATGTGATGGATTTTAATCTTAACGCGTGTCCTGAGCGATTTGCTCGGATTGCCGAACTCCTGGGAGAACCCGTGTCAGGGTTGTCCCAGGACCAGGCGGCGGCACGTGCGGTTGATGCCGTCAGGACCCTGCGACAGGAAATTGGTGTTCCCGATCGGCTGCGAGAGATTGGCGCCACTCCAGAGATGTTGCCGGCCTTGGCAGAGAAATCATTTGGCATTAAGCGTTTGCTGCGTGTTAATCCGCGTGAAGTTTCACAGAGTGATATTCTTCAGATTTTGCAGCAGGCATTGTAGTCGCATCCATGGCAACATGGCGAGCAACAGGGAACAATGTCGAAGAGAAAAACTTTTGTTTTAGTACAGACCTCCGGACCTACCGTTCGATTTTGCACTCAGGCAGAACGGTGTGAAGCTTTTGAATTCCTCTGTCGGTGACATTCGTATTGACCAGCTTCAAACTGGCAAGTTCTTTTAAAACGGTCAAAAACTGAAGTCCTTCATCAGTGATACGAGCGCCCGTCAGGTCAACGGTTTCCAGCTTTGTACAACCTGCCAGTGATGGCAATGCTTTGTCCGTGATGGTCGGTCCACTGAATCCTGTCGAATACAACAATTTGAGATGCCTTAACTGATCGAGAGATTCTAACGTGGCCAAGCCGGTGTCGGTGATGGGTAACAAACTAAGATCCAGTTCTTGAAGTTGCTTCATCGGTATCAGGTGGGCCAGTGCCGAGTCATCAATACCGTTACCGTACAGGTCCAGTCTGCGAAGTTGCGATAACCGCGAGAGCCGTTTTAAACCTTTGCCTGTTATCATGTTTGATTCGAAACCGGTCTTGTTCAGGACGAGTGCAATTAACGGTTGCATGTCACCAAGGATTTTGCATCCCTCGTCCGATATGCCGTCGCAGATTGCCAAATCCAAGCCAATCAGCGCTTTCAGTTTTGTGAGATGTGCCAATCCTGTATCGGTAACCTGGGTACCGGCCAGGACCAAGACTTCGAGTTGGCTGGCCTGCTCGAGATGTCGCATCCCTTGATCAGTGATTTTAGGGCAAAGATCCAAATTTAACCCCACCATGTTTACATCTTGAACAACCTGTTTCAGGCCCGTATCACTAATCTTTGTTCCGGCCAAATTGACGACCAGCGTCTGGCTGAATTCCAAGAACTTGTCCTTAACCGACTTCTTGATCGTTCCCTCTGGAGTCAGGTGTTGGTTGGTCAGTGTGATCACAAGAGAGGATGACGATGGTTGGGTGGACGGTGAGTGTTTCCCGAGATAGCGAAACAAATCTGGCAAAATGAGAGCTTCAGAGGGCGTTTGCTGATCCAGTGTTTCTACAGAAACTCCCAGTTTTCGCAGTGCTGTCAATTTTGTTGAGGGAGTCCCAGGCGTTTTTGGACGAGCGGTCAGCGGCGAAGAACCGATTTTCAAATCATACACCCATAATTCATCCTGTTCGCGGAGATAGAGGTGACCATTAGCGATGGCCGGATGAGCCCAGCTGTCGCCGCCCGAGCCGGGAATTTCAAACGTACCTTTGAGCCGGTACTCATCAGGAGTTGCTTCGATCAGTGCCATCACACCGTTTTGATATCGAAAATAGAGATGTCCATCAGCAAAAATCACAGCAGCCGAACCAATTCCTGGACCTCGCCGTTTCCATTGGACACGACCTGTCATTAAGTCCAGACAGGTTGGCAATCCATTATTCGAGCCGTGTCCACCAAAAACATGATCACCGAGTGCCAGGAATCCGCCATGATGGTTTTGAAAGCGGCTGGCATTAAGGCGATATACTTCTTCCGCATCAACACCTCCAGTGGGTGATGGAACCAGACGGATCAACACCGAGCCAGCGTTATAACCGTTGGCTGCAAATACGAGGTTTCCTCTCACAACGGGTGTAGGAATATTGGCTGTCTGGTTGGACACATCATTGTATCCCCAAAGAAATCGTCCATCGGCAGCAGCGACGCCAATCAGGCCGCGGCCCACGAGCTGGACATATTGTGAAATGCCGGCTGCGTCTGTGGCTACGATTGAAGAAAAGCCTGCTCCATCACGACCCGTTTCGCCAATCGCCGGCATCGTCGCTTGCCAGATGGTTTGACCTGTCCGCTTGTTGAGCGCCACCAGCATGGCATTTTCACCACCTGGCGTACAAATCAGACGATCGCCAACGATCAAAGGAGATTCTCCGTAGCCGCGACCCGACATCATTCGCCCAGAAAAATCTTCAAGAAAAGATATTTTCCAGATAATTTTTCCATCGTTGGTTTGCAGGCAGACAAGATCACCATCGGGGTCCAAAGCAAAGATATGTTTTCCGTCCACTGTCGGGGTGGAACAGGGGTTGCGCTGGGTCTCACCGATTTTGGTGGACCAACGTTGCTGACCCGTTTGCTCGTCCAGCGCAGTACAAAATACATTGTTTCCTTGTACTCCGATCGTAAAAACCATCCCACCACTGACGACAACACCAGCATATCCGCCGCCCAGCCCCGAAGCGTGCCAGCGGGTTGGTGGTGGTTCTTCGGTTGACCACTGCTGTAGGAACCCCTGTTCCGTTGAAATGGCATTCCGGTTGGGACCACGCCATTGAGGCCAATCATCGGCATGCATGGAACTAACGTAAAACAGGCTGATAACCACTGTGGTTAAGATGTGAGTGCTTGAGATAATGTTCATCCTGATCAGCTGTGGTGAGCCATCCTGGAGATTGATTGAAGTGGTTCGGTATCCTGCGTAACTTTGCCAGTTATCGAGATTATGCCAAAACTTCTTTAACGATACGGCCGTATACATCGGTCAAACGGATGTCTCGTCCGGCGTGACGATACGTTAACCTCTCGTGATCAAGACCAAGGAGATATAAGATTGTTGCCTGAAGATCGTGAATATGAACTTTGCCGTCGACTACACGATAACCAATTTCATCGGTCTCGCCGTGAACTATCCCGCGTTTGGTTCCACCACCTGCCAACAACGCTGTAAATCCTTGTGGGCTGTGACCTCGGCCGTAGGTTTCGGGAGGATTCTTGCCGCGTGATACGTCCTGATCGAAGGGCGTTCGACCAAACTCACCAGTGCAAACGACCAACGTATCGTCCAATAATCCACGACGATCTAAATCCTGAAGTAATCCAGCGATTGGCTGATCGCTACTGTCGCAAAGTGTCGGCAGTTGAGTGGCAAGTGATATATGATGGTCCCAACCACCCAGATTGACCTGTACAAATCGTACACCGGCCTCTGCGAGGCGTCGGGCAACCAACAATTTCCTTCCTGTAGAGTCCGTCGATCTACCTTCTCCGATGCCATACAGTTGATGGGTTTCTGCGGTTTCTTGGGAGATATCCACAACACCTCCCGTATGCGACTGCATGCGAAAAGCCAGTTCGTAGGCTGCGATTAAGCCCTCGATGGCAGGATCAGCAATTGCTTGGGAGAGGTGTCTGTGATTCAAACTTTTCAGTAGTTGGGATTGTTTGGCTTGTTGTTGACGGCTGAGCAGATGGTTTTTCAGATGACGGATGTTGAACTCTTTATCGCCTTCTAAGACCATTCCTTGATGAATAGCGGGCAGGCAACCGCTTCGATACGTCGTACCATTACCAATGAAAACGAACGAGGGTAGATTGTAATTTTCGCTTCCGAGGCCGTAAGAAACCCATGATCCAAGCGATGGATGCACTGCGAAGGGTGTTCCAGTAAATAACTGTCGGGTTGCGGGAGAATGAGCCGGATTGTCAGCCTCCATGCCGTTTAGGATACAGAGCTGGTCAACTTGCTGTGACAGGTGCGGCAACAGTTCACTTACCCAGGCGCCGGATTTGCCGAAACGGCGAAATTTTGCAATCGGCTTCAACAGCTTAGTGGATTCGAAACCTTCAGTGGTAAACTCATTGCTGTGGGCGATGTTTGATGGTGGCTTCTGTCCGTGAAGACGTGTCAACGCGGGTTTGTTTTGAAAAAGGTCAATTTGGGAGGGGCCACCTTGGAGGAAAACAAAGATGACCCGTTTGGCGCGTTGGGGAAGATGGCCTGGCAGGGGAGTGAGCGATGGCAATGAAGATGGACTTGCACTTGCCTCATCTTGACACATCGCCGAAAAAGCAAGCATTCCAAATCCACAACCGAATGAACGTAGCAGATCACGCCGAGTCGTGGGTGGCTGTAAAATGTTGCCACAAGGAAAAAGTTGCTTGGATTGATTGGTCATTGCGTTTACATAATATTAAATGCTTTGAGCGAAGGATAAACGAACAACAAAAATTAGAAAAAGAGTTCTCCGATCGGCGTAGGCTGTTTGTGACAGTTTAGTCGTGAATTAAAAACTCCGTTGAAATCATTATTGCGTGACAAAATTGTGCCAGCGGAGAAACATCATATTCTTTCTGTGATGCGTTTTCGACGCTAGCGGAGTCCAAAAATTCAAGTGCAGCTTCGACTTCAGGACCGGTGGCATATCGTCCATAAGCCGCCTGATAAATCCATCCGATTCGCTGGGCATCGTTCGCCAAAGTAACGTCATTTCGCAGATGTTCAGCTACATCTGCTGCTTTGGACTGAACGAACGGGGAATTGAGTAAATACAGTGTTTGTGTAGTTGCTGTACTGGTTGTCCGCGCACCGATGATTTCATTGGCTGATGGAAAATCAAAGGGCATGAGGGGTTCTTGTTCTTTGAATGCTTTTTGAGCCCGTAGAACTGGCAGGTAAATACTTCTCCGTGAAATAATTTCCTCGCGTTCCAGGTCCAGGTTATGGATTTGAAAAAAATCGGTTGTCGGGCCACCTTCCCAGCTTGCTGGTGGCAACGTTGGGCCTGTCATTGTAGGGTTCAGCTTCCGACTGATTTGCAAAATCGAGTCACGTAGGGTTTCAGCATCCAGTCGGCGTGGCCGATATCGCCAAAGAAGCCGATTTTCGGGATCAGTTGACCAATTCGATGTATTATGGTCACTGGATAATCGGTACGTGGTACTGCAGACACACTGGCGGATGAGTCGCTTCACATTCCAATTCATGTCGATCAGACGAGTTGCCAAATGATCGAGTAAATCTGGATGGCTTGGTGCTTCACCCAACTTGCCGAAATTGTCAACGGTGGCCACGATTCCAGTACCGAAGAGATGATGCCAGATACGATTGGCAAAGACGCGTGGCACGGCCGCGTTTTTGGGACCAACAAGCCATCGAGCTAACTCCATTCGACCACTTTTCGAATCGGCAATTTCCACTGAGATTGCACCGGATAAGGTTCTGGGAATTCCGCGGGGAACTTCCTCACCCAACTGCAGTGGATCACCGCGCAGGTTAATGCGGGCGTTGGCCGATTGAGTGGGCTCGGTAGCCGCAAACACAGTTGGTGGATGCGGAGCGGATAGATTGTCGAAAGCGATAAAAGCTTCTTCCAGTTGTTTGATTTCTACCTTGAGCTTGTCGACATTGGTCGTCATCTCACTTTTGTTTTTCTCGACTTTGGCGTCTTCGATTTCCAATTCTAGTTTTGTGAGTTCCTGCTTTTTTTCAGCAATCTTGCCTTTGCGTTCAGACAGGAGTTCATCGTGCCGCTGCATTTTTTTTGTTCGCATGGCGCGCTGCTGGTCAGTTTCGGGAAAGGATTGGCGATGCCAGTTGCTAAACACACCTGAATTCCCCAGAAATCCGTCCAGCATCTGGACATTATGTAAAATGCCGGCCAACGCATAGTAATCCGTTTGGCTTACTGGATCAAATTTGTGATCATGGCACCGTGCGCAACTGAGTGTCAGGCCCATGAAAACACGACCGATCTTATCAATTTGACTGTCGACGATGTCCATCTGCAGCTGTTCTTTGAACTGGTTGACAAGATTGGCAGGCAACATTGTCAGGAATTGTGTTGCTACGATCTGTTTCGCTCGCTGAGGGACTGATTGCCAAGGTAAGAGGTCGCCGGCAATTTGCTCAATCACGAATTGATCCAATGGCATTCCCTGGTTGAATGCTCCGATCACAAAATCACGATATCGCCAAGCACCCTGATTGGGAAAACTACGTTCGGTACCGATGGAATCGGCAAACTGTGCCAAATCCAGCCAATGACGACCCCAGCGTTCCCCAACCCGGGGTGATGCGAGTAGACGGTCAACGGTCCTCTCATAGGCGTCGGGGGGCCTTTCGCTAGAACCACCGCTGGAAGACCATTTGTCCATCTCAGCTGGTCGAGGCGTCAGGCCGACGAGATCAATTGACAACCGTCGCAGTAACGTGTTGAGGTGCGTTTCTGGATTTGGCTGTAGTGAATGATCTTGCAATTTTCTATGAACAAACGCATCGATTGGATCTCGTAATCCTGTATTTTTCACATCGAATGTCGGTTGCGGCCTTTGTAGTGGTTGAAGACACCATAAGTCCTGTCCAGAATCACGTTGGGTCGTTGCGGCTGCACCAGCCGTTGCGTCCCTGGTAAATAGTGATGTGCTGTCGAGAAACCAGCAGGCAAGTGTCAACGATAGGAAAAGGATGGATCGCATCGTATCAGGTTCTTAGGGATTAGGCACGTTCTCGGGGGTGTGGTTGGACACACACTAGGCAAGATGTTTTTTACGACGTGGACGTGACATCAATGCCGTAGCCTGCTCGTCACCCACGAAGGTTTCAGCGTCGGGATCCCATTGCAACGGACGTCCCAACATCAGAACAATATTACACATATGGCACGAAGTCATCGTATGCTGGTGCGTGTAGACGTCGGAGATTGGATCGGTCCGATCTTCCAGGCACGTAAAAAAGTTTTGCATGTGGCCCTGCAATGGCATGCCCTTGTAAAGTTTGTTAACAGCTTCGTCAAGCTTTTCGTGATCGGTCGGACTGAGATTTTCAAACGGCTTTCCTCTAATACCGCGGCGACTGACAAACATTCGTCCTTTGTCCCCGCTGAACAGAATTCCATTTCCTTCGTCGATCTTGCCATCTTCCGACTTGTAGTGATGATGGACACCAATCGTTGATCCATTGGAAAATTTCAATTCAATATGAAATTCCATGGGTGTGTTAAACGCGTGCGGCAGTTGGGTACGTCCTTCGAGAAAAGCGTTGAAGTCAAAATTGTCAGGAACGATGGGTGGAAATTTACAGGTGCCATTGACGTTGGTAGGACCGGTATGGCTGGCGCCGATTGCCCATTGAGCGATGTCGATGTGATGGGCGCCCCAATCGGTCATTTTGCCGCCAGAATATTCAAAAAACCAACGAAATTCTTTGCGGCGTTGTTCGCTGTACTGCATGGTGGGTGCGGGACCTACCCAGAAATCCCAGTCGAGCCCCTGGGGTGGCGGGGTTGGTTGGAAGGGACCACCGCCAGGTCCACCACCAATAGCGACATGGGCATTTACGTTGTTACCTAAATAACCACCCTGGACCATCGCCACTGCTTTCAGGAATCGTCCACCATAACCGCTCCTTTGCTGGGTTCCGACCTGAAAGACGCGACCCGTTTCCTGGACGACTCTACAAATTTCCTTGCCTTCATCAATGGTCAGTGTGAGTGGTTTTTCACAGTAAACATCGCTGCCATTTCGCAGCGCAGCGATAGCGATGGGTACATGCCAGTGATCCGGGGTGCCGATGGTAACAACGTCAGGCTGTTCCTTTTCAAGCAGCACACGATAGTCAACATACTGATTCAGTTTGTTATCAAATTTGGTATTGAATTCGGCCGTGTGTTGTTCGTCGACATCACAAACCGCGATAATTTTTCCAAGTTGAGCAGCTTGACTCGCGATCCCGCGACCTCGACTATGCGTTCCGCGGCTACCACCAAGTCCAATTCCAGCAACTGTGGGTTTGCTGTTGGCATCCCGTGCTCGAGCATAGCTGCTTGTCCAGACATAGGGAGCGGCAACAGCGACACCAGCGGTTGTTGTTTTGAGAAAATCCCGTCGATTGTGTCGCATGTTTTTTCCTTTCAACGTAGAAGTAGGTACGAACGTTCCATTCAGAATGAAGGCAGGCGTGTCATTACTTCCAATGATTCTTTTAATCAATCGTGCGAAGAAAAAAATGAGCAGTAAGCAGTAAAGCAGGGCCTCTTTACGATCGGCTGTTCAGATTCATTAGAAAAGTAGCGTAACGCTAAAGCCTACTGCCGGTATCGGACGAAAACTTCTAAACTGTTAAACTAACAGAAAATGCGTGCTTAATCACCCCCTTTTGCCGCTATAGAACCGGCGAGAGGGCGGTAATAGCGATTAGCTGGTGAGACGGCTTGACCAGCTAGCGCAACACAGCCGCTCAGGCTAGACGGTATTGCTCAATCGTTTCAGGCGTGATGTTGAGGCCGAGCCCTGGTGTTGTGGGTGCCGACAGGCGTCCATTCTCGACCACAGGCGGTTCCGCGAAGGCTCGCGTCAACCAAGGCATGTATTCCAAACCGACGACTGCAGGCAGTCCGCACGCCAAATGAACGGATGCCTCCATCATTAAATGAGGCTCGACAGGTCGATGAGCCGCATGACAAATGGACGCAATTTTAAGGAACGGCGTCAACCCGCCCACACGCGTGATGTCGGGTTGGACGATATCGACGGCGTCAGCACGTAGATACGCATTGATTTCATGAAGTGAGCCAAGTGTCTCGCCCAGTGCGATTGGAATATCGAGTTTCTCGGCCAGGCGAGCATGGCCATGTACATCTTCGCATGTCATGGGTTCTTCGTACCAGGCACAGCCGAGCTGTTCAAATTCACGTCCCATTTTCAGGGCCGTAGCAAAATCCCATTTCTGGTTTGCATCAACGGCAATCCAGACATCGTCTCCCAGTGCACGACGAATCTCGTCGATGCGTTGGCGGTCAATACCCGGATCTTCATGTCCCACCTTGATTTTGATGCCGCGCATGCCCTGATTCAAATACACTTCGGATGCTGACAAAATCTCGGATACGGACATGTTTAACCAACCACCGTCCGAGCCATAGACGGGCGCTGAATCACGCATTCCGCCCAGCAGCTTGAACACGGGTTGCCCACAAACCTTGCCTTTAATATCCCAAAGTGCTAGATCCAGTGCAGAAATCGCTTGTGGGATCACACCCACTCGTCCGACGGCCTGAGTTTTCCAGTACAGCGTTTCCCAAAGACGTTCGTTGTCCAAGGGGTTTTCACCGATCAGAATGGGGCCCAGATCCTCGCGTATTGCCGTCAGCAATGTTTTGCCACCGGCACCAATTGCCCACGCGAATCCTTCACCAATCAGTCCGTCGTCAGTGGCGATGCGCACCACTGGCATCAGGATGGTGTTGCATGCGGCACCTCGATCACCACTCGTAATTGCCGCCACGATGGGACGCGCAAGAGGTAACTCCAGTAAATAGGATTCGATTGTTTTGATAATCATGGTATGACCTTTTTAAGTAATGCCAGAACGGCCAGTTTAGGCTTTGTTGCCCCATTGAGAAACATGCCGTTCGGCACGATTGGTCATGAACGGACCAAGAAGGTTTGTGGCAGACGTTAGACAAAGGAATATTTTCGACCTGAATTCATCCTCTTTACCCGAGCATGTGTTCTGCAGTGATGTTTTTTTGGGCGTGATTGACGACACGGTCAGTGAAATTGTGTTTCCACGGATGTTGCACTGGCTTATACTAGGGGCATTGCTTGGACTGGAGATGGATTTGTTAACGCTTTTGGGTAATAAAAACGGGCAGTTTTGCGACCGTGTTTCACGTCGCAATTTCATTACGATTGGCGCGCTTGGTTTGGGTGGGCTATCGCTTGACAATTTGCTTCGTGCGGAGGCCCAATCTTCAGCTGCAACCGACTGTCGATCGGTCATCATGATTTATCTGGCAGGAGGACCTACCCAGCACGAGACATTTGACCCCAAGCCAAATGCTCCGGACAACGTGCGGGGTTCTTACGGTTCCATTGCGACGAGTTTGCCTGGAGTTCATTTCTGTGAGCTCGTACCGAAGCTTGCCACCCGTGCGGACAAGTTTTCCATTGTTCGGACGCTGACCGGAATGAAGAACCGTCACGAATCGTTCCAGTGCTATACGGGACGGCCCGGCGGGCGCAACGAAGATGATGAGCCCGCTGGCGGATGGCCCGGCTTGGGATCGGTGGTTTCCAGTTTGCTGGGCCCCACTGGTAAGGGAATACCGCCTTACGTAGATGCATCGCCAAAGATGTCGTATGGACCCTACAACAACCGTGGGTTACACGATGCAACAGAAACCAGCTCTTGGCCTGGTTTTACAGGTTATCAGCACACGCCCTTTGCGAGTTCGGGTGACGGTCATTTACAGGTTACCTTAAAAGATGGGAATCGGTTGAAGGATCGGTTTGCGTTAAGCTCGACCTTGGGCCGTCTCAACCAGCATCGGGACCGGGCAGCTTTGGACACTTACCAGGAGCAGGCTTTCGATATTCTGACTTCACCCCAACTGGCCAAAGCTCTGGATTTAGAGAGTGAAGATCCCGCAGTCCTCGATCGTTATGGTGAAGGTCAGGAGTCTGACCCCAGCTTTGGCGGTCCACCACAATCTCCTCGACACTTATTGCTGGCTCGCAGGCTTGTCGAAGTTGGCGTCCGATGCGTGACCGTCGCTTTTGGCGCATGGGACTGGCACTCCAACCGCGAAGGAACAATCGAGAAGTTGGCCAAGAAGTATTTACCCGTCTTTGACCATGCGTTGACAGTCTTCCTCGACGATTTGGAGCAACGTGGGCTGATGGATAAAGTGTCCGTGGTCGTCTGTGGCGAATTCGGGCGCACACCTCGAATTAATGCCAAGGGTGGACGTGACCATTGGCCAGCCACCCAATCCATTCTACTCACCGGGGGTGGTATCCAGGCCGGTCAAGTGATTGGAACAACCGACAGAATGGGCGGTTATCCGATCGATCGTCCAGTCCATGTCCAGGAGGTTTTTGCAACACTCTACGGTAATTTGGGAATCGATCCCACCGCGACGACGTTGCCGGACCTCGACGGTCGACCGCGCCATTTGGTGGACGGTAGCCGTCAACCGATCACCGAACTCTGTTAACTCGTTAGCTTTAAAACTGGCCGAGCTAAGCTGCTCCGATTCTTTCCAGGGGAATACGTGCCATCGCTCCGTGCTTAAAATTTGCCGCAGCTTGGGGTACTATCCCTTGTGAGCTTTGTGACAGGTACCGCAGGCGGTGGCCTTTTTCAGATCAGCAGTAGCGTCTCGACCTGCGGCAACTTTCGCTGCTGCTATGACAGCCTGACCGGCCAGATGGTGCCAGGACTTTTCGTCTCCCTTGGGAGGCTTATTTTCCATCAGACTGATATAGCTGTCCAGCAGGACCAGTTTTTCATCCTGGCTTGCGTCACCACCGAGTACTTTTTTCAACAGGCCATCTTTGTGAGCAATCTTCATCACTTCTTTGATGGTATGCTTGGCTTTAGCTTCTTCATCGGCTGCAAAAACCGTGTTAAATACCAGAAAGCTTGCCACCAAAATTGCGCAGACGAGTGAGATTT
>Ga0310342_100001124_pt1 | contig 16256 bp, 27 predicted proteins | sample S15DNA20500_MG_FD_206155 | JGI IMG/M metagenome (GOLD analysis project Ga0310342, IMG submission 206155) | Marine microbial communities from station ALOHA, North Pacific Subtropical Gyre - S1503-DNA-20-500_MG | ecosystem: Environmental > Aquatic > Marine > Oceanic | place: Pacific Ocean: North... | reverse complement strand
AGTTACAAAAGCCAATGGTGAAAAGTTCGACAAGGAAAAAGATGCGGAGCTTCTTGAAACTTCTAGAAAATATTTTCAGAACTTAGTAAATAAAAATAGAAACACAACACAACGTGATGTGGTCTTTGAAAAAGCTCAACGCTCAAGTGATGCAATGATTCGATTGATCAATAAAGATTCAACAATCATGAATCATGCAAAGACATTATTTTCTCTCATGGAAGAGAAGAGAAATAAAAAAGGTGAGATTGAATATTCATATCCCATTATTGCAATGAAAATTGTAGCCATAAAAAGTGATGACAACGAAATAAAAATTGCGTCAAGTTTCGATAAAGATGCACCTTACATGAATGCACCTAGTCATAAGGTTGGAAGAATATTTCAAACAAAACGTGATGTACAAGTAGTGAATATATATGCACCTGTACAAAATGCGATAGCAGAAATTCAGAATCCATCAGAATAAAAAATACTGAATAGAATTTCACTAGAAGAGGGAGTGTAAAAGCTCCCTCTTCAACACGTTCAAAAATGTTTCATTTTAAAAATAAAAAAAATAAAAAAAATAAAAAAATTCGATAGGAATCCCCTTTAAAAAAGACTCGCTATCATTAAGCGCAAAAATTTAGAAAATAGAAAATATATACATCCTTATGAGCCTTTCCAAATACATAATATTAATCCGATGGGCGATAACTTTAGGTTATATATTCTTAATCCTGAGTACGATTATTTAAACTGCTCATTTCAATTGACAATTAAAATCAGAGGAAGGAAATAAATTAATGTCAGAAGATAACTCTCTTCATGAAATAAGAACAGTTGAAGGAAAGATTCATATATTAACCGACTATGAAATGCAAGAGTTAATATCTAGGGAATTTTTATTTGATTGGCATGGAAATAGAAGTGTTCATCATGTATTAATCGGTGGACATTTTACGTTAAAAGATTGTCTAGAAATTGCAATGGGTAGATGTTGTATAAATCATAGAATTAACCCTCAATCAGATTATAAATGTTTAAAGATGTATCACTTAGAAAGTTGTACAGATATTCTTTTAAATAGAACAGAAGAAATAATTAATTGGAGAATTGAATTTGAAGAATTAATTGGACAGGTTCTTCATGCTGATGAAAGTAATCTAGAACAACTTACTGTTAATAGATTAATTGATATTGAATCAGAAGATTATAAATCTAGGGTTTATGAATTAGATAAATTACAACATACATTTTTAACCAACTTAGAAATTAATAGTTGTAGTTGGAAATTAGAAAGAATATTAGAGAACACTAATCTTAAATAAAAGAAATTTAAAAACAAATAAGTTAAGGAGAAAAAAGAATGTCATCACTTATATTTAAAGAGTTTGAAGAGTTTGGTCAAATTCCAAAAACTGAGGATGTTGCTTATCAAGTAACTAAACAAATTTATGGTTTAGATTTTGCTAATACTTTTATGAAAAAAGGTGATGCAAAAGATTTAACTGATCTTCAACGGGGAACTATTAATGATGCAACAAGACAAGAATTAATTACATTGCATTGTAAAAAGTTAGGTTCTAGGGAATTTAGATATATATCATCTTTTGATTCAATGGGTTTGCCACATGAAAATATAAATTCATTTTCATTCTCATATATTCCTAAAGACTTTAGCTTAAATTCAGATAGAAAAGATTTTTTAACTAAAGATCATGAAGCTCAAGCATTTTATTTAATGGATGATCTAGATGAAATATGGAAATTAATTTATCGAGATAATTTTACTTTTGGGTTTCAGAAAAAAGACACAGAAACATTGCTATCTTTAATTAGATTTTTAGTTAATGAAGTTAGAACTGGATTATCTAGGCAGATTGATCAGAATCAAGAAAGATTTAAAAAAGGTGAGGATAAATCTTTTAATCCTTTTTATGAAAAAGTTATGAGACAAATTATTAGTGTTTTGTTTGAACAACATAAAATTTATTACAAAAGATATTTATCAGACATTCAAATAGGTTATTTATTTAACAATCATAGATTTACACAAGTTAATGCGACTTTAGGAATTATAGAAATTAGTAAATTAATTGGAAATTATTCAATGTTGCATGGCGGTAGACCTAGAGAAGTATTCAAGATTTTAACTAATTTAAATACTCAAGATGTTAAAACAAGAAGTCCTATGGATTTAAAACAAACACAAAATAAGATTTTATATTCAATGCAAGAGGGAGTTAATTAATGTCATCCGATTTAACAGTTAATAAATTATTTAATAGAAAAAATAACGTTCTTGAGTTAAGTGAATCTATTGAATTAAGCGAAAAACTTCATGAAATTAAAGAGAGAATTAGTGAAAACAGATCGAACATAGAAACTTATAGCAATAATTTAGAAGAACAAGAAATGTTTCTTGAAGAAGTAATTAATGCTGTTAATGGAAATGCTCCACAAATTCAAATTAATGGAAAAATTTTTGAAATAAGTCTTTGTTTTAGAGAAGTTGAGTATAAAGAATCTTCAAATATAAGTTGGGATCATTAAATAAAAATAATTAAAAAGAAAATCTTGAGATTAAAAAATAAATTTAATCTCAAGGTTTTTCTCAAAAAAATGCTTTTAAAAAAAACTCATTCGTCAGACGTAAATTTTACATTTATCTAGGGCAAATAATCTAGGGGCGAATACTCTAGGGGAAATAAAATGTCATATGAACCAAAAAACTTAAAATTATGGACAATGCCACCAGATTATTTTGGTGATACTTTTGAAGATTATTATATTGTTTACTCTAAAACTCGTGATTCAGATTTACTTAATGTTAGTAATTTTAAATTTATTGAAAATGAATTAGATGAAATTAATGAGGAATTATCTAGCGATGAAATCTCAGAAGAATATTACACAATTCAACGTGCTAGTCATTGGGCTGTTGGTTGGATAGAAATAATTTATGTTCATAAAGATTCAACAGAAATGTTAATGAAAGCTGATGAGATTATAGGCAACTCTCATGATTATCCTGTATTAGATGAAGAAGATTATAGTTTAAAGCAAACAGAACAGTTTGAAGGAAATCTTAAAAAAGAAATAAAAGATTTTATTAATAACAATCATGAAGAAATAGATTTTAGAAATTCAGATTATTTTATTGATCAAGCAATGGATGATCAGACACCAAAATTATTAAGCGATATATCTAGGTATATTTCAGAAGATTTAGGACATGGTGTTGGATATAACTCTGAAAATTATCCAGATATTGAAGATATTATTTTAGCTTTTCAATCCATAGGAATATTTAGAAATCTATATATTTTAGTTTCAGAAGCTGAGAAAGCATGTGAATCTAGAGGACATAATTTATCTGACTGGACTGAAGTTCCTTCAGATTATTTTTATAGAAAAGATAATCCAGAGTTATTTAATACAGAAAATCTAGCAGAAGTAGAAGATAAATATGAACAAGAAGGAATAGAAATTAAACAGGCTTTCTCTCATTGTTTATCTTGTAATAAAGAAGTTCAAATAATTATTAAGCCTATGCCAAATGAGGTGGATATAAGCGGACAGGCTGTAGCTTTAACATGTGTAAATTAATTTAAAAGGAGAAAAATAATGTCACATTTTTATGGTGTATTAAGAAATAGTGTTAATCAAAATAAAACTTTAAGAGGTTTTAAAACACATGGATTTGATGGAACTCTAGCATCTTGGAATGGTGCGATAGGTATAAGAATTTATCAAAACTCAGACGGTCAAGATTGTTTTAGAGTTTATCAAACATCTTGGCATGGTCAAGGAATTAATGAAGAAATAGCATCAGGTGTAATTGGAGAAACAATAAATGACAAATAGATATAAATGTTCTAGTTGTAAAAAAGTATATGAAAAGAAATGTGTAGATTTAAAGTGTAAAGACTTTAAGGGATTAGATCCTAAAAACATTAGGTCAGAACATTACCATTGTATTAATTGCAATAAAGGTGGTTCTCTTTTTCCTAATGAATTAATCGATTTCTTCTCAATTCCAAAAGGAAATTAAATGAATAAAGATATTAAAAATCCAAACAATCATTATCATCTTTTTGCGGGTGATCGTGGTTTTCATCCAATATATTCAGAAACTCATAAAGAATACTCTAGGGCAACAGAATCTTTAAAAGATTATGTGGAATTAGCAATAGATGATTTAGAAATAGATGAATCACATCCTCTAGCCAAATCTAAGTTTTGGATAGATCAGGGATACGCATCGAATGCAATTCTAGGATGTCAAATAGATAAACAAATAAATGGCAATGGATATGATGAAGATGTATTAAGAGTAGATTTCAACAGAAGACTTGTTTCTATTGATTATGCAGAAGTTGAAAATTGTCTTCAAGATATATGTTTAACTGATCCAGATTTTCTTCCTTTGTAAATAATTTAATTGGACAAATTAGATAGTCATAGTTAAAGGGTTTTAATTGACATTTTCCCATTTCCGCTTTGACTTCTCGCAAGATTTGCCATGTGGCTATACGTGAAAGCCACACTACATTATCTAGGGACAATTATAAATTATTTAAATAGAGAAGGAATATGAAAATTGGATAAAGAAGTTTTAATACGAATTGGAAAAGAAGGTGCAGAACATAATTTTCATAATGTTGCTAATTATTTACCACCAATAATTTTAGTGGTTCATGAGCAATCTCTAGGGGAAGAAATAAGTTCTCATTCAATAGATGTTACAAACGAATCTATTGCAAAAGAAAAAATTAGAGAGATTTTAATTTCGGTAGATGCAGAACGATATGTATTAATCGCATCAGCCACAATTACTGAATTTGTTAATAAAGCAAGAGAACTAAATAGTATTACAAGTTTAGCACCAGAAGATTTCGATAATGTTTTAGTAGTTATTTATGTAGAAAATTCTAATGGTTATGAATCCCATATCTCTCAGGTATCTAATCTAGGGACTTGGTACAAGATTGATAACTTATTGTTTATGGATAGTGTTGTAGCGAGGAGTTGGTAAGAATGTCTCCAATAGATGGTCAAAAAGAATTATTGTTTGATTATATTTATGAGCGTATGGATAACCAAGAAATTCGAGAACGAGTTAGAGAATCAGTATTTAATGAATGGAACTCAGACTTACAGGTAGTAAAAGATTTATGGGAAACATTACAAGCTGATGATGAATTTAAAAGAGAAAGAATTTATTCAGAAATAGAAAATAGAAGAGAGGATATTACATGACACTAAATGCAAAAGAAGGTGGATTAAGGGAAGTTCAAAGAGTTTTTCATTTAATAGAAGAAACTTTTGTGGGGTGGGAAGATACGATTAGACGGCAAACGTCAGACGCTAATGATGAATTTACAATAACTAGAGGAGAGTTTGAACAAATAAACACAGCTATAAAAGCCCTTCCTCATGTTATGCAAATGTTACAGATATTAACCATACAAGCTGATCAGGGAAAACAATTTGCTGACAAAGTTCAAAAGCTTTTGACTAAAGAATTACCAGAGAAAAGTGAATAATGAAATATATAGCAATAAGTAAATTAGTGTGTACTGCTTTGACTAAGCCTAAACCTTATACGTATAAGCCATCTAGCATATGCAAAATTAAGCACGTAAAAGATATTAGAGATGGTAGAGCATTGTGTTGGTTACATCTTAAAAAGTTTGATCAAGAAATGTTTGAGATTAACAGGTTGTTCGATGAGTTCTTTGGATTAATAATTGCTCTAGAGCCAGAAAATATAAATAGAACTGGACATGACACATGGGCAGAACAACATAATAGAAGATGGAGGTTACGTTCTAAATGGCAAGAATTAGAAAAACAAGTTGGTAGAAGAGTTGATCAAGATGAAATTTGGCATGTGTATAACAAAAAGGAAGGAGTAATAAATGTTTAATAAATCTCATGAAAAGTCAGATATTATTTTTGATCGAGCGAGGTCTGTAAGAGGTCAATTGCTTACAGCATCAGCTATACAATTAGCTATTGATGTTATGGAACAAATCCCTTCTCCTTATCAACAAATTGGAGACATTAGTGATTTAAAAGATTTTAGAAAATATATTTGGGATCACCCAAATGAAGTATTAATTAAGACAGCTTATCCAGAAGGTTGGAATAAGAAGATTGATTATCCAGAAACATTTTTAACCAAAAATCCTGTATATGGAAATAAAGAGGAGTGATGAAGACAGCTTATACATTTTTTTATGAACGCTTACAAGACTCAATAGACACAGCATGGAATCAAGCTGAAGAGATTCACTCAGGCTTAGACGAAATGACTGATGAGGAAATTATAGAAACTAAAAAAGCATTAAAGGATAGAGCCAATAAGATTATGTGTGCTTTAGACGATTATGCAAAAAGTAAATCAGAGGAAAACTAAAATGCCTAAAGAAATTAAACATACTACAGATCATAGTCCTGAGAAGATAGGGACTAGAGAAGATGGAACAGAATATAAATATATAAACATGCCTCCTGTAGTTTCAACTTTATTTAAGTTTGCTGAGGACTGTGTTAATAGAAGTAGTATTAAAGATCAAGAAGAAGGAAAGGATTTCATTATAGAAATGCTTAAGCAAGGAGAAAAACTTGCGAGTTGGATGGAAGAAATAGTTTGTAAGAACTGTAGAGATGAAGATGATTCTTCTATTCATAATTGCATGGCTAATGAAAACTTCTGTGTTTCTGATTGTGATGAAAGAGTTTCAACCTGTATATGTGAATGTAATACAGATGAGATTCTACAAATTAAAAAGGAGATGCCTATAGATTAACTGTTAAAAACATAAAGTAATAGAGAGAGAGGAAAAAGAATCAAACTATTACGCTTAAATATTTGTATTGATTAGAGAGAGAAGGAAAGTAAATGGTTGCTATAAAAGATATATTCAAAGATAAGGACATTCCCTTTGGCGATGGAAAAGTTGCTAAAGCAGGAACAAGACTCCATTCATTAATGGTTGGAGATATGGTTCGAGAACTTGAGGCTAAGAAAGCTGAAGAGTGGGAACAGCATCAAGCAAATATTTTGTCTGCTGTAAGTAATCTTGCAGAATTAATTGCAGATGAAACCGTTGAGGGAATAGTTCTAAAGAAAAACAAAGACGGTGAGTTTGAAGCTGAACTCGTTGACAACGTAAGAAAAATCGTTGTTAAGTCTAGAGTTGGAAAACTTAAAACTAAAGATTCTGAAGAGGCAGAATAATCACCTACTGAAGAGAGGAGATTTATTAAAAACATTTCTCCTCTTTTCTTTTACAAAAAAATCCATGAAGAAAAATTCATGAATTAATCGGCAAAAAGTTTACTCTAGGCATGGTTGACAACTGAAACCGCTATGAGATATAATTCTAGTCCGATGGAGTCAAGATGAAATTAAGCAGACCTATAACTTTAAATGAATATATAGGACAAGAAAAAACTAAGAAATCAATCAGAGTTTCTTTACAGGCATCAAAGAAACGAGATGACGCTTTCCCACATGTACTTTTACATGGAGGAAGTGGACTAGGAAAAACAACGTTAGCTTACACAATTGCTAATGAGTTTGGTTCTAATTGTAAAACTTTTCTAGCACCTACTATTAAGTCTCCAGAAGTTTTAGAAGTTGCATTACTTAAATGTACTAAAGGAGACATGATCTTTATAGATGAAGTTCATGCTCTTCCAAAGAAAACTCAGGAGTCACTTTATACAGCAATGGAAGATGGAGTAATTCATTATGATAATGGAGATGTTGATTCTATTAAGTTAGAACCATTTACATGTATTACTGCTACTACTGATCTAGGAAAACTAACTACACCATTTCGAGAAAGGTTTGGATTTATTTTTCCACTCAATCCTTATTCTTATAGTGAGATTGAATCAATTATAAAAATTAATATAAAGAAATTAGATTTAACAATTACTAATAAAGCATTAAATATGTTAGGTAAACGATCTAGGAAAAATCCTAGAACTGCAAATAGATTAATCGAAAGATGTTACGACACAGCAACGATTAAGGATACTAACAATATTAGTAAGGAAGTTGTTGATGAAACTATGGATCATCTTCAGATAGATAGAAATGGTTTAACAACTTATGACTTATTAATCTTAGAAGCATTATGTATAAAGTTTGAAGGAAATCCAGTAGGGCTAAAGAATTTATCTCTAGTGGTAAACATAGATCAATCAGCAATAGAAACTATTTATGAGCCGTGGCTTTTGGCATTAAATTTAATAGATCGGACTCCTAGAGGGAGAATGATTACAAAACAAGGATTGGTGTACTTTGCAGAAAACGATTCGCAAAACTCATAAGATGATTGCTATGGAATATCAATTTGGAAAACCCATTGATGAACTCATTCTTGAAACTCTAGCTAATTCTAGTGGAGAACAAAAAGAAGCAAGCAGAAAGTTAAATATGTCTGAAGCTACTTTATGTAGATGGATACATGAACTTGACCTTACAAGAAATGTTTCAAAGATTAGAAAGAGTAATGGACTTCCTCCTACAACTAGAGAACTAAGAATGGAAACTAAATCAGGAGAAGAATTAATTTCTATTGCAGTAGTTTCTCCATGTACAGAATGTGGAAAGAAGTTTGAGGATTTAAAACTTCATAACATTACAGGAGTTAATGTAGACAATGAAGAACTCATTGCAGTAGTTAGAGATGAGATGAACATTAAACATTGGTTTAAACTTGATCGTTCAAAAGAAGAATAGTCAATCCATCTTTATATATAAAACATAGGTGGCAGACAATTTAATTCTTCCATCCTGTATACAACATACAAGAAAGCATTATAATAAAAACAGAGAGAGTAATGTCAACTTTTCCAATTAATAATGAATCTATTTTAACTTTACAAACATTTCAAGAAGAATTATTTGAGTTACATGACAATAAAGACAGGATAGATGCAAGGATAAAAGAATTAAATGGAAATGTTGATTCAATATTATTAACACATTTTTATAATCTTGCTCAAGCATCTGATCGTTTAGATCAGTCACCACAATCTTTATTAAGAAGCATTCGCTCTAAAAGATATGAAGGAGTGAATATTAATAATAAATGGTATGTAAGTCGTGATGTTATTAATGATGAAGTAGAAATTAAAAGAAGACTAGAGAGGGGTGTGTAATAAATGTCAACTGAAGGAATAGATTGGAACGCAAACATAGAAGACTTAGAGCAAGATAATGTTGAGGAATGGGAATTTAATTTAAGACATTCCAACGACAAAGGAGAAAGTGATATTCTTCAAGGTCGTATTGATCCTCAACTTGGAAGAATAGTAGATGAACTTATTCAAGAATCTAAAGGTCGTGGTATTCCAATTAAAACAAGAAGTGACTTTGTTCGTCTTGCAATCTTTAGGACTGCTACTGATTTACAGAAGTATCTTAATAGCCATAACGAACATATATCTCATTACTTACTTCATGAAAAACAAATGATGGGTGAGGCACAGAAGTCAGCAATGTTAGAAAGAGTTTTAACTTCTGTTCAAATGCTAACAAAAGGTTTAGCAGTATTGTCATCTAGTGGTAGAGAAGATTGGAATGAAGTAAATAAAAGAATTACTAACTTTCTTAAACCTGCATTAGAAGTTTATGAGAGTGAACCATTTCTAGGGAAATTATATATTACAGAATTATTTGCATACTCTAGGTTTGCAGAAATATTAGAGTCATTGAAATCAAATAAAAAGATTAGTAAAACAATCAAGGAGGCACAGAAAATATATGAATCCTAAAACTTATGGGATGCCTTATGACTTCATGAGAGAGGGTCAACTACAGGCAATAGATTGGATAGAAGAAAAGGATTGGCTATTTGATAGAACATCAAGAAAGATAAAAGTAATTGAAGCACCAACAGGAACAGGTAAGACAGGATTAGTTTTATATTTATCTGCTAAGAATCCATCATTAAGGGTTCTAGTTCTCTGTGCTACTAAGTTAGAACAAGAACAATATGAAGCAAATGTAACAAGTAGATATGTAGGTTTTACTTCTGTTAAGGGACGCAATAACTTTCATTGTCATCTTGATAGTCCAATGGCTACAAAAGAATGTACACATAGCACTTGCTTTGAAACTCATGTTGATACAGCTAAGTGTTCTATTCAAGGTAAGAATAAATTTAGATGTCCAATAAGAAGTGAGTGTGCTTACTTCCAACAAACAGATGATATTAAAGAAAAGAAAGTTGTTGTTACTAACTATGCTTATGGGTTAACTATGCTTAATTATAATCCTCAAGCACTTGGAAACTTTGATCTTATTGTTAGTGATGAAGGTCATGTTCTAGATGAAATGTTGGAACAGTTTATTCAAGTTAAGTTATGGGATAGACAAATGGATAGACTATATGGTTTATCCCTTCCAGATTATGGAACAGTTGCACAATGGCAAAGGTGGGTTGAAGAAAACTCATATGCAATAGATAAACTTTATGATTCAACTCATGATCTTAGTGCAAGTGAAATGAGTAAAGAGGAAATTAATTTAGCTAAAAGGGCTGAGACTATAAAGGAATCTTTTGAAAACATAAAGAACATGAATGTTAATTGGGTTGTAGAAAGACTTAGAGATTCAGTTGAATTTAAACCTGTATGGGTTACTGACCGTAGTGATGATGTTTTATTTTCACATTCACCTAAACATATTGTTATGAGTGGAACTATTCCATCTGGTGAAGAGTTAACTAAAAAGGTTGGTATTAATTCTAAAGATTTTTCATTCTATAGATTACCTTATACATTTCCACCAGAGAATCGTCAGATTATATTAAGACCTACAGCATCGATGTCATCTAAGAATATTGATATGAATCTTCCTATTGTTAGAGAAAGGATAGATAAGATTATTGATAACAACTTGGATAAGAAGATATTAATCCATACAGTTAATTACAAGATTGCAAAATATATTGAGCAAAGAAGTAGACATTCTGATTACCTCTTTACTCATGATAGTAAAAGCAGGACTAGAGTTCTTAATAACTTTAAGAAAGCCACAGCCCCTGCTGTCCTTATATCACCATCTTTTGATAAAGCAGTTGATCTGCCTGATAAGGAATGTGAATTAATTATTGTTGCTAAACTACCTTTCCCTTATCTAGGCTCAAAGGTAATGCAAAAAAGACTAAAAGAATCTAGGAGGTATTACGACCATGAGACATTAGCTACCTTAATACAGATGGCAGGTAGAGGTGTAAGAAATGAGAATGACATTTGTCCCACCATCATTCTTGATTCTTCTGCACCATCATTCATTCAAAGGTGTGGGACAACTGGATTAATTCCAGACGGCATCAAAGTAGCAATTCGTAAAGAAGGAGTTTAAAAGTGGCTACACAAGAATTAAATTGGGGTGACCCAATAGAAGAGTTTCCTAGTGGAGAATTTTTTGAAGGGGATTTCGATGGAACGATTACATCCATAATCTATGAAACCAACTATTCTAGGTTTCAGATTACGGTATCAATTAATCCTGCGGAATATGAATATGAAACTAGGGGAATGGTTTACGATCCTGACACTCCAGTAGAAATACGTGGATATTACTCAATGGGTGGAACTTATGATGAAGATGATCCCACTCAGAGTACTTGGCAAATATCTAATGATGGAAAGAGTGTAACTGGTGGTGGGCTTCCTAGAAGGAATACAAGAGCAGTTAAATTAATTATGGCACTACGAGAACATAGTGGTGTTTCGATGGAAGGCTCTGATATAAGTTCCTTAGAGGGTGCAACAGTTCATTGGAAGGAAGTTAAGGAAACTGTTTTCAATCCTACAACTCAAGAGAACACAGATAGATTTATTCGTTATCCTGTATCTCCTGTATTAGGTGCGAGTGGAGATTCCTCTGCTATCTCTAACCAAGAAGATTTAGATGAGGCTTATGGTCTTATTCAATCTGTTCTTGTTAAGAACGGTGAAGAGATGATGAGGACAAGAGAACTTCCAGCTAAAGCCATAGAGTTTGCTGACGAGTACAGTACTGAAATTGTTAAGTTGGCTTGCGAGAATACAACTATTGAATCTGCAATTAGAGCAGGAAAGATAGTTAGAGTTGATGAGAGAAATATAGCATTAGCTTAAATTAATTGGGGAAATCTTTATAGGTTATGTGATTGCAAAAACAATAGGAACGCATCTCCCGATGTCACAAATAGCAACTTAATGATTAAGCGACAATAAGGTGAAAGTCCTGATCCCCAAAGTTATGGAGAGAGTACGATGAAAACAAATAGAGTAGAGGAACAAGAAAGAGTTTGGAATGACACTTTAACTTCTTCATACGAAAGTAATGATAGGACTGGAGTACATGTTTCAGATTTAACGCTTTGCTTGCGACAAACAGCGTTATCTAGAAAGCACCCTCCTGTTTGGGATGAGTCAACTCTTTATCGTTTTACGATGGGACGAGCAATGGAGAAAAATTTCTTTTCCTTGTTCGCTCCCACCATGACTCAAGAACTAGAGGTTAAAAAAGATGGAATAGAAGGACATATAGACTTTGGTAGTGATCCTGTTGACTTTGAATGTAAATTAACGTGGAGCAGAGAACCAGAAACTTCAGACGCTTTATTTGAATCTAAGTTCTGGTGGTTGGAACAAGCAGGTGCTTACACCTATATGCGTGGAAGAACCAAGATGAATTTTGTAATTTGTTTCCTTAATCCTGTTCCCAAAATAAGATGCTATCAAGTTGAATGGGAACAAAGTGAACTTGATGAACTCTGGAAAAGGTTTCTAGAGAACAAGGAGTATTTAGAAGTTAAGGAAGTTAAGGGAGAACTTCCAATGAAAACTCCTTTGACATGGCTATGCAGAGGATGTGCATATAAAGAAGTTTGTGATGACCCAATCTAAATTTGAGTATGGGTATTGCAGTATTAGAACTTGCAGAAAGCCTATGGGTTTTAATCCTAAGTTAGTTGTATCAATTAAGGGTGAACCTATATGTCCTAAGTGTGTAGATAATATTTTAAATAGAGGTAGAGATAGTCTAGGCAAAATGCCATTTCCAGTTCTACCTAATGCGTATACAAAAGAAAGTTTTGAGAGAAAGGAATAGATGTGAATAATTTTGAAAGTTTAGAAAGCTATTTAAATAATAGACGTAGATTCGTAATGAGCGTTTGGGCAGGAACAGGAATAGGTAAAAGTTACTTTGCACTTACAGCACCTAAACCAATTTACTTTCTTAGCATGGAACCGGAAGGCCCATATTGGAGTTTACAAACTGCCTTAGATAATAAGGTTATAAGTTCAGATGATGTACATATTGATGAGATTATCAGAAGTGCATTAGGAACAAAGGATGTTCCTCTTGTAAGAACTCTTGTTGATGAAGCAAAGATTTACAAGTATATGAAAGACACAATAGAGAATGTTATATCTCAAGGTGATGACAATGGAACTCTTGTTATAGATACAGGTACTACTTGGAATCATTTAGTTCAAGAAGTAGAGATGGAAGAGATTAGTAGAAAGAGAAGTCAACAAGGTAGAGATTTATTTCCATTTGATTATAGATATGCTAATAAAGCAATGAAGAGTTCTATAGATGCAATTAGAAACTCTAACCTTAACTGTGTGATTACTCATCACTCCAGTAGTGTTTATAACTCTCAAGGTGCTAAGACTAATCGTATTGAATACTCAGGTAACAACCAATTACCTCAATGGGTAGATTTGCAAATCCAACTTAAATATTCTGCTGAGAGTAAAGAGAGATATGCAGTTGTAGATAAATGCAGAATTAATATTGAGAAGATTGGAGAAGAGATAGATGATCCATCATTTGATTCTGTTATTGAATCAGTTGGTGGTGCGTAATGACTAATCTATTTATTCCATATAAATCAACAGAAAGAACAGAATATCGTATTAGAGAAATACATAAGTTACTTGAAGAAAATCCTCGTATGACACTTCAAGCAATTGGAGATGCTTTAGGTGTAACTAAAGAAAGAGCAAGGCAAATCATTGAAATTAATAATTATAAGTTTGCACATCCGAACAGTTTATTTAGAAACCATAGAGATATTAAAGAGATTATACGTTTACCTAAACTTCGTAAGATAAGAGGATGTTCTGAATGCGGTACTAAAATATCTTCACAGAATAAATGTGGAATGTGTAGTCCCTGTAGAAAGGAATCAAATCGAATAAAAGTTATATGTACTAATTGCGGAAAGAAAGCAACCTTATCTTCACAAGCAAGTGCTATGAGAAGGTCACATATTAAACGTAATATAGTCAAGAATCCAGATCTTGAATTCTGTTCACAGGATTGTTCTAGCAAGTATGTTGGTAAACGTTGGGGAACAGGAAACATTGGAAGAAGATTAAAGAAATGATAATTATTGATTCAAATCAAGAGTCAATGACTCCAGAACTTAAGCAGTATATTGAAAAAGAAATACCTGTTCTTGTTTCTCCACTCGATACAGGAGACATGATGTTTGTTGGAAAGATGAATGGAGAACCAGTAAAAGTTGGAATGGAGATAAAGAAAACTCCTTCTGATCTTATGGGTAGTTTAAGAGATGGAAGGTTAATGACTCAGCTACCACGATTAACAGAAGAGTTCGATATGTCATATCTATTGTTTGTTGGAGAGAACATTAAAGTAGATTTTAATGAAGGTAAGGTACAAGAAAGATTTCATCAATCTTGGAAAACTTCTGCATTCTCTTACCACTATCTTAATTCGATATTAACTCGATATGAGGCTAGTGGTGGAAGGATTAGAACGTTTGAGAATATGGAACATCTTGCAGTATTTGTTTTCTCTACATTTAGATGGTGGACTAAAGAGACTCATACAGAAGAGGTCTTTTATAAGAAGAGACATAAGTTTCTAGACTGGAAACTAATGGATGAACCACTTATAGAAATATATGAACGCATGGGTATAGGAGTAAAACGTGCGACTGTGTTAGCAAAGAAATATCCAACAATGATGGACTTAGTTCTAGCTGACGAGGAAGAATTAAATTTATTACCTAACTTTGGTAAAAAGACAGTAAGTAAAATGATGACATTCATCAAAGGATAAGAAAAGAATGGTTACAAAAAGTAAAGAGAAAATTCAAGTTTGGAAAGAGTATAAAGTTGGACTTCAGATTAATGGAGAGTTTGGAGGACAAATCCCTAGAAGTAAAACAGAAATCATAAATATGATACAAGCTAATGCTCCTAAAACTAAACCAGAAGGAGCGATCCAAAGTCTAGATGAGTTAAGTCAGGAAGTGATTTCTCAGATAGATATTCAAGATGAAGAATCAGATGATTACATTCCGGGATGGTCTACTTTTAAACGTAATGCAAAGAATGAAATTATGTATGAAGGAAGATGCGTTAGAGGACACCTAAAGGATTGTGCATTACAAGTTGCAGATTTCTTTCCTGCTATTAAACAGTTTAGAGCAAAGGTTGTTAATGCTCTCTATGTTAAGGAGAGTATGTTTAATGTCTATGACTCTTCACGTAATCCTATTGTAGAAGTAGGTGGAGTTGAGCAAAGGTTTATTCATGTCATGACAGCTAGAGGAGAACGTAATGCTATTAAGTTTTTAGATTACGTTGTTGATCCTTATATTGAATTTACTCTTATGTTAAAGAATGTAAATGCAAGACCACTACACACAATTACCTTAGAACATATTGAGACAATGCTTTCTTATGGTTCTACTCATGGCTTAGGAGCAGAACGTTCTCAAGGATGGGGTAGGTATTCTGTTACAGGAATTACAGAAATAAATTAAACCTGAGATTTGGAGTGGAGTACAGTAGAGGTTTAGTGTTATGAACTGTAGACAAGATGTGGATCAAAGTGGAGTGAAGACAAGAAATATTGTGACTTAGTTTGGAGTGGAGTGAAGACAAGATGTGATGTCTTTTATCTTGGCTTGGAGTGGAGTCGAGAAGTCCTACCACATGAACTGTAGACAAGAAATGAGATTAGATGGAGTCAAGAGTTGATGCCACATGAAGCCACATGAAGTCAAGAATTGAGATGGTATATGTTGAAGTCAAGATTCGATATCTAGTGAATGTGCCTTGAAGACGAGAACCTAGTTGTTGTGAAGTGATTTTTTATGAAGACGAGACTCGCATCTAGCTGTGATGATATGAAGTCAAGACTAGCATTTATGTGAAGTTTAATGAAGACAAGTTTTGCAATATTATGAGATGAAGTCGAG
>Ga0310342_100001123_pt1 | contig 16259 bp, 12 predicted proteins | sample S15DNA20500_MG_FD_206155 | JGI IMG/M metagenome (GOLD analysis project Ga0310342, IMG submission 206155) | Marine microbial communities from station ALOHA, North Pacific Subtropical Gyre - S1503-DNA-20-500_MG | ecosystem: Environmental > Aquatic > Marine > Oceanic | place: Pacific Ocean: North... | reverse complement strand
GCAGGTGAAATCTTGGGCGAAGCGGTTAACTTGACACGGCGACTGGTGAATGAACCTGCCGAAGTGATGTATCCGGAGTCTTTTGCCGATGAGGTGGAATTGGTAGCAGGGCGTTGTGAACTCGAATGCGACATCTGGGACGCTGCGCGACTGGAGTCGGAAAGCTGCGGTGCCATGCTGGCGGTAGCTCGTGGCTCGGTCCGGCCACCCCGTTTGGTCTCTATCCGATACCAGGGAGCCGCTGCGGATCAGCCAACATTGGGACTGGTGGGCAAAGGTGTGACGTTTGATTCTGGCGGACTGTCACTCAAGCCGAGTGATGGCATGATGGCAATGAAATGTGACATGGCTGGTGCTGCCACTGTGTTAGGAGCCGTCCAGGCAATTGCCCAACTCAAGTTACCAGTGAATGTTGTTGGAGTGATGGGACTGGTGGAAAATATGGTCAGCGGTAGTAGTTACAAATTAGGAGATGTGTTGACGGCTCGTAACGGTCGGACCATCGAAGTGCATAACACGGATGCCGAGGGGCGGCTTGTTTTAGCAGATGCATTAAGTGTCACCGTGGATCAAGGGGTGGACAAAATTATTGACCTGGCCACACTGACGGGTGCCTGCATGGTGGCTTTAGGTACCGATGTTGCGGGATTGATGAGCAATAATGATTCCTGGTGTGCACAGGTGATCGAGGCGGCGACGCGTTGTGGTGAACGGGTATGGCAATTGCCGATGTTTCCTGAGTTTGACGAGCAGATCAAAAGCGAAGTTGCGGATATCAAGAATGTTGGCGAGGGACGTTGGGGAGGTGCTATTACAGCTGCAAAGTTATTGGAGCAATTCGTTGGCGATACCCCCTGGACACACATTGACATTGCCGGCCCCTCATTCCTGGACAAACCCAAGCCTTGGCTTGATGGAGGCGCTTCGGGCTGTATGGTACGGACTCTCGTTGAAGTGGCCCGTACATGGAGATGAGGCACCCGTTCAGCGGGATTGCTAAAAAGGGTCCTTTTGTCGATGGACTGCCAGAGGGCGCGGAGGTGTGTCTTCTGATCTGCTGGGTTGTTGCTGACAAAAGCCAGAGTTCCACCCAAAAGAGGGGGGGGTGATTGATGATCTTTAACAGTTGAAAGAATGTAAGATCACGTTCAGCTCAAATGATGCCGGAGATTCAAGTCGTTTTAAAATAATTGTTTACGCGCACGTGAACTTCGTCCAGTTTGACAACCCCCTTTGGGCGGGCCATGATATGGCAGTCAACTCCCAAATAAATCCCCAGATTTGTCAGCCCCGAACGAATAGCTTTCTGGAGCGGGATAAATAAGCTTTTGAAGATCAATCATGGCTTCTTTTCTCGCGTTTTATAAGGAACGTCAGGATGGAGTTACTCGATTATATCTATTTAGGGTGTGCGTCTGTCGGTGGAGCAATTCTGGCGATCCAGTTTTTTATGATGATACTGGGATTGGGCGGAGATGCTGCCGGATTTGACGGTGATCTCGATGTGTCTGATGGCGTGGATTTTTCTGGCAACAGCATAAGTGTAGTGGATCACGGATCGACGTTCTTGTTCAGTGTCATCAGCTTCAAGACAATTGTGGCGGCGATGACATTCTTTGGTTTGGCCGGCCTGGCGACCTCCGCAGAAGGAATCTCCCCGTTGATGGGATTTGTGATTTCCCTGGTTGCCGGTGGTGCTGCGATGTTCATTGTCCATGGACTGATGCAGGCGATGTATAAATTAAATGCCAATGGAGCAATTAGAATTCAGCGGTCGTTAGGGCAGTCAGGCACCGTGTATATTCCTATTCCTGAGAACCATTCCGGCGAAGGGAAAATTCAGCTCAGGTTGCAAAATCGGATCGTAGAATTGAGAGCCGTGACTTCCCATGCCGAGTTGTTGTCTGTGGGTGCTAAAGTTGTCGTATCGAAGTTAGTTACTCCTTTAACGGTTCAGGTTGAATTGCTAGGCACCCAAAATGTTGACAGCGAGGGTTCCCGTTCACAAGACATCAATGAAAATACTGCTTAGGAGATGCCCCCATGTCGCATGCATTGCTCTTGTTGGCCGTCGGTGCGTTGCCCTTTCTTGCGATGATTGTCGTTTTTGCTGCTGCGATTTTTATGATGTTCATTGTGCTGCTTACCAAGCAGTACAAGCGGTGTCCCAGTAATCGCGTGCTGGTGATTTACGGGAAGACGCAACAAGGTCAGGTAGCTAAATCGGTGCACGGTGGTGCAGCATTTGTGGTGCCACTGATTCAAGATTATGCCTATCTAAGCCTTGAGCCCATTCAGATTGAAATTCCGCTGCGGGGTGCATTATCGATCGAAAACATTCGTGTTAACGTTCCAAGTGTTTTTACAGTTGCCATTGGGACCGAAATGGGGGTGATGCAGAACGCGTCTATTCGGTTACTTGGTTTGACCGTGGCTGAGATTCGCAAGCAGGCCGAAGAAATCATTTTCGGACAACTTCGGCAGGTGATTGCCTCCATGCAGATTGAGGACATCAATCGTGATCGGGACACGTTCCTGCAGCACATCCAGACCTCTCTCGAGCCCGAGTTGAATAAGGTCGGTTTGGTGTTGATCAATGTCAATATCACCGATATTACCGACGAGTCGGGCTACATTGATGCGATCGGTCAGAAGGCTGCCTCGGAAGCCATCCAGTTGGCCCGGGGTGATGTGGCAGATAACGAAAAGATGGGTGAAACTCGTGTGGCTTCAGCCGAACGAGATAAGTCAATTGAAGTTGCCAATTCGCGTAAAGAACAGTCGATCGGTACACGTGAGGCTGAGAGAGACCGCGCGATTCGTGTGGCGGATATGGAAAAAGAGCAGACGATTGGTGAACAGGCAGCCGCTTTCCAACAACAGAGCGAGGTCAAAGAAGCAGAGCGTCAGATGCGTATTTCGGTGGCCGGTGCCGATGCCACGGCGATCGAGGGTGAAAATCTTTCACAAGCAAAAGTGGCTCATTCACAGGCGGAATTGGCCGTTCAGCGTGCTCAGGCTTACGAGTTGGGCGAGAGCCGCAAGAAAGAGGCTGAGGCGGCTGTCCTGGAAGTTCAGAACCGGGCGATGGCCAAGGCTGCCGTGGCAGATGCCGAACGTGTTGAGGCCGAAGAGCGAGCTAAATTAGAAGCCCCGGCAAAAGCTGAAAAGGCAAGAATTATCGTCGACGCCGAAGCAGAGGCCAATCGTAAACGGATCAATGCCCAGGCCGATGCCGATGCCATTTTCGTCAAACTCGACGCTGAAGCACGTGGTCAATTTGAGATTCTGGCCAAAAAGGGTGCTGGATTGAAACAAATTGTTGCTGCTTGTGGTGGGTCCAAGGAAGCTTTCCAGCTGTTGATGCTTGAGCACATGGACAATTTGGCTGAGGCTTCAGCAAAAGCGATCTCCAATATCAAATTCGACAAGGTGGTAGTTTGGGAGAATGGTGGTCAGAATGGACGCAGTAGCACGGCTGACTTTTTGAGTGGAATGGCAAAGACCTTGCCCCCAATGATGCAGGTCATGCGGGATATCGGCGGAGTGGAATTGCCAGAATCGTTGGTGAAGCTGGATGGGGATACCAGTGGCAATAATCCGGTATCCACATCTTCGTCGGCGGTGCAGACCAAGTCCGAAAAGTCGAGCACGTAATCCGGGTCCTGCTTACAAAGATGATTCAACGGTCAGAGAGTGTGTTTCCACATGGCTTGAGGATGCCTCGTGCCAGATGATCGGGAGGGTGCGAGCAAAGGTTCCATTTTGGCTTGTGTTTGGCAGTCGTTCGTTATCCAATGAACCGATCATGAGTGCGACATTTCTGAAATCTGATTGTTCTTATCGATTATTATTCAGCACCGCTTACCGGGTTTTGCTGGCCGTTGTCTCTATCATGATGACTGTTGAGACGCGCGCCGACTGGCCGGGATGGCGAGGTCAATTTCGAGATGGCCGAGCCGGAGATGTCCAAGTTCCGGAGAAGTGGCCAAATGAGTTAACCTTGTTGTGGAGTCACGAAGTAGGCATCGGACATGCTTCACCTGTGATTTCTGGAAACAGGATCTACCAGTTCGTTCGTAACGGCGAACGGGAATTGCTGAAATGCTTTGATTTCCAAGGTCATCAGCAATGGGTTTCTCCTTCGTATCTGGCGACTTATCGATTACATGAGTTGGCTTTAGCTCATGGTAAGGGACCCAAGTCCACTCCGATGGTTGTTGACGACTGTATCTTCACATTGGGGATCAACAGTGTGTTGAGTGGTTGGTCGCCTGACGATGGCAGCTTGAAATGGCGCCGCGAGTTCAAGGGTCCCTTTGGGTCGACATCACCCCGCTATGGAACAGCCACGTCACCCTTGGCAATTGGTCGTACGTGTATAACGCATGTGGGAGGCCAAGGGGGTGGAAAACTGTTGGCTCTTGATGGACGTGACGGAAGCACCATCTGGGAGTGGCACCGCGATGGTCCTGGTTATTCGTCACCCGTTTTGGCACGACTTGGCAAAACATTTCAAATTATCGTGATGACACAGGAAAATGTGGTGGGAGTTGCATCACGGTCGGGAGCACTTTTGTGGAAAATCCCTTACAAAACGGATTTCACAGTAAATACGGTAACCCCCACGGTTTACAAAGAGATGGTCATTGTCTCGGGTTTTCATCGTGGTATTACCGCCTATCGGCTTGGCGCTGATCAGCCCGGTGAACACGGTCGATGGACACCTGTCGAGGTTTGGCACAACCCGAATGTGTCGATGTATATGAGTTCGCCGGTAATCGTTGACGATCGAATGTACGGATTTTCCCAGACCAGCTCGGGCGAGTTGTTTTGTCTTAATCCAGTCAATGGTGAACTGATTTGGACAGGCGAGGCACGAATGGGTGATCATGCATCACTGGTTGCCACTGACAATTACATTTTGGTACTCACTGATTTATCTGAGTTGATGATTATCCCTGTCGGTACTGAAAACTACGAACGATTGGCGACGTATTTTGTTTCTGACCGAAAGACGTGGGCGCACCCGGTATGGATGAAAAACAGCGTCCTGATCAAAGATACGACGCATCTCATGATGTATGCGTTTGGCAACCCAACTGTTGAGGGTCCAGAATAAAAATCAAAACCGACATTTGGTGAATTGCCTATCTTTCCAGTGGATAGGGAATCTCGTTTGTTCATTCGCTGTCGGGGCACTAAAATCCGGTTTGTGTCCTAACTCTCAGAGGTGTTTTCATTATGCAGGTGATCGTTACGGCTGTTGGACCAGATAACGTGAGGTTGGCCGACCCCTTGATTCATTACGTCACGGGTCAGGGGGCCAACATTGCTGAAATCCAGATGTACGATCATGATGAAGCTGCCCTGTTTGCAATGTTGCTGCGTGTCCAATTAAAAATGAATCAACTTGATGAGGTGCGCACCGCGTTGCAAGAGATTGGAAAACAAAAAAACCTTTCGGTTCGCGTATGGTCTCCAGAGGAGCGTGCTGCACGCCCCCGTTTGGCCATTTGCGTTACCTATCGCCCGGAGGCTGCCCTGGCACTGTTGCGAGCCATTCGGGATGGCCAGATCAGGGCTGATACGGCGGTGATGATTGGCAATCGTAGTGCCTGTCGAGGTATTGCTGAGCAGTTTGAGATTCCCTGGCATATGATTGGCGATTCTCAGGGTGTGGCTGACGACGAACGGATGATTGGGGTCCTGGACGAGCATCAAGTGGACTATGTCATTTTAGCTCGTTACATGCGGGTTCTGCCTGCGGCCAGTTGTTGGAAATACGCCGGTGGCCGGATCATCAATTTACACCATGGTCTACTGCCGAGTTTTCCCGGAATTCGACCTTATCATGAGGCCCACGCGAGCCGGATGTTGACCTTTGGTGCTACCTGCCACTTCATTGTTCCCCAATTGGACGCTGGAAATCAGATTATCTACCAATCGACGTTCACGGCTCTGCCGGGGGGTAAATTGGAGGATATCATTCGAATTGGCCAGGAAGACAATGAACCGCGATGCTTGGTAGAGGGTGTCCGGCGTGTTGTAGAGCAGGAAGTCCACCTGAACTTTCATCGGGTAGTGGCTGGACAGCCTGATTGACACGGTTTCAGGGATTTTACCAGACATCAGTCTTCATTGCAGCACATTGACATTCGCGATGAAGTTGGCAAGATTGAGTTCATGACTACGGTACCTGACCAGCTCACTGAACCGTTTCGCGGAAAGCGCGTCGCCTTTGTCGGCAAGATGGGTGGCATCACTAAGAAGGAAGCGCGGCAAATGGTTCGTGACCAGGGTGGTGTCCCAGTCGATGGTACCGATTCGGATCTCGATTTGATTGTGATTGGAGCTGATCAACTTCCGTTGGGTGATGACTCGGGCCTATTGAATGATGCCACACGTCGTGCAGCTGCCGACGGAAGCGTGGAGATCATTAGTGAGACCGAGCTGTTAGAGCGAATGGGAATGGTTGAGGAGGCCCACCATTCTTGTGTGCGGCGTCTCTACACACCGGCCATGTTGGCTGATCTCCTGAGTGTTTCGGTTTCCGTCGTACGCCGCTGGCATCGACGTGGGCTGATCGTTCCGGTTCGTGAGGTGCGGCGATTGCCTTATTTTGATTTTCAAGAAGTGGCCACGGCCCGTCACTTGGGCCAGTTATTGGCAGCCGGCGCGTCACCCGCAGCCATTGAAAAGAAACTGGAAGTCCTGGCTCGACTGTTGCCTGATGTTCATCGTCCGTTGGCCCAGTTGTCGATCATTGTTGAGGGCCAACAGATCCTATTGAGGCAAGGGGAAGGGTTAGTCGAACCAGGCGGTCAATTGCGAATCGATTTTAATGCTTTAGGGGAAATCCAGTCGACGGAGAGCGCAGACTCAAGTGAGCCAATTCTTTCTTTAGATGTTCGCACAACGGAGTCAGCATCGCCGGAAGATTTAGTTGAATACGCAGCCGAATTGGAAGATGAAGGGTTTTTGGCAGCGGCTTCTGAAACCTATCGTGCCGCTCTATCAGCGGGTGGTCCCAGTGCGGGGGTTTGTTTTCAACTCGCTGAAGTGTTATATCGTTTGGGAGATATCACAGCGGCACGGGAACGTTATTACATGGCGATTGAGCTGGATGAGGATTACGTCGAGGCGCGGGCTAATCTCGGGTGCGTGCTGGCGGAAACCGGCCAACTTGAATTGGCGGTGGCAGCGTTTCAGGGTGCACTGGAGTATCATGAGGACTATCTTGACGCTCACTATCATTTGGCTCGTGCGTATGACGAATTAGAATCACGTGAAGAAGCGGAACGTCATTGGTCGATATTTTTGGATCTGGCACCGGAAGGCCCCTGGGCTGAGGAGGCTCGGCTACGACTGGAGGATTGGTCTTAGCCACGCTGAGCATGGGTGAATTTCTCTTTCAATACCAGCGCGTCCACCCCGTATCATGGGTGTATGTCTCATCACTCATGATGATCGCGTTGTATTTCAAGTTCAGTCGGTTTTGGAGCGTTCGCAATCTTGATTTATTGCTGTTAATTTTATTGTCGCCCGGATTGTTGCTTGTTTATTTTGGCGATGCAATTGAGCGAGGTGAGTATGCATTGGACGATGTGAAGCAGGCAGTGAAAAGCGAAATCGATCCGGCGGTAAACGAAGCCAATTCGTCGGCGGATGAGGTGGGTTCAACAGCAGATGAAGTTGAGACTGGCGGATTTTCCGAAGACGCTTTGTTTCCACCAGAGGATGGGGCACCGGATGCTTCAGATGCAGCGGCCGTTGTTGGAAATGAACACGTGAGTCAGTCGAGCCGCGCTGGTTCTGATGGTCCAGTGATTAAAAGGGCTGTTTATGGTGGTCGTGTTGGACAGTGGGGTTACCACTGGTTGTTTTGCAGCGGAGGCCTTCTGTTGGTGCGGCTGCTCTTGGATCCGATTATGGTACGTCGACCTTTGCTGGAACCCAATATGACAGTTGGTGGCTTAGCTTTTCTGGCGGGGAGTTTATTTATTTTTTTAATGGCCAATGTGATTAATGGTAATCCGAGTGAGGACGATCTAAGAGGTGCCAAGCGTGCAGTGGATATTATCAAGGGTGAGGAAACAATCGTCGTTGACGACAGCCTTAAGCGTCACGGCCCCGGATATCAAATTTTAAATTTGATGCCTGCCATCACGACAATCACACTTGTCAGGAATAATGATGGATTGGATCGAACCGAAGAAAGACAAATTCGTTACGCTACAACCGCTAAAACGATGGCGATCATATCGCATTTGGCGGTGGTCATAGGGTTGGTGATTATCGGCTACCGACACTTTGACAACATTCGAATGGGGATCGGTGCTGCGGCACTTTATCTAATGTTGCCCTATACTTCACAGCATACGGGCGAGGTCGATCATGTGATGCCAGCAGCGTTATTGGTTTGGGCCATTCTTTGTTATCGACGGCCATCATTAGCAGGCATCTTTGTGGGATTGGCAATCGGGGCGGTCTATTATCCACTTTTTCTGCTGCCACTTTGGATCAGTTTTTACTGGCAACGAGGTCTCATGCGATTTATGGCTGGCGTTGTCGTTACGCTGGTGATCATGGTTGTTTCATTGGGACTCACATCGGGAAGCTGGGAGGTATTCTTCAGCCAGCTACAACAGATGTTTGGTCTCTGGTTGCCTCACCAAGAGGGCCTGGGAGGCATTTGGAGAGATTACCTCGTAGAAGGGGTCCCGGAGTGGGATCCGGTGTATCGTATGCCTGTGCTGGTCGCATTTGTTGTGCTCAGTACGGCCCTGGGGATTTGGCCGGCACAGAAGAATCTGGGTACTTTAATCAGTTGTTCCTCTGCTGTCATGCTGGCGACGCAATTCTGGCATGGATTTGGAGGTGGCTTGTACGTGGCGTGGTATTTACCCTTGTTACTGCTGACGATCTTCCGTCCCAATCTTGAGGATCGTGTTGCCGTAGCGGTACTCGGGGTAGGTTGGTTTCCGCGTCGACGCGCGATAGTCGAATCGGTTGATCAATCCGCATGACAGATTCTGCTAATCAGCACCGAAGCCATGTCGTTGAACACGTTCGTTGTGCTGTCATTACGGTGAGTGATACACGGACTGAGGAAACGGACATTGGTGGGGCGCGTATTGTTGCCCAATTGGAAGCGGCTGGTCATCATGTCGTGCAGCGGGAGATTATACCCGATCAACCAGAGATTATGCGCAAGTTACTCCTTAACTTGTCGGAACGAGCGGATGTGGAGGCCCTACTGATGACCGGTGGTACGGGAATTACTTCACGTGACCAAACTTACGAAACGGTTTCCAGTTTATTGACCAAGCCATTACCCGGATATGGTGAGTTGTTTCGGATGCTCAGCTATCAGCAGGTGGGGTCGGCGGCGATGCTCAGTCGAGCGATTGGCGGAATGATGGCCGATACCGTATTGCTGACCATGCCCGGTTCGCCGCGCGCGGTCGATCTTGCGATGGAAGAGGTCATTCTGCCTGAATTAGGACATCTGGTCAGCGAAGCACGACGCTAGCTTGTTTCCAGGCCAACTGACCTGGATTATCTGGTGTTGAACGAGTATTCTTCTGGCGCTCAATTCTGATCGTCTGCCAGTCGGCTCGGTAGAGGACCTGACTCACTACATGCCCATGGAGGGGCGGGTGCGCAAACTATTCCTATTGCTGATAACGACGGGCCTGGCAGGGTTGGCCTGGTTGTTTTTTCAGGACTTCAGTCTCGAATTCAGTGATGGCCTGAAAATCGCCGCTCGAGAAGAACCGATTCAGCCACCGCCTGCCGAAAAGGCGAAATTGCCTTCTCGAGTTGCAGAGTCGATTCGTGTAGCGACGTTCAATATCCAGGCAATGGGAACGACGAAAATGAGTAAGCCTCACGTCGTCGACTATCTGGCGAGAATTGCCCGGGAATTTGATGTGCTTGCCATTCAGGAGATTCGATCCCGCAGCCAAGATATTCTGCCCCGATTTGTTGATCATATCAATTCAACAGGGCGTCACTACGACTACGTCATTGGGCCACGACTTGGAAGGTCGTCAAGCAAAGAACAATATGCTTATGTGTTTGATCGGGAGACAATTGTTGTCGATCGAACTCAGCTCTATACCGTCGACGATCCCGATGACTTACTGCATCGGGAGCCGATGGTGGCATGGTTTCACGTGCGTGGGCCAAATCCTCAAGAGGCTTTTACTTTCACTCTGATTAATATTCACACCGATCCGGATGAAGCTCAGCAAGAGATTAACGTGTTGGACGACGTTTACCGGGCTGTACTTAACGATGGCCGTCATGAAGATGACGTTCTTGTTTTGGGTGATTTGAATGTTGATGATCGTCATCTGGGGCAACTGGGCGGCATTTCACAGATGGCCTGGGCGATCTCGGGTGCACCGACCAACACTCGAGGTACTCAACAATACGATAACATTGTTTTTAATCGTTTTTCCACGCAGGAATTTACTGGCCGCACCGGCGTCTTTGATCTCATGCGACGATTCAACCTGACGATCGATCAATCACTTGAAATTTCTGACCATCTCCCTGTGTGGGCTGAATTCAGTGCCTATGAGGGTGGAATGATCGGACGGGTTGCCGAGGAGCAAGGGGCCTTGGAACGTTAACGGGTTGAGTCAAGACCCTGTATTAGACGTTTGAGCTTCTGCGGCTTGCCAGGGATTATGCCAGTTTCCCCATCGCTCCAAGTATCTCTGGTACACGTCCATCTGGTCGGAACGTTCGATGAGCCATGTTTTGGTTTGGCCGATGATTGCCTGTTCTTCGTCCAAGGTTAAATTTCCAACAAGCACTTGGGATCTCAAGAAAACGAAATAGGTATCCAGGACATCACAGCGGCAATAATCATTGATTTCTGCCAGGCGACCCGCATCATACATTTCCTGGACCATGTCACCTTGAACATCCATCTTTCCTGGTTTCCCCAACAGATTGGCTGCCAGATTCAAACCCCCATGAAAGCGACTAGCTCCGAAATTGGTAAGCACATCATGAAGATCCAAGTGGCTGCCCAGATTGTATCGGTTGCGGGGTTGATCATAGGTTCGAGCCGAAAGAGCGTACCATTTGGGAATGCTGATACCGTATCGAAATGCAGCTAGTTCCAGCAAAGGCATATCAAAGGTACGGCCATTGAAGCTGACAAATGTAGGGCATTTGTAACCTTCCCAACCTTGCCAAAAATGTCGAGTGATTACGTGAGGGCGGAACTGATCGTCATCCAGAACGGCAATGTCGGCCAAGTGATGGTCGGATGTGATTTTGGCAACGACTACTGAAACTGGAATTTGATAGGTGTAGGGAACAAAGTCACTTCCATATTTTTCTATCAGTTCGGCCTTAAAACGACCAATGGCTTCGGCCGGATCGAGGTTTTCTCCCGGATAGCGCAGTTTAGATACCAGCTGACCGTCGGCCACACTTTCGACGTCAAACACAAAATATTTGAATGCTTTCGATGGCATAAATTAGATTCTCCAAGATCCAGCGTATCACGCACCCGAGGGTGGGCCTACCGACCCGGTGTTTTGAATGGTAACGAGGTAAAGTGAAGAATTCTACTTTGGAAACAAGGTTGCAGACCTCAGCAGTGGCCAATTCTGTGAATATTGAATGTTGCCAACGTTAGGTAATAGGCAATATGGGTCAATTAAGTTGTTTTATTATTTGTATTGATTGGCTGGGAGTGTGGACTCGGTCCACGTATTAAGCCGAAATAAAGTAACAGTAGGATTGAAATTCTTTCTTTGTCCAGGGGTGTGAGGTTGACTGGCTGGACGGATCAGGTACGTGTCCAGAATCGTCGGTTGTAAGACCCTGAGAGTTCTTCAAACAAGGAATCGTTCGGTGAAACGTCTTTCGATCATCGTCCCCTTTTTCGGAGACAGCCAGAAGAATCTGGAGACCACTCTCGTCTCGATTTTGCAGAACCGCCCTGCATCGTGTGAGATTCTTGTCGTCCACAACGGAGGATACGACGATCCTTATGAGCTGGTTGATGAGGTTCGATTCATTACCGCGGGCGAGTGTTTGTTGGATGGCTTGAATGTTGCGATTGAGAGTTCTCATGGTGAAGTAGTGCACTTGGTCGAGCCTGGAATTGAAGTGGAACCTGGCTGGACGGATTGGTCGTTGGTACACTTTGCTGATCCAGATGTGGCGGCCGTTTCTCCGTTAGTTCTATCTCAATCCAGTCCGGTACAGGTTGTTTGTTGGGGAGTTAACTACTTTGCTGGCGGGCATCGTCAGGTTGTAGAGCGCAACGGTCGTTGGGATTCGAAAAGAGAATCACTCCCAAGGATAATGGGCCCCACCATGTCAGCGTCCTTTTATCGACGCCAAACATTAGTTGAACTTGGTCTTTTTGATCGTTGGGTTGGACAGCGACTTGCAGACATCGATGTTGCACTGAAGCTGAAGGCAGCCGCATATCGGGTTGTGATTGAACCAGACAGTCGGCTCTACGGGGCGTATGAAACTCGTTCGAGAGATTCACATTTTCAAACAGATCGTTTCAACGAAAGACTGTTTTGGCGTTACGCGGCTCATTTTGGTTGGGTGCGGAGCCTTTCCTTACACGGTTTAGTAATCAGCTTTTCAGTTTTAGCCTGTTTGCTGAATTTGGCCCGGCTAGGCGGCTTGATGGGACGACTGGCGGGTATTTTAGACTTGTCATTTCTCCGATTTGCGGCTCACGCGGAAGAGGATTTCCAGAAAGATCCTCCCGCGAGTTTCAAGTTCCGATCGGGCTTGCGTGTGGACGCGGCCCATGATGAAGTTGAGAAAAACAAACCAACTGGCGCGCCAGAAAATGCCTCATTGCGGGCCAGGTCTTGAAGAGGGTTGTTGTTTCCGAGCTCCGCTATAGTTGGACCAAATCAGCTTCTTCAGCCGGACTGTCGTTTTCTGCCTCACGGTCACATTCGTCCATGAGATCGAGTTTGGACGGATAGAACAATTCACGAGTGGCCATAAGTAGTCCGAGATCGCTTGGTATCGCGTTTTCACGCTTGCACTTCTCGATTAGCAATTGCAAAAGACGTTCACCGTCTGGCCAACGAACTTCCATCACTTTAGCACATTCATCCAACAATTGGTAAACGCGTGCTCGAGTTACTGCCATCTTGCGAGACTGCGTTCGCACGCTCTGAGGCTCCGATCCGATTCCCAGTCGGCCTTCAGCAAGCTGGAAGACGGTAGGTCCGGCATCGGTGTCAATCTGTTTCAGTATCGGGACGATCAGGCAATCGATAATCTCTTGTCGCTCTGGTAACCGATCGCCAGCGATCATACGATTCAACCAGGCTTCAATCGGTGGTACGAAACTAGGTATCAAACGATGGGCCAAGTGGCCTGCTTGAGTTGCGTTTTCGAGAATCTGATGCACAACGAAAAAGATTTCCAATACAACGCGAACTCTTTTTTCACCGTGCGTTTTCAATTGACGAATCTCTTGCACTGAATAGTTCAGATATTGGCTCAGCGGCGTGTTCCAAATGACCGTTGGAAGTGATTGCAGGGATGGTGCCAAGCGTCCTAATTTTTCATGGCCGAGGCGATGAGAGACTACAGAATCTTTCCAAACTTCCCAGAGTGCTTCGGAGACAATCGATGGGTCGAATTTTTCTGTTCGCTTTCGAGATTCTCCAGCTTCTTGAACTTCCTTGGAAAGTTCGCTAATTCCGAACGGCATGGCAGGTGGATTGTCTTGAGTTGCGCGGTGCAGGAGCTTAACTAAAGACCCCATCTTTTTTTGGCCAATGCCGGAGGTGTTCGATAGGTCAGAATAATTGGCAGTAAGCAATTCGCGAAGCGTGCGCCCTAAAAAAGCCAGGGGAAGTCGACGATCGTTAGGAAGTGCCCAATAAGCTAACGGTTTTTCCAGCCGTTCGTTATACTTGCCATCAAGTAGAATTCTTCGAACTTCATCAAAGCTACTTGTCAATTTAAATTCATCTGCCGAAGTCGCTTTGTTCATCATCCCTCCCTCATTGTCCCCCCCCTCATTTGCAGCACCATGTTAGATCGGTTGGATACTGATAAAATGAGAATCTAACTGGCTTACGGGCCTTGGGGGGCGTTTTCCGGGCTTCCAACTGCAAATGTTGAAAAAATGGCGTCGTCAAAAATTGCCTAATACGTTGTTCTTCAATCGAAGTCATTCTTAGCGACCTAATCTGACTAGTCAAGATATCCTCCGCCATTTTTGCAAAAAACGTGGTTGACGCCACTAACGTGTTCAAATTCGTCGACCGACGTAAAATAGTTGTTTGACTAGGAAACAACAGCGAGAATTTACCTATGATCTCTGGAAATAAGGCTGCTTACTGCGTGATTGGGGCAGGTCCCTGTGGTTTAACCGCATCTAAAAACTTGTTGCAACGGAATATTCCATTTGATTGCCTGGAGCGCGAACAAGACTTGGGTGGGAATTGGAATTGCGATAGGAATTTCAGTAGCGTTTTTCAATCAACTCATCTGATTTCATCAAAGAAATTGACGGAGTTCATTGATTTTCCGATGCCAGAAAATTACCCAGAATACCCAGGCCACCTTCAGGTACTGGCGTATTTTCGTCGATATGCCAAACATTTTGGTTTGGAGGATCGGATTCAGTTCAATAGTTCAGTGGATCGGATTGAGCGAAACGGTGGTCATTGGGAAGTCAAAGTTAGTGGTGAAACCCAGCCACGAAAGTATGCCGGGGTTGTAATTGCCAATGGACATCACTGGGATCCCAGTTACCCGGAGATAGCGGGTGAATTCAATGGCAGAGAAATTCACTCGAAAGAATACAAGACGCCTGATTTTTTGACTGGGAAACGTGTTTTAGTTGTGGGAGCAGGGAACTCGGGATGTGATATAGCGGTTGAAGCTGCTCGGCATGCTCAAGTCACTTTTCACAGCCTGCGGCGAGGTTATCACTTTTTGCCGAAGTTTTTATTTGGAAAGCCGATTGACCGGTGCGGTGAAAGGCTTCACCGGTGGCATCTTCCCTTATGGATGAGGAGGTGGATTGCCTCCTTGTCATTACGTATTGCCATGGGAAATCCCCATTGCTACGGGTTGCCTTCGCCTGACCACCGGTTGTTTGAAACCCATCCGATCATTAATTCGCAATTACCCTATTTTCTTGGCCATGGGTTAATTCGTACAAAGCCCGATGTGAAAAGCCTCACTGGTGATCGAGTGCAATTCATTGACGATTCGGAAGAGAAGATCGACATCATTATTTATGCAACAGGATACAAGCTGTCATTTCCGTTCATCGACAATGAGTACCTGAATTTACGGGCGGGATGTCCGGATCTTTACCTGAATGTTTTTCACCCACACTACGATAATCTGTTCTTTATAGGTCTCATTCAGCCCAATGGTGGAATTTGGGGATTGGCTGATTATCAATCGCAACTGGTTGCGAATTTCATCAGTGCGATGGAGAGTGATCCACAGACAGTGGAGTGGCTCCGACATGCAAAGCTTAGTCAAAGGCCCAAGATCAACGGTGGGATACGTTACATTGAATCACCAAGGCACCGCATTGAAGTTGAATATTTTGACTATCGCAAAATTCTTCAGAAGACAATTCATCAAATAGGCATGTAAAATGTCGGCCCGTCGGCGGGAGAAATGTTAGCGTTTGAGCGGTTCCAGACCTGCCGATTCTAGGATGACGATCTGATTCGCCATCTCGTATTTCTAGTATTGTAAAGGGCATGGCGGCACGGTTGAGCATCCTTGAGCCGGATTTGGTTGCTTGACGGCCTTTTGGCACCCCGACGGCAAGAAAAAAGGCATTTGCCACCGTCCGTTTCGTACTGCGGGCTTGTACTCCGCCGCAAGATCGGGATCCGCATACCTGCGTTCGGCCTGTGTCTCCTGGGGAAGACTGAAACCGCGCCGTGAAACGATCGCCTCGCGCACTCAATTTGATGATACCGATCGCACGTTTTCCACTGCACGAGTTGTATTCGGCCGATGTGACAGACGCACGTTCTTAGCAAGCGATTGTTGTGGATTCGTGGTGCGCTCACAGACTGCACAATTACGGTTCGAACATTGCACGATTATGCCATGGCAGCCGCGTATCATCGTTTGAGGAGCTCACCAATTGCAATCTTTTCAAAAGTCAGGTGGGCCTGGCTGCCTTCGTAGACGATGCCGATGTAATCGTTGTCGATTTGCGTCAAGCTCGGATATCCATTGCCGAGTCCTTCGTCCAA
>Ga0310342_100001121_pt1 | contig 16272 bp, 10 predicted proteins | sample S15DNA20500_MG_FD_206155 | JGI IMG/M metagenome (GOLD analysis project Ga0310342, IMG submission 206155) | Marine microbial communities from station ALOHA, North Pacific Subtropical Gyre - S1503-DNA-20-500_MG | ecosystem: Environmental > Aquatic > Marine > Oceanic | place: Pacific Ocean: North... | reverse complement strand
AATCTATTTTAGCAGGAAATCGGTTCGAAGCCATACAGCAAAGATGTTCCACCACAAAGACACAGAGAAGAAAAATCTTTTCCTTGTCATATCTCCCAAATATCAGCCAACATAGCAAGGTCGTTGTAGCGGCGCCCTTCCGGAATCGGCGCGGGTCTCCGTTCTTCTTTTCGTGAAACGTGGAACCTGGAACGTGGAACGCGCTGGCCGAAGGCCAGCGGCTGAGGCGCCTCCCACACTCCGGAAACGTGGAACCTGAGAACGTAAAACGCGCTGGTCGAAGACCAGCGGCCGACAGCACCACCGTACGAAAGAACGAAACCACGAATTCCTTGACGATGCTCGATTCCGGTAGTACATTCGGTTTCAATTCAAATGAATACCCAGCAATCCCCTGGCGCGCAACCAACCGCTAAAACGAGGCGATAAGGAGGAAGGCATCATGAAGATCACCAATCTAACGGATTCCACCCAAATCAAAGGACCGGTCAAGGACTTTCTTTTGGGAAATATCGGCCGGCGGACCTTTCTCAATCGTCTCACCGCCCTGGGCTTGACGGCCACGGCAGCCCGTCAGTATTCACAGCTGGTGGCGGCTCCGGCCGGCACCGCCGCTGCGGCAGGTGAAACCTCCAGTGCGGTCATCGAGGGCACAGCCGGGGAGATCTTTGTCGAGCAGCTCAAGCGCTGCGGGGTTCGATTTGTTTTCTTTAACCCCTCGACTGGAGATTACCCCGTATTTGACGCCCTGATGAACCGTTCCGACATGCAGGTGGTGCTGGCCCTGCAGGAAGGCGTTCTCACAGCCATGGCCGACGGCTACGCCAAGGCGAGCGGAAAGATCCCGTTTGTTACCTGTGCCCGGCCGGGCTTTCCCAACACCCTGGTTCATATGTTCAACGCCTACAAGGATCGGACGCCCATGGTGGTTGCGATCGATCAGTCGGGGGAGACGGCGCGAGGCCGGTGGGGATTTCAGGAAGTGGACGATCTGGCGAAGGTAGCCGAACCGTTTACCCGCTGGCGATGGGAGACCCGGCGGCCCGAAACCATGGCCGAGGATATCAGGAGGGCCTTCAAGTTTGCGGCGACACCTCCGGGCGGCCCGGTTTTCCTGATGGTGCCGTCCAACATCCTGGGGACCAAATCCCTCAAGGCTGAGGTCATCGACCAGAGTCAGTTCACGCTTTCCTCGAATGTCCGTCCCGATACCGGTGAGGTCGAGGAAGTGGCCCGGCAGTTGCTGGACGCCACGAGCCCAGCGCTTTTTGTGGGAAGCGATATCTACCGGTTGGGGGCGGAGAAGGAGGTCGTCCGGTTGGCGGAGCTGATCTCTCTTCCGGTCGTCCAGGAGCCGAGCCGATGGACCAATTCCTTCCCGACCGACCATCCGCTCTATCTGGGTAGCTATCGGGCCAACATGAGATATCCTGCCCAGGTCGATTTTCTGTTGAACCTGGGTGGTCTTCTGCCGGTCCCGAGAGGCGCCGCCCCGGCGGTTCCCCGATCCACTCGGATTGCGGAGGTGAAGTTCGACGTCGAGAACAGCGGCCGAATCTATCCGTCAGTGCTGGCGAGTCCATCGAGTGTCAAGCTCTTTGCTCGAGATCTGATCGAGGCCCTCGAGTCTCGTACCACCGAGGACCGCCGGAGAAAACTTCGGGACACTCGCTGGGCCCAGACCGAGGAGTTCTCGAGGAAGGTACGAGAGTCGCAGGAAATCGCCGCTCAGTCGCGCAGTGCCGATGTCCCCATCTCTCATGAGCGTTTGGCTCTGGAGCTTCGCGCCAATCTTGACCCTCAGGCCTGTGTGGTTCACGAGGTGGATTCAGGCAGCATTGCGCTGAATTACCTCACCTTTGGACAGGACAAAATGGGTTACTTTGACACCACCTCGGCGATCCTGGGTTGGGGTGTGGGTGCCGCAATGGGAGTCAAGCTGGCTCACCCCGACAGGCAGGTCATCTCTCTGCTGGGAGACGGAGCCTTTCTTTTTGGCGGCGACCAGAGCCTGTGGACGGCCAAACGCTACAACATTCCCATCATCATCGTGGTCGAGAACAATGGTGCTTATGACGGCGAGCGGACCCGGATCTGGTCGCGAGGGGGGGAACAGCCCAAGGCCGGCAAGGACATGACCTGCTTCATCGGAGATCCTCGGGTCCAGTTCACCAAGCTTGCAGAGGCCTACGGAGTAGCTTCGGAGCAGGTGACGGATCCCAAGGATCTGGGTGCCGCCTTGAGGCGTGCCGCCAACAGCACCCGTGACGGTGAACCTTATCTTCTGGATGTGGTGATCTCCCGGAGGGGCCTGGGCGCTGACAAAATCTGGTACCCGGCTTACTCCCTGGCCGAGGAGAGGAAACGGAAGGTCTAGTGAGTCCGGCTTAGGCATAAATTCTCTGCTACATCGCCGCCGCCTTCATCTGAGCGGAGCGAAAAAATCACTCATCCTGACGGTGTTGCGCTCGGTTGGCCTCCTCAACGTACTTTTCAGTACGCCTGCGGTGCCTTCCCGTCGCGCGCCTTGTCAGGCCGGCACTTTCGGCGCTTCGTGACGAGAACCTATGCCTAAGCCGGGCTAGGTCTAGGAGGTCCCCCTCACTCCAGGGCTTGAAATTGGACTTAGAAATTCGGAATTCTTGAGGTGTTGCCTGTGAATCGTAAACTCGCTCTCTGGATCGTCTGTTCAGTCTTTTTCATCCTCGCCAACGCGATCGACCTGATCGCCTAGCAGCTCCCTGCACCCCGAGCTCCGAGGCGGGTTCGGGTAACCCAGGTGGAGCAGCTGCTCCCCAACGCCCGCATCGTGGCCCGCCGTCCTTTTAAATGGATCGTGGGTACTCAATGGGGTCTGGGCCTCCAGGAGGGAGAGAAACTTCTTATTGTGGGCAGTCGCATGCACCCCATGGTGGTTCGAGCCCTGGTCCTGGTGTGCAATGGAATGGGAAAAAAGGGTTGGCCGCCTCGTCTGTAGAGGTGAAATTTGCTATCCTCCGTAGTGGTTTTGAATCTTTTTGGATGATTTGGCGTGTATGGAGTGGTTGGTGTGCCTCAATGCCAAACTGAAGGAAGGGTAACAACGGTTTGAGCGAATCAGGAGGATCGAGTCATCAATGAGCAACCAAGATTTTGATGTCGTCGTGATCGGTGCAGGACACAATGCCCTGGTCACGGCCGGCTATCTGGCCAAGTCGGGTTTGAGCGTGGCGGTGTTGGAGAGAACCGCTTTCGTGGGCGGAGGAGCGGGAACCTTTCCTAGCCCCTACCATCCCGGTTTTCTGCACGAATACCATTCTCAATTCCATCGCAACATCCCCAATCTGCCCTGGTATGAGGACCTCGGGCTGGACCAATTTGGTCTGGAGTACATCTATCCGCCGGTCAACAACGGCATGCCGCTGAGTGACGGGCGTGCCCTGATCATTCACGCTGATCCTGAGGAAACCAGGAAGTCTATTGAGCGGTTCTCCAAGAAGGATGCGGAAACATATGTCGACATCTACCACCGGTACGCCGAGATGGGCCGGAACATCTGGTTCGTCCGGGATTATTCCCCGCCCATACCTCCTGATGAGGAAGCCGACCTGCTGAAAAAGACAAAGATGGGACGGGAGTTTCTGGAACTCAACAAAAACAGCGCCTATGACATGGTGCATGAGCTCTTTGAGACCCCCGCCTTGCGGGCCTTCTACCTGTTTCTCTTTTCGGTGAGAGGCTATCTGCCCGTACCCACCGTGGAAAATACCGGGTTCTCGATTGTGGCCATGACGGTGATGGGGAATAAGGCCATGCTGCCCCGAGGGGGCGCCCGCCAACTGGGGAATGCGCTGGGTTCAATGGTCATTCACCACGGAGGTTTTATTTTCCCGGCCACGGAAGTGGCTGAGATCATCATTCAAAACGGGCGTGCGGCCGGAGTCGAAGCCGTGGATGGGCGAAAGTTCATGGCCAAGAAGTTCGTGGTGAGCAGCGTGGATCCCACCCAGACTTTCTTGCGTTTCGTGGGTGAGAAACATCTCGACAGTGGGGTGGCGGATGCCATCAAGGGATATAAATACGGTGTTTCCGGGAAGAGCTTTGGAGTTTTGTTTGCCCTCCATGCCGCCGTGAACGAGGCGCCTAACTACACCGCCTCCAGGTTTGATCCCAGAATCAACCAGGCCTTCAACACCTGTGTGGGATACGAGACGCCGGAGGATGTGCTCCATCATTTGGGTGAAGTCATCGAAGGTAAGCCTACCCAGGACATCGGAATTCAGTGTGCCGTCCCCTCTCTGTTTGATCGTACCCGGGCGCCGGATGGCAAGCATGTCCTGATCGCCTGGCAATTCGCTCCTTATTCGGTCGGAGACCTGGGACCCGAGGAGTGGGACAACATGAGAGAGACCTACCTGGAAAAGCTGGTCAGCCGTTGGGTCGAGTACGCCCCCAATATTGCCGACAATCTCATGTACAAATTTTCCCAGACTCCCCCGGATACCGAGCGGCATCTGATCAATATGCGGGAAGGGGACTTCCACGTGGGTGCACTGATTCCTTCCCAGCTGGGATACAACCGGCCGATTCCCCAGTATTCTCAGTACCGGGGGCCGGTCGACAAGCTGTACCTGACCGGATCGGGAACCCATCCCGGAGGCAATATCACCGGTGCTCCCGGATACAACGCGGCCAACGCCATCTTTCAGAACGAGAATATGGACATCTGGTGGAATCCACCGGATGTCCGCAAGGTCTGGGCCGAAATGGACTGAAGCTCGGCCGCTGTTCTTCGACCAGCGCGTTTCACGGTCCAGGTTCCACGTTTCAGGTTCCAATGTGGCACGATCTTGCAGCCTGTTGTAGGGGTGCACGCGCACGGCCCCCCCCGTGCGCGCCCTTCCGGATCGGCGCACTGAGGCCCCTCCCACACTCCGGAGGGCCGCTCACAGAGCGGCCGCTACAACGGACCGAAAATCTGAAGTCCCAAATCCGAATCAAGTCCGAAATTCAAAACCGGATGGTTCTCCACGCGGAGCATAGGCGACGCGTTTCTCCACTTCGAGCGTCAGCGAGGAGTTTCTCTGCGCGCGAAGCGCGCTTCTCCTGTCTCCAGCACCTTTCCCCGTTTGTGCTGCTGGATGTTTGTGGTACTTTTATGCACCACTACCCGAAACACGAGGATCAGGCGGTAGAGGCAACCCAAGGGAGGAACACTGAAATGGCGGGGAAAAAACCCGGGATGGAATGCACCAGGAGAGAGTTTCTCGGAGGCATGAGCGCGGCCGCCCTGGTGGCGGCGGGGCAGCAGGGAAACTCGCTGTTTGCCCAGAACCGGCCTCAGCCGGGACCGGCGGACTGGTCTCGATTCGGCTACGATCTGCACAATACCCGTTTTAACGCTCGCGAGACGACCCTGGGTCCCGGAAACGTGGGACGGCTCAAGGCCAAATGGGTCTTCGATACCCAGGGGCGCATCCAGACCACCCCTGCGGTGATCGGGGATTCCCTGTTTTTTGGATCGCGCGACGGGTATCTCTATGCCCTGGAAACGGAAACCGGAGAGTTGAAGTGGAAGTACCAGGTTCAGTTTCAGACCGCCCTGCGCTACAACCATTGGGGAATCCGCTCTTCTCCCCAGTACCTGGACGGCCGCATCTACTTCGGCGACAATTTCACCAAGGTCCGCTGTCTGGATGCAGCCACGGGTGAGGAAATCTGGCAGACTCAGCTGTCAACCCTTCAGCAGACCAACATGCTGTGTTCGGTGGCGGTTTACGACGGCAAGGTTCTCACCGGCTATTCCTCGGATATCGGCAGTTCCGAAATCGCCTGTCTGGATGCCGAGACAGGAGCCGTTGCCTGGCGCTTCCGGGTGGTTCCCGAATCGCAATACGGAGGCGGTTCGGTCTGGACCTCCCCCGCCATTGACGAAGAAAATAAGATCGTTTACAACGTGACCGGCAGTGTGAAGAGCTATCCGCCTTCGGGAACTCTCTACGCCGAAAGCATTCTGGCCCATGATCTGCACAGCGGCGAACTTCTCTGGTACTACCAGGCCCAGGCCAGGGATGCCTTTGATCTGGATTTCAGCTGCCATCCCATGATCTTTGACGCCCAGGCCCCAGCCGGCTATCGGGGCAAGCTGACGCGCCAGTGTGTGGGGGCGGGGAACAAGCGAGGTTTTTATTGCTGGAACCGATTCACCGGTGAGCTCTACTGGAAGGTCCAGTTGACCAACCAGACCTCCAGCGGAGGTCCGCTTTTGAACAGTACGGCCGTGGCTTACAATCGGATCTTCGTGGTCTCCAATGCCCTGACGTCCCGGGGGTCGTCCTCGGTCACGGCGGCGCTCAACGCCTACACGGGCGATATCGAATGGTGGATTCCCAACTCTTCCCTGATCCGGGGTCCCGTGGCGGTTGCCAACGGGGTTTTCTACCAGGGCTTTATCGATGGAACCGTGGAAGCGGTTGACGCTCGAAACGGCCGTAGTTTGTGGGATTTTCAGATGCCGTCACCCCACCGGGGGGGCATCGCGATTGCCAATGGAGTCCTTTACACCAGCAATGGAGAATTGCTGGGCACCTCGGAGGAAGAGGAAAGGGAGCGCCGGCATTCCCTCTATGCCTTTTCCGTCGATGGCGACTGAGTGGACTAAACGAGGTATTACCGACATGTTTGAGAAGCAGAAGAATCGCCGAATTTTCCTGAAAGGACTGGCCGCAGGGGTGGTGGTTGTGGGAACCACCGACTGGGCATGGCCGGGTCCCCAGCGAGGATCGGACGTTCCCGAGATCACCATGACCCGGAACTACAGCATCGGACGCTACCACTTTGATCCGCTGGGCCTGTTTGTGGAGCCGGGTCAGACGGTTCGGTTCGTCTCCCTTCGGGATGGGTTTTCGGCGGTTGCCTACCATCCGGATAATGACAATCATGAGTTGCGTATTCCGGAGGGAGCCGAGCCCTTTGACTCCGGGATCCTGTGGACGCGCCAGAGCCTCGAATATACTTGCGAGGTCGAAGGTACCTACGATTTTTACAGCCGCAATCAGGAAACCATCGGGGCAGTGGGGAGAATCGTGGTGGGGCAGCCCGGCGGCCCGGGCGAAAGACCATTGGGTTACGGGAGTCGGGAAGGATGGGCGCCGATTTACACGGAAGTCATTCGAACCTTCGAGTTGGCGAAATCCGAAGATATCGTACGGCAAAAAGTCATTCGCTACCCGATGGAAGGACCGCTGAGTCGTCGCTTCCCTCACTACTGAAGCCGGCTCTCAGTTCGTGGACTGATCGCTGGCAGGGTCGGGGCCCGCCTTTGAAGAATGCAGGGTCTCATCCACGAGAAAAACCAGAACACCGAGACCCAGGAAGCCGATCCCGGCCACCGCCAGGGCCGCGGCCGTCATGCTCGCCGCTTCCACCAGCAGTCCGATGAGCAGGGGACCTCCGGTCCACCCCAGATCTCCGATGAGCCGCCAGACGCCCAGGAATTCAGCCCGAAGTTTCCTGGGTGCCAGATCAGCTCCCAGGATCATCACGATGCCCGCACTGAGCCCGTTGGCCAGACCCAGCAGCAAGGCGATGCCCAGCAGGGAATAGAAGCCGGTCACCAGGGGAAACAGGGAAAGAGAGATGGCGAAAAGTGCCATGGATGGAACACTCATCCACTTTCGGCCCCACCTGTCCATCACCAGGCCGACTGGATAAAACAACGACATGTCCAGTGCCGAGGACAGCGAATAAATGCCTCCGATCACAGCCGCATCCATCCCTGCTGCGGTTCCGAAAAGGGGTATGAAAAGCTGTCGTCCTGAACGCAACAGCTGGATCCCCAGGGCGAAGCCGCCGGCGGTGGCAAAACTCCGCCGATGAGAGATGATGATCCCGGTCAGTTGGGTAAGATAGGAATCGGTACGGATGCGGTCCGAGTGTAGGTTGTGAGTGAACGCCCACACCAGCAACGCCGCCACCGCTGAGGCGACACCGGTACCCAGGAAGGCAACCGTGTAGCCCATGAATTCCGCTGCTGCGCCGCCCAGGGCCGGGCCGACGAAGGACCCCAGGCGCATGAGGCCTCCAATACTGGCCAGGGCACGGCCCCTTTCGTCGCTTTCAACGGCATCCGTCATATAGGAGAGGCGTCCCAGCATCCAGGACGCCGTGCCCACTCCGTAGAGAATCGCGAAGGGCGTCAGAAGCCACAAATTCTCCACCAGGGCGAACGCCACTCCCGTAAGGGTCATGCAGAGTAGACCCCCCATCATGGACGGTTTGTCGCCGAATCGGGACACCAGCACCCCGGCCGGAACGTCAAAAAGCAGCATTCCCAGCCCTCGAAGCCCCATCACGAAAGCGGCAAAGGCGGCACCTCCTCCCAGGTCAAGGACATAAAGCGGGACCAGGATCAGGAGTGCCTGCTGACTGGCTGCCAGAAGGAAAGAAGGCAGGTAAATGGGGATCAGCAGGCGACGGTAAGCAGCAGTACTCATCAAAAAGTTTCTGTTGTGGCGGCCCTCTGGAATGCGGCCCTACACCACAGTTCATGGATCGTACCACAAAGGTTTCGTCCCGAAGTTGGGCCTTGAAGATCGGCGTACCAGAGGATAACCTCTAAAGAAAACTACACTTTGAAGGACCGGTTTATGGCTCGTTCAGTTGTCGTGTCGTGGAGAGGATTTCACGAAACCGTGGGTTCGGTGGCCGGACGGGTACTCCAGTGACTGGCCACCGGTTCGATCAGGGACCTGCTCCGAAGAGATTTGGAAGCTATGGTTTGAATGGGACCCGTGTTCCCCTCCCGGTCCGAAGCGTTGCAATGGCCCGGGAATTTGTGTGAAAATGACGGTAAGTAACACAGTTCATAATAATAAATAATAAATGTATTGGTACATGCGCGTGTGCTAGGATTTATGAGGGGTTAAGCGGACTGGGATGCCGATTCCAGCCGTTCAAGGAGTAGGAGGGGTCTTTGATTCGTCGGACTATTTTTAAAAGAGTGATCCTGGCCTGGATTATGGCTGCCTTGGTGGGAATCGGCTCGGATCAAACCGTCAGGTCCCAATCGTCGGGTTCCGCCTCATCTTCCCGGCCAACCGAACTGCAATCTTCCCATTCCGCCTCGCTGTCGATTGCGGAATACCGGGAAGTCGTCAATACCTACTGCCTTGGGTGCCACAATGAACGGGTGCGTGCGGCAGGGTTTTTGCTTGACCAAGCAGATGTCGACCGAGCCAGTGAACAGCCGGAGATTTGGGAAAAGGTGGTCAAGAAACTGCGGACCCGCGCCATGCCGCCTATGGGTATGCCGCGGCCCGATGAAGCCACCTATGCTTCCTTAGCCACTTATTTGGAGACGACCCTGGACCAGGCGGCCGAAGTAATGCCCAATCCAGGTAGGCCCGTGGTGCATCGACTCAATCGGGTTGAATACGCCAATGCGGTACGCGATCTGCTGGATGTCTCGGTTGAGGGGGAATCGCTTTTTCCGGCCGAAGATTCGGGCAAAGGCTTCGACAATCTGGCCGCTCTGCTTTCGGTCTCGCCCCTGCTGATGGAGAGATACATGTCAGCCGCAGCCAGAATCAGTCGACTTGCCCTGGGAGATCCCGCCGCCCGTCCCGTTGGTGAAACCTATAAGGCTGCGGAAAATATTCGCGGTAGCCGGGGTGCGGTCATTACCGTCCAGGACGAGCGGGTCAGCGAGAATGCGCCGTTTGGCTCGCGCGGCGGAATCGTGGTTCGCCATCATTTCCTGGCTGATGGCGAGTACCGCATCAAGGTCCAATTGCAAATGGACGGAAATTACTATTTGCGTGGTCTGCTGGGTGAGCCCCATCCGCTGGATGTGTTTTTGGATGGTGCCAAGGTCCAGTCGTTCAGTGTCGGGGGTGAGCGCCGCGGCGCCTCGGGAGCCCTCCACACCCGGGATGGCAATATTTATATCGGGGACCCCGCCCAACAGGAGTATGAGTACATGGCTGGCGGCGACCTGGAAGGGAGCTTTCAGGCCCAGATGGGAGAACATCTGGTGGGGGTGGTTTTCCGAAAGAAATCCTATCAACCGGAAGGCATTCTGGAGCTTTTCCCACGTCAGATGGCCCGCGACATCGGCAACTTCAAAGGGGGCGATCCCGGAATCGGTGAGGTGACCATCACCGGGCCTTACAATCCGAGCGGGGTGGTCGAATCCCCCAGTCGCCGCAGAGTCTTTACCTGCTACCCAGGGGAGAAGTCCAACCCCCAATCCCCCATTCAAATGGTGTCCTTCGGTGCCAGCAGCGTGGGTACTGAGAATGAAGAAGAGTCGTGTGCCAGGGAGATCCTCTCCAGGCTGGCCCGGCGGGCCTATCGGAGACCCGTCAGTGACGACGAGGTCGAGGCTCTGCTCGGCCTGTACAGGGTGGGCCATAGCGAGGAGGGCTTTGAAGGAGGCATTCGGATGGCGATCCAGGGATTGTTGGTGAGTCCCGGCTTTCTGTTTCGGATCGAGCGGGATCCCTCTGGCGTGGCAGCCAATACCGCCTACCGGGTAGGCGACCTGGATCTGGCTTCCCGGCTGTCGTTTTTCTTGTGGAGCAGCATTCCCGACGAGACCCTTTTGGAGGCTGCGAAAGAGGGTCGCCTGAGTAATCCTGAAGTACTCCAGGAGCAGGTTGGTCGGATGCTGGATGACAGTCGTTCAAAGGCCTTGGTGACTAGTTTTGCCAGGCAGTGGTTGTATCTGCGCAATGTGGCTTTGCGGGTGCCCAACACGCGCATCTACATGGATTTTGACGACGAGCTGCGCCAGGCCTTTCAACAGGAGACGGAGTTGTTCTTCGAAAGCATGCTGCGCGAGGATCGCAGCGTGACGGACATGCTGGACGCCGACTATACGTTTGTCAATCAGCGACTGGCCGAGCACTATGGGATTCCCGATATTTACGGGAGTCATTTTCGACGCGTTACCTTGACCGATGAGAATCGTCGCGGGTTGCTGGGCCAGGGAAGTTTCCTGCTGGTGACCTCACGCGCCAACAGGACGGCGCCCGTTTTGCGCGGCAAATGGGTGTTGGAAAACCTGCTGGGAACTCCTCCCCCTCCTCCCCCTCCGAATGTTCCGGCACTGAATGAAAAGACGGGGGAGATTGGGAACATGACAATGCGCCAGCGCACGGAAGCGCATCGTGCCAATCCGGTTTGTGCCAGCTGTCACATACGGATGGATCCCATAGGTTTTGCCCTGGAGAACTTCGATGGGGTCGGGAGATTCCGGACAACCGAGCGTGGGACCGCCATTGATGTATCGGGTGAATTGCCGGACGGTACCCGATTCAATGGACCAGTTGAGCTTCGAAAGGCCTTGCTCGAACGTCAGGAACAACTTGCCCAGACCGTCACCGAGAAACTGTTTACTTACGCCCTGGGCCGGGAAGTCGAGGCTTATGACATGCCGGCCGTGCGCACGATTCTGAGAGAGGCGGCTCCCGGCGGTTATCGCTGGTCGTCGCTGATTTCAGGTGTGATCCAGAGTGTGCCCTTTCAAATGAGGAGATCTCAACCATGACGATGATTTTCAAAAAGGCAATCGCCAGACGCACTTTTTTGCGCGGTGTCGGTACGACGTTGGCGCTTCCGCTGCTGGATGGTATGGTCCCGGCCTTTGCGGCTGGCAGCGACCCGGCCCAAGCAGTCCGGACCCTGTTCATGTATGGCCCCAACGGAAGAATCATGAAGAACTGGACGCCCACCATCGATGGGTCCGGTTGGGAGATGACTCCGACGCTGGAGCCGCTGGCTCCCTTTCGGGATCAGATGCTAATCTTGAGCGGGCTCGACGTCAAGGCCGCTGATCCCTGGGAGGGAGAGCCCGGTGGTGTCCACGCCCGACCATGCGCGGCCTATCTGACGGGGATTCATCCCAAGCCTGACCAGGCGATGGGGATTTCAGTCGATCAGTATATTGCCAAGGAGTTCGGCAAACACACCCAACTGGGATCGCTCGAGATCTCCATGGAAAGCTCTGAACGAGTAGGTGCAGCCGACGGAGCCTATAGCGACTCCTACAGCAAGACCATCGCATGGCGCGGCCCGGAGACGCCGCTGCCCATGGAACACAACCCGCGCAAGGTATTTGAACGCCTGTTGGGCGAGAACCAGAGTACCGACCCGGCAATGCGGCGTCGCATTGTCCAGAAGAACCGCAGTATTCTGGATTTCGTGACCGGGGAGGTGGCTCGCCTTTCGGCCGAGATCGGCCCGAGCGACCGTGCCAAGTTGAACGAATACCTGGATGCGGTTCGAGACATCGAGCGGCGCATCCAGCTATCTGAGGAGCAGGCTTCACGGGAGATGCCGGAGATGGAGAGGCCCGCGGGCAAGCCCGCCACAGTGGAAGAGCATGCCAAGCTGATGTTTGATTTGATCGCCCTTGCCTTCCAGGCCGATCTGACCCGTGTAATCACCTTCATGTGGGGGAGCGAACAGCACGAGGGAGACTATCGGGAGATCGGGGTTAGCGATGGACACCACGCATCCTCTCACCATGCAGGTCAGGCTTACATGATCGAGAACTGCATCAAGGTTGACGCCTTTCATTCCCGTTTGTTCGCGCACCTGCTCGACAGGCTGCGATCCACCCCCGACGGTGAGGGCACGTTGCTGGATCATTCCATTATCGTGTACGGCAGTGGCCTGAGCGATGGCATGGGCCATGTCCACCACGATGTACCCACCCTGTTGGTGGGTGGAGGAGCCGGCCGACTCAAGGGCGGAAGCCATATCCGATATCCTCGTTTGCCCTTGTCAAACCTGCACCTGAAAATCCTGGAGATGGTGGGCCTGCGAGTTGAGGACTTTCTTGACAACCGGTACAGTGATGCCACCGGCACGCTGGATATACTCTCCATCTAAAAGTCCGGACTATGCATATTACGGGCTAGAAAGGATGAGAGAACATTTTGAGTTCCGAACCGGAAACTGAATGAAAGCGCGAAGGAGTGTGGTCGTGAGCATGAAAGAGCTGTGCGTGGGAGGGATGCTGTTGGTGTTGTCGGTCGCCAGTGTGGTGGCTGGTAATGCACTGGATTTGGTCGATGCCGTCCGAGAAGGGGACCGGGAGGCGGTGCGTTCCCTGCTCAGTGAGTCGACCGATGTGAATGCCTCCCAGGCAGATGGAGCGACGGCTCTGGCCTGGGCGGTTCACCGGGACGATGTGGTGACGGTGGAGCTTCTGATTGCGGCTGGGGCCGACGTCAATGCGGCCAATGTCTACGGGGTGACACCTCTTTCCCTGGCCTGCACCAACCGGAACGCCGGTATCGTGGAGAAGCTCTTGGGCTCCGGGGCAAATCCCAACCTGGCTCAGGACAGCGGAGAGACTGCGCTCATGAGTTGTACGCGCACGGGCAGCGAAGAGGGGGCGCGATCGCTGCTGGTCCATGGTGCCGACGTCAACGCGAAAACAATCGAGAGAGGGCAGACCACTCTCATGTGGGCGGCGGCCATTGAGCCGGCGATCGTCGGGATGCTGATCGAGCATGGAGCGGACGTCGCGGCCCGGTCCAATCGACTGGGTGTTTACACGCCCAGAATTCCGGATTTTCCCGATGTCACTCCCCAGGGCGGTCCCGTGCATCAGGGTTTCCGAAAAACCATCTATCACCCCAAGTTCAAGGGCGGCTTTACCCCCTTGATGTTTGCCGCCCAGGCCGGAAACGTCGAGTCAGCCCGAGTCTTGCTGGCGGCAGGAGCGGACGTGAATGAGGGGACCCAGGAAGCGGGTCCGCCATTGCTGCTGGCCGCCTCCAATGGCCGGGAGCAGGTGGCCATTTTATTGTTGGAGAAGGGGGCGGATCCGAATGCAACCGACGGTTATGGTATGACCGCACTGCACTGGGCCCTGGAAGAAGGAGTGGTTGGCATGTCGGGGGGGCATACCCAAACCGATCCTTACTGGGTGCACCCCAACAGCCGGGAATTGGTGAAGGCCCTGCTGGCCCGGGGAGCCGATCCAAATGCTCGAATTGAAAGCGATTTCATGCCTTATCACATCCATCGTTGGGGCCGCGGTGCCCAGCAGGAACCCCCCCAGGTGAGCCAGGCCGGAGCTACCCCATTTATAATGGCTGCTGCATCGGCTGATGTTGCCGCCATGCGTCTTTTGCTGGAGGCGGGGAGCGATCCTTTAATTGCGACTTTTGATGGAACGACGTCTCTGATGGTGGCCGCAGGGCTGGGCGTCAATTTGGGAATTAGAGGCACCGACGCACTTAGTACCGCACCGAAAATTGTCACGAGTACAGGTGAGATCCGGAATAAGGTCCTTGAGGCTGTCCACCTCGCCTGGCAGTTAGGGAACGATGTCAATGCGATCGGTCCGGATGGCCGCAGAGCTATTCACGGTGCGGCACTATATGGGTTGAGCGAAGTGATTCGGTTCCTGAGAGAAAAGGGCGCTGACTTGGATGCCCAGGATATGTGGGGACAGTCGGCGATGAGCATCGCCATGGCCGATCCCGACGGCCTGATCTATCGCCACCTTCCGACCAAGGGCCAGGACAGTACCTTCCGTCGGCGATCCAAAAAGGACGAGAAGACGATCGAGCTTCTTCTCGGTTTTGGGGCCAAACCTTATATCCCCACAGGCCGGGATCTGAAGGGGTTTTAGAAGGCTTTATGGACCGGCTTCACCGGCTTTCCGATCGTTCCTTCGCGAGCTGCTTGAGATAGTGGCCCTCTTCCTCCTCAACGAAATGCCGGTACCCTTCCGGATCGATGAAGGGATTCTCTGCGGCACCTGCCTCCCGTGATTCAGAAGCTGCTGGAGGAAGCCAGTGAGAGCGAAGAGAACTCAGATGGGGAGAGGTCCGAGGTCTAAGCATGAGTCTACTGGAAACCGTTCCGATTGTTTGTCCATACTGCGGTGAGCGGGTCGAGGTGGTGGTCGACTGCTCGATTGGATTCCAGGAATATGTGGAGGACTGCCACGTCTGTTGCCAACCTATCGGCCTGAATGTTTCCCTGGATGATGAGGGTGACCCGAAAATTGAGGCGTGCCATCAGGATCAATAGCATATTCGTCTTGAAAAACATTCAATATGCACCTTGAATTTGGTATTTTAATTCTGGGATCCCAAAATGCTATCAACTATAGTTGTGCAAACCTGTGAAGCCCTGACCTTCATCAAACAGACCTTCGGTTCCCATTTTCCTTCGCAGAGCACCGCCTTTGTTGACCGGGTGTTTGAGCGAGTGGGCGAATTGTTCGAAGGTAAGTATCCAGGCTATCAGCCCAGCGACACCTCTTATCACGACTTCACCCACACTTGTGCAGCCACCGTGGCGGTGGCACGAATTGTGGATGGGCACCTTCGAAGTGGGAAGCATCCCACCCTGACCCACCGCGATATTGAGTTGATGGTTGTGGCCAGCTTCCTACATGACAGCGGGTTCATCAAGGAAATCGGTGATGATGGAGGCACCGGTGCCAAATACACTCTGACTCATGTCGCACGGAGTGGAGAATTTGCAGCAAAGTTCCTGGATGAGTTTGACGTGACTACGGACGAAGTTCGCCTCGTTCAACTCGCGATCGAGTGTACCGGAATCCAGGTTGACATCGACAGTCTTCCCTTTAATGACGATCGAGAACGATTTATCGGTTGTGTAGTGGGCACGGGCGATATGCTGGGCCAGATGGCCGCTCCCGACTATCCGGAAAAACTGGACCGGCTCTACAGCGAGTTTGAAGAGGCGGCCTCCTACCCCGAAGCCGAAGGCAGTGGAATTGACACCTACACCAGTGTCAACGACCTGATGGCCAGAACTCGTGGTTTTTATAAGCATTACGTTCAGCGCATGCTCGAAACTCAATGGGGAGGAGTCTACCAGGCACTCGAGCACCACTTTGAGGGGGGTGAGAATGTCTATTTTCAGTCGATCGACGCCAACCTCGACCGCATTGATCAGATGCTTCAGTCCACGTAAGTAGCGGGCTGCCTCCGGACTTCAGGAATACCCGTCTTCTCAGCCAGGAATCGATTGACCGCACGGGGTGAGGTGGGTTGTCGGGCGGCCTGAGCGTGCGATCAGGATCGAGCATTCTCCTTTTGTGGGGCCATGAAAATGACGTCAGCAGCTCAGACCAGCAGCCGTTACCGGTGGACGATGTTGAGTATGTTGCTGGTCATCAGCATGGTCACCTACATCGACCGGGTGAATATTTCCATAGCCGGAAAGTACATTCGGGACGTTTACGGGTTGTCCCCGGTGGACATGGGGCAGATCTTCAGTGCTTTCGTGTTTGGA
>Ga0310342_100001120_pt1 | contig 16280 bp, 12 predicted proteins | sample S15DNA20500_MG_FD_206155 | JGI IMG/M metagenome (GOLD analysis project Ga0310342, IMG submission 206155) | Marine microbial communities from station ALOHA, North Pacific Subtropical Gyre - S1503-DNA-20-500_MG | ecosystem: Environmental > Aquatic > Marine > Oceanic | place: Pacific Ocean: North... | reverse complement strand
GTCGAAGCGGTGAACACGTGCCGCGCCGCGGCCGGGTACGGTGACATCGCCGTGCCAGCGCCAGTGGCCGGTGGACGCGTCGCCCCGCATTGTCAGAGCGAAGTTGATCTGCGTGCCCCGCGTGACGGTTTGTGTCCGGCCGATGGGGAACAGGACCTGCTGCCAGTGGGTGCCTTTCTGCCTCGGATCAGTGCTGAGCGTGACACGTTTGGACAGGGGCGCATTGAACCAGCCCACGATCCCGTGGAGCTTGCCCGCCCGCTTCGCGGTGAATTGGACCCGCATTGTCTTGAGCCGGGCCACGGTGTGCAGGTCAATCGTGGCGAGTGAAGACGGATCGGCCAGGAGCTTGGGGCGCGTGGCGGAAAAGTTGTAAACCGTGCTGTAGGTGGCGTCACGCAGTGGCGAGAAGTCGATTCCCTGGTGCGGGCGGTCCCAGAATCGTAGTTCCGCGCCCAGTTCGGGGCTCTCGGCCGGGGCCACCACCAGTTCCATCGCGTTGGGCACGAGGCGGCCTTGCCGTTTGAGGATCTGCTTCCGCAGTCGTTGCATTACGGGAATGATGCCTTCGTCGACGGCGAATTCGCCGAGCAGTTCACACACGATCACGTCGGCCCGAACCTTCGGAAGGCGACCGCGGCGCAAATCCACTTGGTGAAACTCGATTGGAGCCTCGGGAAAATTAAGGTCCTTGATCTTGCGTGCAACGCGGACCACCGGACTGCTGTCGAGTCCTATCACGCGTCCGGCGCCGAGGCGATGTGCGAGAAAAGCAAAGATGCCCGTGCCCGTACCGGCATCGATGACGGTGTCGCCGGGGCGGATGACGTCAGCCAAGGCTGCGCCGATCACCTCGATACGCCGCTTATCGTTGATCATGATGCGGTGCGAACTGACGGGAAATCCATTGAAGTCATTGGGGTAGAACAGTTCATCGAGGTATGCGTCGAAGTCGGGCATAAAGAACTCCGGATGGTATGAATCCCGGATCGGCAAAGGATGGCCACCCGTGAAGGGATGGCGCAGAATAAACGCGGGGACAATTGTAGAACAACAGCCGAGACACGGCGAAGGCACGTATGCCGTTGTGGTGAAGGTCGTTTCGTCGCGGAGTGCGCTTCGGCGATATCGAGGGTCAGCAGGAATTGCCCTCCATCGACGTCCGAATCACCGCCTACCCTATAATCGGGTACCTCCTGCCGGGCGAGTCGCGTTCCTGTCGCCAAAGGGGTTTGCCGCATGCATGCCGTCGCCATCGGATTTTCAATGCTCGTTTCGTTGATTCATGTCAACGTGGATCGCGGTACGCAATCAGGCACGCTCGAAGCGGATCAGATTCACGAATCGAGCGGCGTGGCGGCCGGGCGGACGAACCCGGGAATGTTCTGGACGCACAATGATTCCCGTGATGCTCCGCAACTCTACCTCATCGACGGACGGGGCCGGCACCATGGGACATGGCGTGTCGACGGGGCCGAGGCGGTGGACTGGGAAGACATCTGCTCGTTTAACGACGGTGAAACGGCGTGGTTAGCGATTGCGGACACGGGCGATAACGCGAGGCGCCGCGATCATGTTTCACTTTACGTCGTGGCGGAGCCCGCTTTGCCGCGGGATGTCACAACGCGGCATGCCCAGCGAGTCAAGAGCCTGCAGCGTCTGAAATTTACCTACCGTGGCGGTCCGCAGGACTGCGAAGCGGTGGGCTACGATCCCGTTTCACGCCATTTTGTGATCATCACGAAACGGCCCTCCGGCGGTCCCGCCCCGTTTGCGGGCCCGGCCGACGTCTTTCTCCTGCCGGCGGCCCCGCCCACGGGTGATGTACCCCGCATACTCGACCCAGTGGCCAGCATTTCCGGGATTCAGGTTACGGCCTGTGATGTCAGGGCGGACGGAGGCGGCGTGCTGCTGCTGACCTATCGCAATGCGCTGTGGTACCTCCGACATGCCGATGAACCGTGGGCGGACGTCTTCGCAGCCAGCCATGGTCAGTGGATACGCATGCCGTTTCGTCGCCAGGGTGAGTCAGTCTGTTTCGAGCTCGACGGGCGTCATCTGTTTCTCACCAGCGAAGGTACGAAGCAGCCGGTCTGGCGCCGTGCCTCCCCGACCTCGACAGGAACGACTCAAGAAGATCAACCCTGATTTTCCGCCGCTTCGTCGCCCCGCGTGCGCAGGTGAGCTAGCACGAGGCGAATCGTTTCGTAAGGAACCTTCCTGTCGAGAGTCCGGTAGATCGGCGACAGTTGCGGCCCACCCGTCGTGGCCGCCGCTTCGGTGACGCGCCGGTACGTGTTGGGGTTGACCCAGACGTCGATTGTGACCGGTTGGTGCTGGCCGATCCACTGCGCCAGGTATTCGGTGGCGGTCGACGCGGCACGGCCAGTGGCTTCGGCCACCTCGGCAATGGATTGCCCGCAAGAGAACAGCTCGAACGCAGTGTCGCGCTGGGTGTTGCGTCGTGGCCGGGATGGCTTTCCGGCTGTCGGCATCGGGTCGGCGTCGGTGTCCAGCGAATGCTCTCGGCAGTAAGCCGTGACGATCTCGACCAGTGCCTTGCCGAAGTCAGACGAACGACGATCACCGATGCCGCGGACGGTGCGAAGTACCGTCATCGAAGTGGGGCGGACGCGGGCAAGAAATCGCAGCGTGCTGTCTTCGAAGATCACGTACGGAGGAACCCCGCGTTCATCGGCCCATTGGCGTCGTACGCCGCGGAGGTGATCGAACAGGTCCCGGTCCACACCGTCCCATGCGTTGCGATCGATCGAGGTACGTGTGTCCGATGTCTGGCGAGGCCGCATCAGCCGTACCGGTGCTGCGCCGCGCATGACATCCAGGGACCGTTCGGTCAGGCACAGGATGGGCCGATCGCCTTCGGTACGGGCGAGGGCGTCCTGATCCACGAGTTGGTAGACCATGCTGACCAGCGTTTTCTTGGCGACGTCGGCCATCAGGCCATAGGTGCTCAACTGATCGTGACCGCAACGACGAATCTGCTGCGTGTTCGCGCCGAGCAGGACGTCGGCGATGTGCCCGATGCCAAATCGCTGCCCGGTGCGGGCCACGCAAGAAAGAATTTTCTGGGCGGCAACGCTGGCGTCTTCGAGATCTTCGACCTCGTGGAGGCACACGTCGCATGCGCCGCATGATTCACCCTCGTAGGATTGGCCGAAATATTCGCATAGCGTCCGGTGGCGACAGGTGTGGCTGTTGCAAAGGTGTTGCATGCGCTGGAGAAGCAGGTCCTGGGCCGAGATGAACTTCTCCGATTGACCGTTGTCTTCGGTGTTGGCTCGGATCAGTGATTTCCAACGCATCACGTCGGCGGAGGAATAGAGAAGGACACACTCAGCTTCGAGGCCGTCGCGGCCGGCCCGCCCCGCTTCCTGCTGGTAGTGCTCGACCGATTTGGGCATCGTGGCATGTAGCACGCAGCGCACGTTGCTGCGATCGATGCCCATGCCGAACGCCACCGTTGCCACGACCACGTTGAGTTGCTCCGAGGAGAAACGCTCCTGCGTTTGCCGGCGCTGTTCGGAATCCATGCCAGCGTGATAGCAGGCGGCTTCGATACCGTGCGCGGTGAGCGTTTCGACCAGCGATTCGGTATCGGCGCGGCTGAGACAATAGATGATGACGGCTTCGTCAGCGTGTCGCCGAACCACGTCCAATGCCTGGTGCGGCACGTCGACCTGAGGCAAAATGCGGTAGACGAGATTGGGGCGGTCGAAGTTTCCGATCAGCTCAAGGGAATCCTGCAGAGCCAGTTGCTCGATGATGTCCCGGCGTACCTCCGGGGTTGCCGTGGCGGTGAAGGCGTGAAGACTTGCGCGGGGGAATCGGCCGCGCAATGAAGCCAGTTGACGGTACTCAGGGCGGAAGTCGTGACCCCACTGGCTGATGCAATGGGCCTCGTCGATCGCGAAGCTACGCGGGTCGACCGGGGTCAAGGTGTCCAGAAAGGCCGGCATCATGAGCCGCTCGGGCGACACGAAGAGCAACCGCAGAACACCCGATCGAAGATCGCTTGTGACCTGCCGACGTTCTCCGACGGTCATGGCACTGTGTATCGCGGCGGCGGGATATCCACTGGCCTGCAACGCATCGACCTGGTCCTTCATCAGCGAGATCAGGGGCGATACGACAATGTCCGTGCGGCCCGCGATGAGAGGTGGCACCTGGTAACAGAGCGACTTGCCCCCGCCGGTGGGCATGACCACCAGGGAATCGCGGCACTGTACGCCGGCATCGATCGCCTCGGCCTGCAAGGGACGCAGTTCGGTGAATCCCCAGTATTTCTTGACGGCTTCGACGATGCGGTCGCCGGAGCGGGAACTTTCGGGCAGGGGCCCGGGCGGCTTCGCGGCCTCCGTGCCGACGCTGATCATGTTGTCCGTGGTGGTCAAGAGGCACCCTCCTGGCGCCGAGATCCATGCCGGGGCAAGTCCGCCTGCGGATCCGAGCCGCCCCACGCGGGAGGCAGACGGCCAAGTGCGTCGCGTGGGGCCTGAATGTATCGATCCTTCCAGCGCCCGGCAATCCATGCCTGCGAACGACATGGCCCCGCCCGCCACCCCGCGCCCTGGGACAGCGGGAACCGGTGGGCCGTATCATGGGTGCCGGGCCCGTCGGGGGCCGGCACCGATTCGCCTCCGAACTGCGGGTGCATTGGCGTCCCGCCGTCGGTATTGCCGACGTTGACGTGGAAGGGTGGATTGCATCGTGAAAACCACGCAATACCCGCGCTGCCTGCGCGGAGGTGAGCCGTACGAATGGCCCGAGTAGAAACGATGGTTGATACCCACATTCGCAATGTTGCCGTCATCGCCCACGTCGACCACGGCAAGACGACACTGGTGGACAAGTTGCTCTATCAGTCCGGACTCTTTCGAAAGGAAGACCTGGACAAGTTGGCCGGAGGACAACACAACCTGGTGATGGACACCGATGATCTGGAGCGTGAACGCGGCATCACGATCTTGAGCAAAAACTGCGCGATTCCTTACCAAAGCGTTGCTGGAGAGATGATCAAGATCAACCTCATCGACACGCCGGGCCATGCCGATTTCGGCGGTGAGGTCGAACGGGTCCTGGCCATGGCCGACGGTGTGCTGCTCGTCGTGGATGCCTTCGAGGGGCCGATGCCGCAAACGCGATTTGTCATCGACAAGGCGCTGGGGCACGGCCTGGAGCCGATCGTGGTGGTGAACAAAATCGATCGCCCCGACGCTCGCCCGGACGACGTGGTGAACGAGGTCTTCGATCTGCTCGTGGCACTCGATGCCGCTGACGCCGCCCTCGATTTCCCCGTGATCTATGCATCGGCGAAGGAAGGGCGTGCTTCCACCGCCGTGGACATCGCCACGACGGACATGCGGGACCTGTTCGAAGCGATTATCGCGCACGTGCCCTCGCCACGTTGTGACGATGAGGCACCCTTGCAGATGCAGATCAGTTCACTGGACTATTCCGACTACACCGGGCGCATCGGTGTGGGGCGGATCCAGTCGGGTGTGCTTCGAGCCGGGGCCGACGTGGCGGTGATGGATCCCGACGGGAACCGGACGAATCAGCGCGTGTTGCACGTCGATATCTTCGATGGGCTACATCGAACCCGCTGCGAATCGGTGACGGCTGGCGATATCTGTGCCGTGGTCGGCCTTGATCCCATTCATATCGGTTCGACCATCATCTGCCCGGAAGAGGGCACGGCATTGCCGCCGATCCGCGTCGATGATCCCACATTGAACCTGACCGTGCGGGTCAACGACGGCCCGTTTGGCGGCCAGGAAGGTGAGTACGTGACCAGTCGCCAGATCGCGGCGCGACTCGATCGTGAACTCCAGGCCAACGTGGCGCTGCGGGTATCGCCGGGTGAAACCCCCGAAGAGTTCCTGCTCGCGGGACGCGGGATTATGCATCTCGGCATCCTGCTGGAGAACATGCGGCGGGAGGGCTACGAACTGTGTGTCGGCAAGCCGAAGGTCATCATGCGGGAAGTGGATGGCAAGCGCCACGAACCGCTTGAAACACTTGTCATCGATTGCCCGGTCGAGTGCCAGGGGGCGGTAATGAATCTGATCGGCGACCGTCGCGCCGAGATTGTGACGATAGATACAAAGGCCGGTGCCAGTGGGTTTGTCCACATGGTCTTCACGATTCCGGCCCGTGGCCTGATCGGGATGCGAAGCCGCATGATGACCGCGACCCAGGGACGCGCGGTGATGCACCACACCTTTCTCGAGTATGCCCCGATACGCGGCGACATCCCCGGCCGTCGCGCCGGGGTGCTGGTGGCCACGGAAATGGGCGCCGTGACTGCCTATGCCCTGGACGCCCTTTACGATCGGGGTTTTTTCTTCGTGGCGCCGGGTGACCAGGTCTACGAAGGGCAGGTGGTGGGAGAGCACTGCAAGACGAACGACGTGACGGTCAACGTAACGCGTACCAAGAAAATGACGAACGTCCGTGCGGCGGCGAAAGATGATGCCGCCCAAGTCCGGCCCGTGCGCCGTATGACGCTGGAAGCCTGCCTGGAGTACGTCGCCGAAGATGAGTTGGTGGAGATCACGCCCCGATCCATCCGGATGCGCAAACGGCTCCTCAACGAAGCACGTCGGCGGCAGGCATCACGGCGGGGGGCGTGAACGGCGATCGTCCCGGGCGGGCCAGGTGCCGCTGTTCAGCGTGCGCCGATCACCTCGAGCCGAAAGTCTACGGCGTCGGTGTTCAGCGCCGCGGCCGTCAAGTCCCGGCGCCACTGTGGTGGCAGACGCTGGAATCGCCATCCCGAAGTGGAGAGGGTACGGCCGTGGGCGTCGATGAAGGCGTACTGGTACTGCACGAATGCGCCGCCGCGGTTGGACTTCGTGCGTACCGGGACGGTGACTTTCATCGGACTGCTTTCGGACGGCACCTCGATGATCGGGTCGGAGAAGACCAGCATCTTGTGAAGATCGCGTGCGACGACGATGCGAGGGTACTGTTCCATGGACAGCAGGTCGGCCTTGCCCGCGTGCGGGGCCGTGCTTTGGCAACCACCCAGGGCCAGCAGCAGCCACACACAAGAGAAGGCCATGTATCGAACACCTGGGGTGAGGAAGAATTTCATGGGGGATCCTTTGCCATGTGGCAGGTGAGGCCGGCGCCTTTCAATGCCGCGGCCAGCTTGCGAACGCGCCCGCTACGGGGGTGGTAGGGGGGATGATGCTGAACAAAAAGGCGCATGAATCCGGCGGTGCTCGGTGCGGGCGGCCTCAGGGAGCGGCCGCCTTCGAGAACGTGTCGATCCGCCGGTGCCCCGCGGCTTGGCCGAATCGCAATGTCCTCGATCCGATAAAGCGTCTCCAGGTCAGCCAGCGATACGTGGCCCGGCAAGCCGTGGCGACGGTAGTCGGCCAGGACTTCGCTGCTGGGCATCCGCACGCAATTGCCTCCGAGAATATAGGGGAGTCTTGAGACCGCTGAGCCAGGCGAGGCGTCGTTGGCGTAAAGTACCTCGGTGGACGCGGACCACGCCGGCGGGGTCGCGTCGTTTGCGATCATCCGCACGTACCCGACATGAAAAGTGTCCTCGCCCGCTGCGTGCAGACCGCCCACTTGGCAATGCGTCTCCGCCAGTCCCTCGATCTGGAGTCGAACGGTCCGCCGGTCCACCGGCCAGGTCAGTGGCACGAGGTAGACCCGTTGGGGAAGTATTTCACAGTATCGCGTGTCTGCTAGGGCGCTGGCTCGCACCGCCGCCCCGGCCAGAACCACGCCCAATCCGATGAGTTCTGCCGCGTCGTTTCGGTCGTAGGACTTGGCCATCATCACGCCGGTTCCCGTACCCATCAGCAACGTGCCTATCGCGCTCTTGGCCCGTCGCACATCCTCGAGGTTGCGCCAGCGGTGATGCGCAGCCATGTGGTTCAGGTCGGCCACTGCGGCGTGAAACGACGGGCCCTGGCCGTCTCCAAGATCGACGAGAAGGACTTGATCGTCACTGGCCGTGCGCGGCGCAAAGGCGGCGACGGCGCCATCCGGACCAGTAGCGATCTTGGCCGGGCCGAACCCGTAATCGATGAGAAGCAACGTATCGTAATTGCCGCAGCGCAATCGCTTGACGGTAGGGGCCAGGGCCGGGGCACAGCGAAGAACGTGATCGAAATGATCCCGGGCCTCGTCGCCGCGACCGAGGCGAAGCGCCGCGATGGCAAACATCAGGTGACCCAGCGTGAAGTCCGACGGAACGGCCACGTATCCATGGTCGAGGTAGTCAGGATCTGCGATGGTGTGCCGGACCAGGTCGGTTGCCGTGGGATTTGATATCGCGTTCCCGCTTCCGAAATCGCGAAGATGAAACAACGCGTTGTCGGTGGCGGCCCGCACGTTGCCCCACTGGCCCCGGAGGGCGTAGTGCAGGGCGATGTAGTGATAGGCCATGGCCTGTTCGAATGGTTCGCCTTTCCAAAGACGGATGCCTTCGCACAGGACCACCGCCGCCGTCGTGCGGTCACGATTCAACCCCTGTTGACGCAGCAGGTCGAACAGTGACAGCACGTCGGATTCGTGTCCATCCACGTAGCCGTCGGCCAGCGTCGCGATAACCTGGCGCATGCGATTGAGCACGGTGACTCGGTCAATGTCGCCGCCAGTTCCGTGCCGGCCCGCTACGAGCTGGTCCGAGTGCACGCGTGCTGCGCCGTAATCACCCCGGGCAACCATGCCGGCCAGATGGAGATCCGGCGTGGGCGCGCACCCCGCGCCGAGGACAGCCATGATCGGTGCCATGCATCCAACGACCGCGGTGGTCCGCGCCGGTGGACGCCCATATCTCGCTGGCCGGTTAGTCAATGACAGTTCCCCTCGCTTCCCGACGAAAGGAGAACGTATCGGCCCAGGCCACTTCCCGGCTCGGACGTGCCACGATCTGGAAGGTGACCAGGTAGATCTCTGATCGCAGGTCGGTGATCTGCCCATCGCGAGAAGTCCCGGAACGCCGGATAGAACGGAGCGTGGCGGACATCAGGTGCGTCGCGGCGATGCCTGGTACGGAAGCTTCGGGGTTCGCCTCGACGTTCCCTTCCGCCGCGAGCATCTGCCAGCGCGAGGCGGGAATCTGGACTCGAATATTCTTCGTGGTGGCCAGTGTCTGCATCGGCAGCGCGGCCCGCACCCGCGCCACGAGCATCCACTGCTCGGCGCGGGTGACGATATCACTGGAGAGATTTTCCACGCGGTCCACGACGATGGTCATGCGCGACGACTTCGCGTCCCGGTCACGCAGCCAGTCGCTGGCCGCCAAGCTGGCCGACATCTCCAACGCGATCTGGTCGAGGTCGTCGTCATGAAGGCGGGTCGTCGTGGGGGACGTGGCGCACCCCCAGAGGCCGAGGAGCAGGACGCAGGAAATCACGCCGGCCCATTGCCATGGGGAGGGGTTGCCGTCAGTCCTGGGCCAAGTCGTAATGCCAGTTATCGACGATTTCACGCGATGCCAAGTGTACGAGGCTGAACTCGAAATAATAGCGCCGCGTGTTGCCCCGGCCACTTTCGTAGAAGTTGCCCATGAGCAGATAGGTGTCTTCGGGGTCGTAGAGATTCGTCCCCTGGTGCTCCCCGACGACCCGGTCCGCTTGACGGTCCACGCGCGCCGCGTCCTCGACGATCATGAAGTGGTCACGGACCAAGCGGCTGGTCAACAACTTGCCTCGAATACGGGACTGAACGGCTTCGAAATCTGCCGTCGGTGTATTTGTTCGATTGTCCAGATCACCCATCTCAAGTACCGCGCGAGTCGGTTTCCGAACAATGCGATCGATCTGCGTGAGATCGGCCACCAGTGCCTCGGCCACGAGATCACTGAACTCCCATAGTGACGGTGCGTGCGCTCGGTTCGACGTTCGGTCCATGTCGCTGGTGCGATAGATATCGATACGCCCTCCGGCGTCACCCTTCGGATCGTCTGAAGCGCACGCAGTGAGGACTGGTCCAATGCCGGCGAGAAGGGCCAGCAGGATGATCCGGAGCCCTTGACGTGCCAACGGGGACGTCCTCGGTGAGCAACGGCAATGGCGTAAGCAGTTCAAAGTCATCGGCTCCACATCACGTGCCACGTCAGGCTGCCGGACGCGGCGCGGGCCAGTCCCAATGGCAACACGAGGCTGGCCACGCGGCTTTCGTTTTCGGCATCAACGTCGTCGTCGCCCGCTGCGACGGCATCGTGCGTCTTCATCTTTGCCTGCCGGATTTCTGGGCGGGTTCCTTGGGCGATGACCCGCCCCGGCAGCGTCATCATGATCTTGAATTTCCGACCGAGTTTCATCTCGCCGGATGGATCCAACGCCGACGAGGCATCGGCCAAGTCGGCAGGGGCGGCGGGGGCCAACACGTCGGGCCACTTGGCCGCTTCTCCCAAGGGGATCGTGACCTGGACGAATCCCTCGCTCGCTCCGGTGGAACCCTGGTGAAAGGAGAGGTCTTCTACACGCAATGCAGACAGATCGGGAAATGATCCCGAAGCAGCCACCAGGTTGATGCGCTGCGACCATTGAACTCCATTGGTAGCTCGCTCGGTGGGGCCTGCGGTTTCAGGTACTTGGACGCTGTTGATCAAGATCGTGCCGCCGCCGTTCTGCTCCACGGTGATACGCAGTGCAATCACATCCGAGTCGTCACAGCCCGCCGCGGCAACTGCGGCAACCGCCAGTGCCAATAACCTCAGTATCGGATGACTTGCGCGATGGGCGGAACGACGTAGAAGCATTTTTGCAATCGACTTTGCAAGCGGCGCGACCATGGTTATGGGTCCTTGTCTGCGCCGTGGGGTCGCGACATGGCGCGAAGGGCTCGTCGAAGACAATTGTATCGTACCGTGGAAATACGTGTGAAGTGTAACCTGCTGTGATATCTACGGCTAGGCATTGTCGCCATGCGACCTTCCCCGGCCCGGGCGCTCTGTGCCGTTTTTGAAGCAATGGCCTCTATCGGAACACCATGAGCGGTGGTACCCGATGCGATACGGTGATCGCCCGCCGACGTTGACATCTCCGCACCGGGCCCGGCACGTCCCGCCGAGGCCGGGCAGCTCGATGAATATCACGATTTAGTGCGTTGAGATGCTGGCACACGCCTATCACTGCTTTCGAGTCAATCCCGATTTACGTCCGGCTATAATGATTCGTTCCTGACACGGCGTATCAAATCGACGATAGAGTGCATTAAGGAGGATTGAAGGATGACACTGGGAAGAAACCGCATATTGGGAGATCCGGCGACTCCGGATGAGGCGAAACCGCATCGCGTGGCTTTGGCCAGTTGGCCGACCACGGTCGACGATGTCCGATCTGGCACGATCGAAGCTTTAATGGATCACGTGGCCACGTCCGGATACGAGGGCTGCGAGTTCTCGACGGTGACACTTGATCGTTATTTCCCCGGCGAGTCGTCGGCCGTGGTCGCCCGCAAAGGCGTTCGCGCCATGGCACGCGTGGGATTGCGGAACTTCGGGTCGACCGACCATATCAGCGATGCGGGCATGCGCGAACGGCGTTGGCTCGAAGACGCGAAGGAACGGTTGAAACCGATCATCGATTTAGGCGGTGAGTTTGCCAGTTACCAGTTGTTCCTCCACCCTGATTACCTCAATACCGGCGGCGCCTACCGCAATGATGAAGTGTATCTGGCATGGTGTGCCGATCGGGTCGCCACGCTCCGTGAAATCGTCTGGAATCACGGGCTAAACTTCTATCTCGAGGTGCATGTCGATCGTATCACGGAAGATCCGGCAGCTTGCAGCCGGATCCTTGAGATGGCCACCTGCGAGTTGAACGGCGACATGTCCCACTATCTTGCCCGCGGCTTCACGCGAGGCCAGGACGTCGATCGCATCCTTGCCCTCGTGGGCCATACGCACGTGCGCATGGCACGCAAGTTGGGGGACCTTTCAGCGGCGGTGGTTGATCCACGGGCGGACTGGGAAGCGGCAGGTGTGACCTGGGGTATGTTCGAGTTCATGAAGCCTGCGCTTGAAGGCGGACTCAGTTCCAGGACCATTGCCGGAGAATCCGGGCCGCTGCACTTGGTGACCGACACGCTGACACAGGATGCGGTCCTGGTGCCGCTCTACCGTGCCATGGCACGGTACGCCGATGCCTCGGCGCAGGGGATTCGGATGAAAGTCCAGTCTCCCGCCGACCTGCGGCCCTGGGGGTAAATCATGACGCCGGGCGGGGCGATCAGCCCGGCGAGGCTCTTTTAAGTTGCCTAGGTGGCTGGCGATTCCACGAACCTGTATGGAATATAAATATATTGTATATAATGTCTTATGAGTCATGGCGACGCCTCTTCTGGCGTAAGTGAGATACGGGAAGCTTGTTTGTGAACCTATTTTGACCACTGTTCCAGTGAAAGTTGTGGGAGCCAGCAAGCCGGCCAGGTACTTGCGATTGGTGGTGTGCGGGATGTCACGTCTGATCGTTTCCAAGTGATGTTTAATTTCTCAATGGCCGTATGGCGGTGTCGGGGGCCGTCACCGAGCCTATGATGCCGTGCTGCATGCGGCGTTTCAATCGGCCGGACCAGTTTGCCCGGCCGCGCCGTTGACGGCCAGGAAAGAAGGGAGCCTCCGGTGCAAATATGGTCGGCAAGTCCCACACCGTTTCACGATGACGGCACGCTCGATACGGCGTCGATCGAAAAGGTGGTGAAGCACCACATTCACATCGGTGTGCGCGGCCTGTTGATCGGCGGCACCTCGGGTGAAGGCCCCTTTATGCCCATCGAGCAGTTGACCGCCTTGATCCGCATGATCCGTACGGTGGCCGAACGACAACTGGTATTGGCCGTGCAGGTGACCGATACCTCGGCGGCCCGCGTCATCCGCAACATGGATCATCTCCTCAAGGCGGGGGCCGATCATCTCGTCATCGCACCACCCTGGCTCGTGGGCCCGTTCTGCAACCGCGACTACATCCGTCGATACTTTCTCGAACCGCTTGAGTGCCATCCCGCGCCGATGGGGCTTTACGTGCGCCAGCCGTTGCCGACCACCGACATGGACCTGGCGATGTGGACGGAACTGGCGGGGCATCCGCACGTGACGCTGGTAAAAGACTCGTCCGGGGATGACGCGTACCGTGATGCTTTGTCCGAGGTGGCCCGTCAGCGTGAGGATATGACACTGCTGACCGGCAACGAATTCAATGTCATGGAGGCGGTCGCAGCGGGTTACGATGGAGGGCTGTTGGGGACCGGCATTCTCAACGCGACCTTCATTCGCCATGGCTTCGATGCCCTCCAGCGGGGTGACCGGGAGGCGGCTGATGCGTGGCAGGGACGCTCAAATCGATTCCTGCACGACTTGTTCCGGGAAGATATCAGCAGTTGGATGTCTGGACTGAAGTATGCCCTCACGCGCCTGGGTATCTTCAGTTCAACGTTTACGCACCTCTCCTATCCCTTGGACGACGCCGACCGCGACCGCATCGACGCCGCCCTGGAGAGGGAGGCGGAGTACCTCGCATGCTCAACGGTTCCCTCATCCACGCACCGATCCTTGAGGCCCTCGGACGAGCCGGGCACGGCTCAAAAGTCTTAATCACTGACGGGAACTATCCCGCCTCCACGACGCTGGGGCCCAATGCCCGGCACGTGCCCTTGAACCTTGCCCCCGATGTCGTCAATGCCACGCAGGTACTCGACGCACTGGTGACGGCCATCCCCGTGGAAGCGGCCCACGTCATGCAGTATCTGCGGGAAGGGCCCTACGCCCTGGCGGAGGATCCACCCGCGTGGAACGCCTTTCGCAAGATCCTCGCCGCGTCCAACCCGGCGGTCGCATTGGAAGAGATCGAGCGCTTTGCCTTCTACGAAGCGGCGGCTCAATCGGATGTCTGCCTGACGATCCAGACCGCTGACCAGAGGATCTACGCCAATTTGATGCTGACCATCGGTGTGGTAATGCCGAAAGCATAGAAGGCGCGATGAAGCTTCTACCCCAGTTTTGAGGATCCAGGACATTCGACTATGGGCGCGTTTGCGTTGTAGGGCGCAAGAGCCCTTGCGCTTTGTGCACTGGGGCGTTTATTCGCTGCTCGGGCGCGGTGAGCAGGTGTTGTTTCGAGAGCGGATGAACCACGACGAGTACGAGCGCCTGGCGTCCCGTTTCAACCCGAAAAAGTTCGACGCCGATGGTTGGGCCCGCGCTGCACGGGACGCAGGAATGAAGTATGCGGTTCTGACCACCCAGCATCACGATGGATTTTGTCTGTTTGACAGTGCGCGTACTGAATATTGTGCGCCCCGAACCGCAGCTGGTCGGGATTTTGTCGCAGAGTACGTGCAGGCGTTTCGCAGGGAGGGGTTGCGTGTCGGGCTCTACTGCTCGTTAGCCGATTGGCGTTTCCCTGCATACTTTGATGGTCCAGAAAAAGACAAGGAGGCATTTTCTGCATTTCGCAACTACACGTTCGAGCAGGTGCGTGAGCTCTGTACGAACTACGGGCGAATCGATCTGCTCTGGTTCGATGGCGGGTGGCCGCACGATGCAGTTGCCTGGCAGTCGGAGAAGTTGGATCGGATGATTCGGCGGCACCAGCCTCACGTCATGATCAACGACCGCCTGCACGGAGGCGGATGCGGCAATGTGAACCCGGTCGGGAAGGCGTCCCTGCGGGCTCGCGGCTACTACGACACGGCGGAGCAGCGTCCTTCTGGCGAGCAGGCTGTCCGTCGCCCGATCGAAACCGTTCGCACCTCCCGTGATTCATGGTGGGGATACGCGAAAGGCGATCGCCAGTGGAAAATGCCGCGTGAAGCCATCAACCTGCTGTCCGCGGCGTCCGGCCGGGGAGCCAACTTCCTGTTCAACGTGGGGCCGAAGTCCGATGGAACGTGGCCGGGGCCCTTTCGCCGGATCCTGAATGAGACCGGGCGGTGGCTGCGCGTGAACGGTGAGGCAATCTACGGGAGTTCGGAGGGTATTCTGGACGTACATACATTGGGAAGGACCACGGTCAAGGGTAACGCGCTCTACCTGCACGTTCTGTACTGGCCTGATCGGGAGGCGATTGTTCATGGGCTGGCGAATCGCGTCCGATCCGTCCGGATCCTCGGGACAGATGCAACGGTTCGGGTTCAACAGGGCGGGTTGCATGTTCGGCTGCAGGGCCTGCCCGTTCGTGCGCCGGACCGCTCCTGTACGGTGATCCGGCTCAATCTTGACGGCCCGCCACGGGAGGATCCCTCCGTCGTTCATTTATGGGAGAACGGGAAAAAGCTGGATTCGCTCTCCGACTGGGCGCGTGGCCGCGGCACGGGTACGTGACCGGCGCAGTGGCCGCCGGCCGGAACGCCCAAAGAAAGCCGTGACCCAATGAAGCGTGGTCTTGATGTTTCGGCTTTAGGCGAGCTCACAGCGTTTTCATGCGAAGCGGTCGGATATGTTCATCGTCAAGATTGCGTGGGCATCGCCCCCAGTACCGGCAGGTGCACAGTGCCATCCTTGCTGAAGGAAAGCGTGTCCATCGGGCATACGGTCACGCAGATCCCGCAGCCGATGCAACTCGACGTGCCGTTGTCCAGGGTCTCCTGCTTGAGGGCATATTGCATGACGTCGATGCCTACCTGGCAGTAGCGAGAACACTCGTTGCAGGCGATGCACTTGTCATTGGCCACGATATGGAAGCGGCTGATGCCCAGCTTCGTGTAGGCCTTGGCGGACAACTGCATCATCTTGGCCAGCGGACACCAGTAGCGGCACCAGATCTTGCCTCCGAGGAAAGGATAGAGGGTCACGGGCAGGATGCCGACAAGCCAGATGTCCACAAGAATGCTGTAGACATACATGCCCGCATCTGCCGGCGCTACGAGCATTTTGATTGTCGTGTGCCCAAGCATGAAGACGGTGACGATCACCGCCAGCACCAGCACGGCCAGGTTCATCCACTCCCACCGCACGCTCGTCTTGCCCTTCGGGGCCAGATGACGCCAGCGATCGCCGAAGGTTTCGGCCAGGCCGCCGCACCCGCAGATCCAGGAACAGTAGCGCTTGCCGTTGAAGAGGACGAAAATCGGGATGATGACGAAGCTGAGTACGATGCCCCACACCACCCAGATCATGTGGGGCTGGTGAAGCCATGTGTAGAAGAAAAGCGGCCAAGCGTAGACAATGCCGTAGGTTCGCCAGGCTTGGTCGGCGAATTGCGGATCGGATGCCAGGCGTTCACCGACCCAGGCATGCTTGACCGCCCACTGGAAGAGAAATTCCGGGACGAGGAAGAAAAAGATCCACT
>Ga0310342_100001116_pt1 | contig 16293 bp, 13 predicted proteins | sample S15DNA20500_MG_FD_206155 | JGI IMG/M metagenome (GOLD analysis project Ga0310342, IMG submission 206155) | Marine microbial communities from station ALOHA, North Pacific Subtropical Gyre - S1503-DNA-20-500_MG | ecosystem: Environmental > Aquatic > Marine > Oceanic | place: Pacific Ocean: North... | reverse complement strand
GCGAGTCCCTTATTCAATCCCCCTGGCTTGGATGGCCCCGCCGGAAGGCGGACGAGCGCATGCGAGGCAAGTCGGCGTTCTTCTCAGAACTGAGCCCAAAGAAACGCGATGTAACCAAGAAGCAGCGCCCCTCCCTTCCATCGAGCGCTCTTGCCGAGACGCGGAACGAGAACCGCAGCGAGGCTGAAGGCCAACACGAGGGGAAGGTCGACCCCGAGAGTCTCTTCGACCAACACGCCGTCCGAAGCCGTCTCTCCGAAGGGTCGGACGATGCCGGCTGCCCCCACCGCGACGAGCACGTTGAAGATGTTGCTGCCGACGACGTTCCCGAGCCCTATCTCCTTCTGCCCTTTGAGGGCGCTTGCGATGCCCGCGGCGAGCTCCGGGAGAGATGTCCCTATCGCCACGATGGAGAGGCCGATGACGCGATCGCTGACTCCGAGCGAGCGGGCGATCGCCTCGGCGCCGGCGACCGTCAAGTGGGCTCCGACGGAAACAGCCACGCACGCGGCGATGACCAAGATCCCGGCTCGGCGCATGATCCCTTGGCCCTTCGGCTGGGGCTCTTCTTCGGTCTCGGGTTTCGAGGTCTTCCAGAGATGGAGGTTGTGAACGACGAAGAGCGCGATCAGGAGACCTCCCCCTATCCGGCTGAGGCCGCTCACCCAATAAAGGACGCCCCATAGGCCGAAGACCGAGGCGAACATCCATCCAGCTTCGCGGCCTCGCATCGCAGAGCCCAGCACGGCGGGCAGGAGCAGCGCAGTGGCCCCCAGCACGAGCCCGATGTTCGCAACGTTGCTCCCCAACGCATTGCCCAGGGCGATCCCGGGGCGCCCCTCGCCGGCGGCCAGGGTCGTGATGACGAGCTCCGGGAGGGAGGTTCCCCAGGCAATGATCGTCAGTCCGATCATCATCGGCGAGATGCCCAGTTGGCGCGCGATGCGCACGCCCCCGTCCACGAGCCAGCCCGCGCCCTTCACGAGCATCGCGAGACCGAGCGCCAAGGCCAATACGGGCGGGAGATCCTCGAACATGGGGGCATCCTAGAGGTAGGTCCCCCGGCTTCCGACCTTGCGACGCGGGATTCCGGCAGTGGCCGCCGATTAGAATCCTCGCATGAACTCTCGCGCGCCCCTCATCGCCATCAACGGCCTCCTCGAAGAGAAGGTAGCCGGTGACCGGCTCTCCCTCCCCCTCCGCTACGCCGAGCGGGTGCGGGAGGCCGGAGGCGTGCCGGTCGCCATTCCTCCCATCGGTGACAAGCGCGACCTCCTCGCGCTCATGGACTTCGTCGACGCCGTCGTCCTCACGGGCGGCGACGACTTCGACACGGAACGCCTCGACCAGGGGCCCACGCACCCAGCCGCCATATGCGTCCCGGGCCCCAAGCAAGATTTCGACCTCGAGCTCACGCGCCTCGTGCTCGACTGCGCCGTCCCCGTCCTCGGCATCTGCTACGGCATGCAGCTCCTCGGCCTCGCCGACGGCGCGACGCTCCTCCAGCACCTGCCCGACGACCGTCCTGACTGTCAGGATCACGCAGACGGCGCCGTCCACGACATCGTGATCGAAGTCCCCACGAAACTTGGGAGCCTTATTGGCCTAGAGTCCCTCACCGTGGTCTCCCGTCACCACCAAGCCCTCGAAGAAGCCCCGCCCGGATGGCGCGTGGCCGCCCGGGACACCGAAGGTCTCGTCGAGGCCATCGAGCATCCCACCCACCCCTTTGCGCTCGGCGTCCAATGGCACCCCGAGCTCTCACCGGGGACAGCGCACGACGCGCTCTTCGGCGGCCTCGTGGTCGCCGCGCGTGAGCATCGCGCCTCCCTCTCGGCGGCACAGGCATGAGCAAAGCGCCTTTCGACGCCGCCCCCGAGGGCAAACTCTTCCATGGCGCCGAGCGAAGGAAGCTCATCACCATGGGCGTCCTGATCCTCGTCGTCGCCGGGATCTTCGTCTACTCGCAGCTGCAGGAGTCCGGTCGCGCTGACCGAGAGCTCGACCAGATCGCCGAGCCCGACGACTCTGCGTTCCAGGAGCAGCTCGTCGTACCTTCCTTCGACGCGAACCTCCTCGCAGGGAAGATCCTCGATGCCCGTGAGGGAGATCGCGTCCTGCTCCAGCGAGAGACGCTCGACCCATTGCTCGAGTACACGAGCTCCTTCAACGCCGCGCACTTCCTGGCGCTGGGGATGAGGGCGCTCGACGCTGCCGCGCAGGCCGAACTCTCCGCCGACTCCGAAGCCCACCGCGCGCAACCCTTCCTCGCCCGCGGATGGCTCGACGACCTCGACCAGCGCATCGGAGCTGGCGGCGCGAGAGAGTTCCACGGGCGCTTGCGCCTCGAGGACGAGAGCTTTTGTCACTTCGTGGTCAGGGCCCTGCCGGATGGGCTGATCGTCGACGACTTCGTGCGCATCGACGGCCTCTTCCTGAAGCTCTTCCGCTCCGAGGGCGACGAGGGCTGGCTCGAAGGCCCGCTCCTCGTGGGTCCACAGCTCTTGGACTCCTGGCCCCAACCCGAGGTGCTCGACCGCGACGCCATCTTCGTCAAGTTGGCGCAGATCACCGACGACACGATCGACGGCGGACTCACCGGCCTCGGCGGCGAGACCTTCGACGCTCAGTGGCTCCTGATGAACAGCCTCGTCCGCGAGGGTGATGGGGAGATCGACTGGGAGATGGCGCCAGAACTCGACGACGAGACTCTCGTCGGAATCATGACCCAGGGCGCCGCCTGGCGCGGGGCGCCCTTTCGAATCCCGATCGCGCGGAACATGGACCTGTGGACCAGCGCCCCTGGAGAGAACCCCGCGCGCGTCGACAAGGTCACGATGGGTTGGATCGGGTCTTGGACCTGGGTCAACAACAAGTCCGCCGTCCTCCACTACGTGATGCCCTACGACGCGGAGCACCTCCGCGGCGCGAGACTCGTCAGCGCCCGCGGCTACTTCCTCAAGAACTTCGCCTACGAAACGCGTGACGGGAACCTGCGCGTCGCGCCGTACTTCGTCCTCTCTCACATCGAAGAGTTCGTGCCCCCGGTCGACAACACGATCCAGTACATCGGCATCGGCCTCACGGTCCTGACGCTCACGATCATCGCCCTGATCTACATGGGATTGAGGCGTGACAAGAAACGCGCCGCCGCCTTCCAGGCGGACATGGTCCGAAGACGACGCGCGCGCAGGGAACGCGCGCAGGCGTCGGAGGCAGACTGAGCCCCCATGGCCGATCTCCGCACGGTCACCATCGAGACGACTCCGCCCTACTCCGTTCGTGTCGGTCCGGGCGCGCACGGCGAATCGGCCGACCTCTTTCAAGGCGCCGGCGCCGTCATCGCAGACGAGCTCGTCCACAAACTCCACGGCGCCGGCCTCGGCCTCGGCGATCTCCCGCAGCACCTCTTGCCCGGGGGAGAGGCGGCCAAGACCCTGACGGAGCTCGAGCGAGCGCTCGATTTCCTCTGTGAGCTCCGCCTCGATCGCGAAACCACCCTCCTGGTTCTCGGCGGAGGCGCTGCAACCGACCTCGGCGGCCTGGCTGCGGCGATGTACCTTCGCGGCGTCGCCTGGATCGCCTGCCCAACGACCCTGCTGGCGATGGTGGACGCCTCCGTCGGCGGCAAGACTGCGGTGAACCTGAAGAGCGGAAAGAACCTCGCGGGGAGCTTCCACCAACCCTCCGCCGTCGTCGCCGACACCGAAACGCTCACCACCCTCCCTGCTACCGAGTACGCCTCCGGGCTCGGCGAGGTCCTGAAGACGGCGCTCATCGAGGGTGAGGACCTGCTCTCCTTCCTCGAAGCCAACGTCGCGGCCCTCGTCGCAAGGGACGGCGAGGCGCTGGCCGAGGTCGTCTGTCGCTGCGTCGCCACGAAGGCCCGTGTGGTCGCCTCCGACCCGCGCGAGGCCGGGCCGCGCAAGGCCCTGAATCTCGGCCACACCTTCGCCCACGCCATCGAAAGGGTCGCCGGCCCAGGCGCCATCCCCCATGGCATCGCGGTCGCCGCCGGCTTGGGCCTCGCCCTCGAGGCGGCGGCAGGATCCGGCCTCTTGGCCGATCCCGCGCTCCCCGGGCGCGTTTCCGATCTGGCCTCTGCGCTGGGCCTGCCCGCAGGCCTTGCCGCCCTCAGAGAGACGAGCGCCCATCCCCTCCCCGCAGGAGAGCTCCTCTCCGCGATGAGCCACGACAAGAAGGCTCGCGCGGGAACTCCTCGCTTCGTCCTCCCGCGCAGCGCCGGCGATCTCGAGCTCGACGTGGGGTTCGACCCGACGACTCTCCTGGCCTGAATCCGGACTGAGACTCGCAGTCTTCGGCGCAGTACCCTGCCCGGGTGAGCGCAGCACCGATCTCGACCACGAGACGGGAGAGCGACAATCCGGTGGAGATCGCCGGCGGCTTTCCCCGGCATCTGACCCAGGAACTCCTCGAGGAGGACTCGCGGAAGGAAGAGCACCGAAAGTGGCTCGCCCCGTGGTTCCTGGGAGCGGCGTTCGCCCTGTTCTCCCTCGCGTTCCCTCTCGAGCGCGTGATCGGGTACTTCCCCTTGAAGGCCGAGGCGGGCGAGGGCGTCTGGTGGATGCTGCTCGATGCCGTCGGCGGAGAGAGCTGGGGCTTTCTCCTGTCTGCGCTCACAGCAGGGCTCTTCCTCCCGCTCATGACCCTCGCCCTCGTCGCGACGGGGCTCCCCCGAGGTCCCTCACTCGTGGCGTCGATCTGTGTCGGGCTCTCACCGCTCATCGTCAACGCGGCAGTCCTCCCCGGGCCGCAGGCGACCGCCTGCTTGCTGAGTCTGGCCGCCTTCTGGATCGTCGCCCCCCATGCAGCGGGGTCGGCGCGGACATCAATCGCCATCGTGGTCGGAATCGGCGTCGCCCTCCTCGACCCGGGAGGTCTGCTGATCCTTCCTGCGCTCCTCGTCCGTCACTTCTCACGCAGCGCGACCCGCGTCTCGTCCCCCATGCACGGGTGGCACGGCTTCGCCTGGGGCGTGGCGGCGGTGGTGGCCATGGAGATCCTGTGGTCCTTCACGGCCCCGGATGTCCCTGTAAATCGCGACCCCAAAGTCCTCCGCTACGCGATCTTCCCCGGAGCGCTGGGACTCGGTCTGGCCTTGCTCGCCACCATCGGCCTCTTCCGCAACCGAAGCGAAGGCCTCACCGAGGACGCGCCGACCTGGCTGCGTCTGTGGGTCGTGGGCGGATTGAGCTCTCTCCTGTTGCAGGGCGCGAGTGGCGTCTGCCTGGCCCCTGTGGTCGCCTTCGCGATCGCTGACCTCTTCTCTCGCGGATTCGTGAACTCGAGGAGCGCCTCCGTCCTGGCGCTCGCCGCCCAGCTGGTCCTGACTTTCGGCGCGGTCCATTACGTGCGCAATCGAGACCCCGACCACGCCTGGCGCCTCCATTTCTATAACACCGTCGAAAAGGGCGATCGCCTCGTCTCTCACGACCCCGCACACCGCTATCTCGCGCGCATCCGTTGGGGGTTCAAGACCTCCCACGCCACGGATCCCCTGGGCACGCTCTCTCCTCCGTACGTCTTGGACCTCGGAAACCGGCCTCCCTTCCTCCAACGGGTCACAGCTCCGAACAGAGACTAGACACCCAAGGAACATCGACCCGGAACGGAACGAATGCTCTAATGGTCCAGTTTGCGACTGAGAGAAGGCGGAAATCCAAGCCCTCCTCCAGCGCGACGGCACTCAAAGCACACCGTTCATGCCCCGCCGCGACGACCTCGAGTCGATTCTGATCATTGGCAGCGGGCCGATTGTCATCGGCCAAGCCTGCGAGTTCGATTATTCCGGGACCCAAGCCTGCAAGGCCCTGCGCCAAGAGGGCTACCGCGTGATCCTGGTCAACTCGAACCCGGCCACGATCATGACGGATCCGGAGACCGCGGATGCGACGTACATCGAGCCAATCACAGCCGACGCCGTCACAAAGGTTCTCCGCAAGGAAAGACCGGACGCGCTGCTGCCTACCCTTGGGGGACAGACCGGCCTCAACTGTGCGCTCGATCTGTACGACTCCGGCATCCTCGATGAGCTCGGCGTCGAGATGATCGGCGCCAACGCGTCCGTCATCCGCAAGGCCGAGGATCGCGACCTGTTCCGCAAGGCGATGATCGACTGTGGGCTCCAGTGCGCGCGCTCAGGAATCGCCCACTCGGTCGAGGACGCGCGCCGCGTCTTGGCGGAGATCGGCCTGCCCTGCGTCATCCGCCCCGGCTTCACCCTTGGGGGGACGGGCGGCGGAATCGCCTACAACGTCGAGGAGTTCGTGGAGATCGTCACGCGCGGCCTCCAGGCGTCCTACAACACCGAAGTCCTCATCGAAGAGAGCCTCCTCGGTTGGAAGGAGTTCGAGATGGAGGTGATGCGCGACTGCATTGACAACGTCGTCATCATCTGCTCGATCGAGAACGTCGACGCGATGGGCGTTCACACAGGCGATTCGATCACCGTCGCCCCGGCGCAGACCCTCACTGATCGCGAGTACCAGAACCTGCGAAACGCCTCGATCGCGATCATGCGCGAGATCGGCGTGGAGTGCGGGGGCTCCAACTGCCAGTTCGCGATCAACCCCGAAGACGGGCGCATGATCGTCATCGAGATGAACCCGCGGGTCTCTCGCTCGAGCGCCCTCGCATCGAAGGCCACCGGTTTCCCGATCGCGAAGTTCGCCGCAAAGCTCGCCTGCGGATACAGCCTCGACGAGCTCCAGAACGACATCACTCGCGAGACTCCGGCCTGCTTCGAGCCCTCGATCGACTATTGCGTGACGAAGATCCCCCGCTTCGCCTTCGAGAAGTTCGAGGGCGCCGACCCGACGCTCACGACCTCCATGAAGAGCGTGGGCGAGACGATGGCGATTGGCCGGACGTTCAAGGAGTCTCTGCAGAAGGCCCTGCGGGGTCTCGAGACAGGGCGTCCCGGCTTTGGCCTGGATGCGCGCGACCCGCTCGAATCCGTCACGCCCGACCGCGAGTCCCTCACCCACAAGCTGCGCGTCCCCAACTGCGATCGCCTGCTCGCGATTCGGAAGGCCTTGCGCACCGGCTGGTCGGTCGACGATCTGCACGAAGCGACGAAGATCGACCCTTGGTTCTTGGAGAACATGAGAGAGCTCGTCGAGTTCGAGCTCCGTATCGCGGGCGAGGCGCTCACGCCCGAGCTACTGCGCGAGGCAAAGACCCTCGGCTATTCCGACCCGCAGCTGGCCCTGGCAACGGGGCTGAGCCCGGCCGACGTTTCCACGATGCGCGACGAACACGGCATCCATCCCGTCTATCAACTGGTCGACACCTGCGCCGGCGAGTTCGTGGCCATCACCCCGTACTACTACTCGACCTGGGGCGAGGAGAGCGAGGTGCCGAAGAGCGAGGCACCCAAGATCATGATCCTCGGCGGCGGCCCGAACCGTATCGGGCAGGGAATCGAGTTCGACTACTGCTGTGTCCACGCGGCCTTCGCCGTGCAGGAGATCGGACGCGAAGCCGTCATGGTCAACTCCAACCCCGAGACGGTCTCGACCGACTACGACACCTCCGACCACCTCTTCTTCGAACCGCTGACCCATGAGGACGTGATCCACATCGTCCGCGCGATCGAGCCGGAAGGGATCATCGTCCAGTTCGGGGGTCAGACCCCCCTCAACCTCGCTGCAGGACTGGAAGACTCGGGCGCACCGCTCATCGGAACCTCGGTGGACTCGATCGACCTCGCCGAGGACCGGGAGCGCTTCGCCGCATTCTGTGACGAGCAAGGCCTCAACCAGCCTCCCAACGGCATAGCCAAGACCCAGGAGGAAGCCTACGTCATCGCCCGCCGCATCTCCTACCCCGTCCTGGTGCGGCCCTCGTACGTCCTCGGCGGGCGCGCGATGGAGATCGTCTACACGGAAGACGACCTCGGGACGTACATGCAGACGGCGGTCCAGGCCTCGCCCGACAAACCGATCCTCGTCGACAAGTTCCTCGAGGCGGCGATCGAGGTCGATGTCGACGCGATCTGCGACGGCGAGACGGTCGTGATCGGCGGAATCATGGAGCACATCGAGGAGGCCGGCATCCACTCCGGCGACTCCTCCTGCGTCCTCCCGCCCCACACCCTCTCACGCGACATGCTCGAGGAGATCTCTCGAGCCACCAAGTCGGCGGCGCTCAGCTTGGGCGTCGTCGGCCTGATGAACGTCCAATATGCCGTGAAGGACGACACCCTGTACGTCATCGAGATCAACCCGCGCGCCTCTCGCACGGTGCCCTTCGTCTCCAAGGCGATCGGCGTTCCCCTCGCCAAGCTCGCCGCAAAAATCATGATGGGCATGACATTGGCAGAGCTCGGCTTCACCAAGGAGATCATCCCCGAGTACTTCTCGGTCAAGACGCCGGTCTTCCCCTTTGCCCGCTTTCCCGGCGTAGACATCCTCCTCTCTCCGGAGATGCGCTCCACGGGTGAGGTGATGGGCATCGACGACGACCTGGGCATCGCCTTCGAAAAGGCCTACTTGGCCGCGGGACTCAAACTGCCCAAGGCGGGCCGGGTCTTCGTTTCGGTAAAGAACACGGACAAGCGGTCCATCGTCGCCGACGCTCGTGAGCTGGCGACCCTCGGCTACGAGCTCGTCGCCACGGACGGGACCTGGCGCACCCTCAAGACTGCCGGCATCGAGGTCGAGCGGGTCAACAAGGTCCACGAGGGTCGCCCCCACGTCGTCGACCAGATCAAGAACCGCGAGATCGACCTCATCCTCAACACGCCCTACGGCAAGCAGCAGCGCGTCGACGACTCCGAGATTCGGGCCGCCGCCGTGATCGCCGGAGTCCCGTGCGTCACGACACGCGCTGGGATCTCAGCCGTCGTCCACGCCCTCGTCGCGATGCACCGCGGGGAGTTCGAGGTGAAGAGTCTCCAAGAGCACCACCGCTCCCTCGAGCGCGCCCCGTCTCCGGCCACCACCTGATCCGCGGCGGACGGGCTCGCTGCCTCCTCTCCGCCTCAGGCGTCCTTCTTCTGGCGGGAAGTGCAGGTCGCGCTGAACAACCACGAGTCGGGCGGGATCTCATGGGAACCGACCCGGCCCTTGTTGCCCAATCGGAGCTCCAGGTTGGTCACTCGCATCTGCTGGCTCTTCAGCTCGAGCTCCCTGAGGAACGTCACGACGTTTCTGCGCGCCAATGTCGTCTCGCTGCTATCAGTCTTGATCGTATACACGTGGTCCCAGATGGCGTTCGTCCGGTCGAGCTCCTTCGAGGTGTGCTGGATCGAGATCTGTCCGATCTCCGCGCCATTCGCGTCCTTGCAGCGCCGGATGTAGGACTCGACGTTCTCCTGGCCCAGGAACCCCTCTCCCATCTTGGCCTTGTGGAGGATGCTGTACTCCCGCGAGAGCTTCTGGAGTTCATTGGCAACCATGGGTATCTCCCTATCCAGATTCCCCGATAGTTCGTTGAGCTTGTCCCTGGTGCCAAACCCCATGACGGTGAGGACCAACGAACCGAGGAGCGAGAGTGTGATGAAGGCTCGTTCGAGCGTCATGTTCTTGAAGAAGCTCATGAGGCGTCCTGGTCGATCTTGCTCACGTCCATGGTGATCAGAATCCTCTCGATGGAGATCCCTTCCCCATTCTCGAGCGGGTCAGTTCTCGTTGGCTTGAATTCGACGAACCAGGGCTGGGACTCGACCGCGTGACGGAACGCTTCGAAGTGCTCGGTCCCGATCGCGGTACTCTCGGCGAAGAAGGTCACCTTCAATGCCACTACCACGTTGTCACCCCGCTGGCTCGAGCCCTTGCTGTAGTCCCCCTTCACCAAGCGGAGGGAGGGTCGTGCACCGTTCGCTCTCGTGTCGTCGAGGAGATCCAAGACGTAGGTCACGCCCTTCAAGGCCGACTGCGGTTGGGTGATGTCGCCGCCCTGACCGAGCTCGCGCTTCAGGACCGCAACCTCCTGCCGCAGCTTGCCGCGCATGTACGTCATCTGCTCGAAGCGGCTTCTGACGTCGTCGTCGCGATAGACCCTGTTCGAGATCTCTCCCGTGGTCTCTTCCGTGTATTTCAGGATCGAGGCCGGCGGGGGGTCCAAATTGCCCCTGATGTGCTTCTGCTTCGGGATCATGAAGGCCACGGCCGAGTCTCGCCAATAGCGCGCCGCGCTGTTGACCCGATCGAACTCCTTGCCCATGCCGATGTTCCATACACCGAGGAATGTCACGAGCAGGAGGCACGCGACCGCGAGGGGCAGCTCGAGGCGCTCCATCGTTCCGGTGAAGCGCAGCTCTTCACGGCGCAGATTCGACTTCATGATGCCCCCACCGAGTTGGGTGACAGCGGCTCCGTAGGCGACTGCGCAACGGCTCGCATTGGAGGCTGTATCAGGGAGTCCGGACAGGGCTTCGACCGGGACGTCGAGGATCTCGGATCCGATCAGTCCAGGCATGTCGTACCCAGCAACGAGCACGTGCTCGAGGGGTTGGAGCGTGCGAGCGCCGGAGACCGTCCGGGCGAGCTCTCGCTGCATCCGTACGAGGACCTGCTGACGCAACGTCACATCGTCGACTGACTCCCCTTCCTCTTCGGAGGGCTCGGTGAGGTCGTCGAGCTCGGCGTCGATCTCATCCAGGGGTTCGTCGTCGTCGAACGCATCCTCTGGGGCCTCTTCAAGGTCGTCCTCGACCGCGTCCTCTTCGCTCTCCTCCACGACCAGTGACGGAAGATGGGTCATCGCGCCCTGCTTGATAGAGCGGAGTTCTCGCAGCTCTCCTCCGTCGACGACAGCGATGGATGAGCTCTCCTCTCCGACGAAGACGACGAGGCAGGCGCTCTCGGGGTTCAACGCCCCGACCGCAGAGGCCGCATTCACGATGGCGCTCGTATCCGCATCGACCTCGAGGGGCTCCACGCCCCCCTTCTCGCAGACATCGAGGACCTCTTGCAGGTCCTCCTTCTTCACGATCGTCGTGAGCAGGGAACAAGAGTTCTTCGTCGCACTGAGCCGAGTCCAGTCGACCACCACGTCCTCGATGTTGAACTGCGGCAGTTCACTCTCGACCTCGAACTTGATGACCTTCTCGATCTTGTCGTTGTCGTTGATCGGGAGGTTGACCTTGCGAAACGCAGCCACCCCACCCTCGATGACGACCCGCAGCGCGTCCTTGGGGATGTCGTGTCGGCTGGCGAGGTCCTTCAAGATCTCCGCCGCGCCGCCGGGGTCCGCGGTGAGAGACAGCTCGCCCGCTTCGGAAGCAACGACCTTGTGCTTCCTCGCGCTCCCGTCCAGGAGCACGAGTTCATAGCCCCTGGGGCCGACCCTCAGTCCACATGCCCTAGCCATTCAGCTCTCCCGCTCGGTCGTCAACACCACGAGATTCTGCTCTGCGAAGCGGTCGAATTCACTGCGCGAGTTGGACGGAATCACGCGTTCTCTGATCAGCTTCCAATATCGTCCGCCGAGCTCGCGGAGTTCCGGTTCCATGGTTTCCATCGATCGCGCAGTCTGTTGGTCTCGCACTCGCGCGAGGTCCTGCTCGTAGTTGACGAGGACAGCTGCCAAGAGCTCAGAGCGCTCCGGGTTCAACTCGAACTGCCGAACGAGACGTTGGCGATAGCCAGCGAAGTCGCCCTCCAGCCCAGACTCCTCAGCCTGGACCGCGGACACGAGAAGCCCTGCGGCGAGGCCGGCGAGAAAGGAGGTGCCGGCCAAGAGCGTGATCCACGCGCGGGGTCCGTTCACCGATCCTGTCCTTCGACGAAGTTGGCCTCTTCGGCATTGAGGCTCTCGAGGCGCTCGAGGGCCTCGTCGAGCGACATCGTCGCGGCGTCATCGGCGCGCAACTCGCCGCCTGTCGGAACGTCCACCCCGCGCAAAACGACGGAGAGGACCAAGAGCAGGGCTGCGGCCGCTGCAGTCATCCTCAGGACGAAAGGCAGGACCGGTGCGAGGGTCGTGTTCGGGTACGGCGCCTCGCCGGTGTCGCCCTGGAAGGCCCGGCGCGCAACGCGCGCTGCGAACCCCGCGGGCACACCGACCTCGGGTGTCGGCGCAAACCACCGACCCTGGGCCTTGTGGGACTGCGTCGCGGTGCGACAGTCGGCGCAATCCATCAAGTGCTGGCGCAGGGGGCTCGCGCGGTCAGCGGAGAGCTCGCCGTCCAGGTAGGCCGGCACGAGGGGCCGGGCATCGGAGCAGGTGAAGTCGTTCGGGTCTTTCATGGTGGGTCTCCCAAGGGTGTTGCTGGCTTGGGGTTGATGGGCGCCATTGGCCGTGGATCAGTCGTCGCCTCCAGGGGTGAATTCGGGGTAGTCCTTCAACAGGCGCTCGCGGAAGCGGGCGCGGGCTCGGAACAGGCGGGACTCGACGGTCCCGATCGAGATGCCGAGCACGTCGGCCATCTCCTGATAGGGGCGGTCCTCGAACTCGCGCATGACGAGAACGGTTCTGAAGATGTCCGGAAGCTCGGCGAGCACCTTGTGCGTCACCTCAGCGATTTCCTCACGCTCGAGGTTCGCGTCAGGCGCAAAGCCATCCGTGGGCTCGGGGCGCGCGAGGACCTCGGGATCCTCCACGGTCTGGATGGGGGAGCGTCCCCGGCGCTTGAGGAAGTCGAGGATGGTGTTCGTCGCAATCCGGTAGATCCAGGTGTAGAAGCTCGACTGGTGGTGAAAGCTGTCCAGCCGGCGGAAGGCCTTCAGGAAGGACTCCTGGATCACGTCTTCGATCTCGACCGGGTTCCTCGTGTAGTGGCGGGCGAGGGCGAAGAGCCGGTCCGAGTAGCGCTCCACCAATAGCTGGAACGAGAGCTGGTTCCCCGCGAGTGTCTCTTCGACGAGTCGCGCGTCCTCACGGGCCTGCTCCGTCCGCGAGGGAAGCTCCCCGTGGCTATCGCTGGAGTGGGTGGTCATCGCTAGGGCTCCCATGACGAGGCCCATGGACGCCGCAGGGCGGGTTCTATTCCCGCTCGCCTGACGATCCTCCAAGGCCCTCGAAGGCGTGTCCAAGCTTATCGCGCTTTGTACGCAAGTACTTGAGGTTCTTGGGGTTGGGATCGGTCATCAATGAGAGTTGATCGATCACATCCAGCCCATAACCGCCCAAACCGGCGATCTTCTTGGGATTGTTGGTCAGCAGGCGCATATGCCTCACGCCCAGGAAACGGAGGATTTGAGCCCCCAGCCCATACTCCCTGAGGTCTGCCGGGAAGCCCAGGGCCTGGTTGGCCTCGACAGTGTCCAGCCCCCCGTCTTGAAGGCTGTAGGCCTTCAGCTTGTTGGCGAGGCCGATTCCGCGGCCCTCCTGACGCATGTAGACCAGACAAGCCACATCCTTGCTACCCAGGATCTCGAGAGCCTTGTTGAGTTGGGGTCCGCAGTCGCAGCGCAGGGAGTGGAAGACATCGCCGGTCAGGCATTCGGAGTGCACGCGCACGAAGACCGGATCGTCGCATGCCAGGCTAGGACCATCGGGGCCCGGTCCCGGAAGTCCCCGGGTCAACGCAATGTGTTCGTGAGCATCGAGTTTGGACCGGAACAGATGCGCCCGGAAGGACCCGAAGGGCGTCGGCATGGGGACGTCCAGCTCGAGCGGCTCGATCAGGCGCTCATTCTTGCGCCGGTAGGCGATCAGGTCGGCGATCGCGCAGATCTTCAGGTCGTGGCGTTTGGCGAAGACCTCGAGTTCCGGCATGCGGGCCATGGACCCGTCCTCGTTCATGATCTCGCAGATCACCCCCGCGGGGCGTCCTCCAGCAAGGTTTGCGAGGTCCACGATTCCCTCAGTCTGTCCGCCGCGCACCAATACGCCTCCATCCTTCGCTCGCAATGGAAAGACGTGGCCGGGCCTTGCGAGGTCCTCAGGGACCGCATTCTTGCGCACCGCAGCCTGGATCGTGTGCGCACGATCTGCCGCGCTGATCCCCGTCGTCACGCCGCGGGCAGCCTCGATGGAGACGGTGAACCCGGTCCCCATCCTGCTCGTATTGACAGGCGTCTGCTGCCCCAGTTCGAGCTGGTCACAGATTGCGCCGTCCATCGGCATGCATACCAGACCGCGCCCTTCGCGGACCATGAAGTTGATCGCTTCGGGGGTGACGTGCTCCGCAAGCATCGCGAGATCGCCCTCGTTCTCACGCCCGGGGTCGTCGACGAGAATGATCATCCGCCCTTGGCGGAGGTCTTCGAGGACTTCGGGGATGCTGTTGGTGGCCATTGGGGAGAGTTTTGAGTTTGCGTCGCCTGGGAACCCGGGGCCCTGTCAGACCCCCTGGACCACGCATTCTAGTCCAGCAGCGGGCCACTCTCTCCCCCCAGACACCAGATATGCCCCCTGACGCCCCAGAACACCCTCCAAGAGCGAATAAGCGCACCGCTCGCTTCATCTCTTTCCCCGAAAGGCCGTGGAGAACTCAAGAATGCCCTACCCAAACGCTTGTCTCCAAAGAGGTTGAGTCTTTGCAGACCCCTGTGACGGCTTGTGGAAAACTCGATCCTGCTCCATTTCTTCGAGTTTGCATTCCGATGAGAACCACAAGAGAGACTTTTCAACCCCCCTCTCGTCGTCCCCATGCGCACTGCCCTCTGGCTCACTTCCCTCCTGGCCATCTTGGCCGTCTCCCACGCCTACCAGGCATGGAGAACGGCCGAGCGTCTACGCGCCCTGGAGACCGCTGACGCCTGGTCCGCGGAGAGCGCACGCCTGGAATACAAGCGCGAGGGCCGCGCTGCGGAACGATCCAAGGCTCAAGCCAAAGAGCTCGAGCGCCTCCATGAACGGCTCGCCGATCTCGCCCAGTGGGGTGCGGACTTCGAGTCGTTCGCTGCCGCTACGCGATCCTCTCAGGAGATCCTCCGGGAGGAGATACGGCAGTCCCTCGCCGATTCACGGAAGGCTCGCCCCGCCTACCCGAAGGATGTCGAGGAACGCCTCGCCGCAACCCTCGCGGAATGCGAACAGAGGCTCGATTCCACCGACGGAGCATTGGCTGACCTGCGGATGCGCTTCGAGTCCAATCGCGTCTCCCTGGCGACCCTTCATGAGGCCACCGCCAAGACATCGCCAAAGGTCGAAGGGCACCGCTGGCACAACCTCATGGGTCCCGCCGTTCAGCTTTCTGGCGGCGGCACGATCGGAAGCGCCGTGCTCCTCCCCGGCGAACCGACCGCTGACGGATGGCGCACACGGGTTCTCACGGCCTGGCATGTCGTCCGGGACATTCGTCTCGGCCTCGGCGAGAACGCCCCGATACCGGTCACGGTCTACAGCGAGGACGGCAGCGCTCGCGAAGAGGAGGCGCGTCTCCTTTGCCGTGATGCGACGATGGATGTCGCCCTCTTGGAGCTCACATCGACGACGGTCCGGCTCCCCGCGGTCCAGCTCGCGTCACGCGAGGCGCTCGAAGCCGTTCAGGTCTTCGAGCCCATCTATGCGGTCGGCTGCCCCCTCGGCAACGACCCGATCCCGACCTACGGAGAGCTCTGCGACTCTCATCACGAGGTGGATGGGACCAATCATTGGATGATCAGCGCCCCCACCTACATCGGGAACTCGGGCGGAGGGATCTTCCACGCCGAGACAGACGAGCTCATCGGGATCTTCTCGAAGATCTACACGCACGGGACTTTGCGCCCCACAGTGGTCCCCCACATGGGTTTGGCCGTCCCTCTCGAGAACATCTACGACTGGCTGGAGGGCGAGGGGTATGCGTCCCTCACTCCAGGCCATGCCGATCCCGTGATTGCCACGGCTTCCGTGCGCTGAAAACACCCAAGAAGGTCCTCGGACGAGCCCCTACCGAGGGCGAAAGCGTCCCTGAGCTTCGCTCGCGCCCCCTTTTGTCGATTCCGCGTTAGGCTTCTATGTGCGCCCAGGGACCGTCTGCCGGGTCCTTTGCTGGTGCAGAAGCTCCAACACGGCCGCCTCTGAAGCGTGCCCTTCTACCCAAACGGATCGACCCCCAGCATGAAGTACCTCCCGACCATCGGGATCGCGCTCGCGATCCTCGTCTGCACACCTCTCGCGCAGGCCCAGCAGAAGACCACTTCCAAGGCTCAAGCTGCGGCGGCCAACAGGGCGGCCAAGCTCCCCGGAGCGAAGCCGGCGCCCTCCCAATTCCCCAAGTCCCAGATCCAGAACCGTGGCTTCGGCTCAGGCAGCCAGAACGCCGTCGCCGGGGGCAGTGACAGCTGCTCAACGCCGATGGCGATCGCCGGACAAGGGTCCTTCCCCTTCAACAACAGCGCCGCCACGACAGGTGTCGAGGGGCAAAACGAATACATCTGCTACCAGTTCGGCACA
>Ga0310342_100001115_pt1 | contig 16296 bp, 13 predicted proteins | sample S15DNA20500_MG_FD_206155 | JGI IMG/M metagenome (GOLD analysis project Ga0310342, IMG submission 206155) | Marine microbial communities from station ALOHA, North Pacific Subtropical Gyre - S1503-DNA-20-500_MG | ecosystem: Environmental > Aquatic > Marine > Oceanic | place: Pacific Ocean: North... | reverse complement strand
CGCGGGTCTGTGTTAGGCCCTTCCGGGAACGCCGCGAGTACGTCCCTGTAGGCACCCTGTCGAACGTCCTGTTCTCCAGGGTCCCGGAAGGGCCTAACACAGACCCGCTCCGGTGGAAGATTCAAGCGCCTCGGGTTATCGCTGGCGCCCAACCTTTCTGCGAGCCTTGGAGGTTTGCCCCCAAGGAAGGTTAGGTCTCGGTGCCAGTGTCCAGGACTGTGTGAGGCAGGGAGCCGAACACAAGCCTCCAGGGATGGATTCACGGCGGGTCCTGGACACTGGCACCGAGACCTAACCGGGCTACGGAGTCACAGCACCGGCGGTCCCGGAAGGCGCCACCATTGCACCGCGTCTCGGATACGGAGCACCGAACACCGGAACAAAAAAAGCCCCGCCGAAGCGGGGCTTTTTATCGCCGTGCGCCCGTAGGCGCCGACACCGGATCAGCTCGCTTGAGCCACCGGAATCTTCACGGTATCCGCCACGTTCTGATATTCGTCCATGCGGTCGAAGTTCAGGTAGCGGTAGATCTCACCGGACATGGCGTCGATGGTGCCGGCGTACTCCATGTATTCCTCGGCGGTGGGCAGCCGGCCGATCACCGCGGCGATCGCCGCCAGCTCCGCCGACGCCAGGTACACGTCCGCGCCCTGGCCGAGGCGGTTGGGGAAGTTCCGGGTGGAGGTGGACACCACCGTGGACTTCGCCGCCACCCGGGCCTGGTTACCCATGCACAGGGAGCAGCCGGGCATCTCGGTGCGCGCGCCGGCGCGGCCGTAGATGTTGTAGTAGCCTTCCTCGGTGAGCTGGTGCTGGTCCATCTTGGTGGGCGGCGCCACCCACAGGCGGGTGGTCAGGCCGTCTACTTTTTCCAGCAGTTTGCCGGCGGCGCGGAAGTGACCGATGTTGGTCATGCAGGAGCCGATGAACACCTCGTCGATATTGGCGCCGGCCACGTCGGACAGGGTCTTGGCGTCGTCCGGATCGTTCGGGCAGCACAGTACCGGTTCCTTGATCTGATCCATGTCGATCTCGATCACGGTGTGGTATTCCGCGTCCGCGTCCGCGCGCATCAGGCTGGGGTTGGCGAGCCACTCTTCCATGCCCTGGATGCGGCGCTCCAGGGTGCGGGCGTCGCCGTAGCCGTTGCCGATCATCCACTTGAGCAGGGTGATGTTGGACTTCAGGTACTCGCTGACGCTGTCCTCGGACAGGGTGATGGTGCAGCCGGCGGCGGAGCGCTCGGCGGAGGCGTCGGACAGTTCGAACGCCTGCTCCACGGTCAGATCGTCGAGGCCTTCAATTTCCAGGACACGGCCGGAGAAGACGTTCTTCTTGCCGGCCTTGGCGACGGTCAGGTGGCCTTCCTTGATCGCCTGCATGGGAATGGCGTGCACCAGGTCACGCAGGGTGACGCCGGGCTGACGCTTGCCCTTGAAGCGAACCAGTACCGATTCCGGCATGTCCAGCGGCATCACGCCGGTGGCGGCGGCGAAGGCCACCAGACCGGAGCCCGCCGGGAAGGAGATGCCCATTGGGAAGCGGGTGTGGGAATCGCCACCGGTGCCCACGGTGTCGGGCAGCAGCATGCGGTTCAGCCAGGAGTGAATGATGCCGTCACCCGGGCGCAGGGACACGCCGCCCCGGTTCATGATGAAGTCGGGCAGGGTGTGCTGGGTTTCCACGTCCACCGGCTTGGGATAAGCGGCGGTGTGGCAGAACGACTGCATCACCAGGTCCGCCTGGAAGCCCAGGCAGGCCAGGTCCTTCAGCTCGTCGCGGGTCATCGGGCCGGTGGTGTCCTGGGAACCGACGGTGGTCATCTTCGGCTCGCAGTACATGCCGGGGCGCACGCCTTCCAGGCCACAGGCCTTGCCGACCATCTTCTGCGCCAGGGTGTAACCGGCGTTGGAGTCGCCGGGCTGCTCCGGCTTGCGGAACAGGGTGGACTCTTCCAGGCCCAGGGCGGTGCGCGCCTTGGTGGTCAGGCCACGGCCGATGATCAGGTTGATACGACCGCCGGCGCGCACTTCGTCGAGCAACACCTGGGAGCGCAGATCGAACTCGGCGATCACCTCGCCGTCTTTTTCAACCCGGCCTTCGAACGGGTAGATGTCGATCACGTCGCCGGTGTTCATCTTCTCCACGTCGCACTCGAACGGCAGGGCGCCGGAGTCTTCCATGGTGTTGAAGAAAATCGGCGCGATCTTGCCGCCGATGCAGACGCCGCCGGCGCGCTTGTTGGGCACGTAAGGAATGTCTTCGCCGAAGTGCCAGAGCACCGAGTTAGTGGCGGACTTACGGCTGGAGCCGGTGCCGACCACATCGCCCACATAGGCCACCGGGTGACCTTTTTTCTTGAGCTCGTCCATCTGCTTGAGCGGACCGATTTCGCCGTCTTTTTCCGGCTCAATGCCTTCGCGGGCGTTCTTCAGCATGGCATTGCCGTGCAACGGGATATCCGGGCGGCTCCAGGCGTCCTGGGCCGGGGACAGATCGTCGGTGTTGGTTTCGCCCGGCACCTTGAAGACGGTGACGGTGAACTTCTCGGAGAGGTCCTTGCGGTTGGTGAACCACTCACCCTCGGCCCAGGATTCGATCACTTCCTTGGCTTTGGCATTGCCGGCTTTCATCTTGTCTTCCACGTCGTGGAAGGCATCGAACACCAGCAGGGTGTGCTTGAGTTCCTTGGCGGCCACGTCGGCCAGTTCTTCATCGTCGAGCAGCTCGATCAGCGGCGCCACGTTGTAGCCGCCTTGCATGGTGCCGAGCAGTTCGGTGGCACGCTTGCGGTCGATCAGAGGGGAGCTGGCTTCGCCTTTCACGATGGCGGTGAGGAAGGCGGCCTTCACGTAGGCGGCCTGGTCCACGCCCGGCGGAACCCGGTTCACGAACAGGTCCTGAATGAATTCTTCTTCGCCGGCGGGCGGGTTTTTCAGCAGTTCCACCAGTTCGGCGGTCTGCACTTCGTCCAGCGGCTTGGGCGGAACGCCCTGGGCGGCGCGCTCTTCTACGTGTTTGCGATAGGCTTCTAGCACAGCGAATCCCTCGTGTCGTCTGACTGATTTCTTTTGGAAATCAGTTGTTTGGGGTATGTCTGGGGGTGGAAATGCGCGCGGAGTATAGCGGAAACGGTATCCACTGTTAAATCAAACAGGCCTCAGAGCCATTCATGACATGAATGTTCGTAATAACGAAGGCTGTGCACTGTGGGCATTAATAAGGTTCATAGCGCTTTAGCGGGAACGCAGGTGTCGTGGCTCCGTAGCCCGGTTCGGTCTCGGTGCCCGGTGTCCAGGACCCGCCGTGAATCCATCCCTGGAGGCTTGCCGCGGCGGCGGACCGGATCGACTCCCTGCCTCACACAGTCCTGGACACCGGGCACCGAGACCGAACCTCTCGAATGGCGCGAGCCCCCCAGCACGGCTTCGTAGAATGGTTCAGCGACGGCGATAACCCGGGGCGGTGGAATCTATCCCCAGCGCGGGTCTGTGTTCTGCCCTTCCGGGACCCTGGAGAACAGGACGTTCGACAGGGAGCGTACAGGGGTAAGGCAAGCGTGTTGCGAAGCACTGCTTCGCGCGCCGCCGAACGCCGCCCATCTGTGATGGGTGGCCGGGCCCGCTTGCGGGTATTCACGGCGTTCCCGGAAGGGCAGAACACAGACCCGCGTCCCGGCTGGAGAGAACGTTTCGGCTAAAGCGAGATGAGCCTTTAATAGGGCAGGGTGCCGCCGGGCGGTTGGCGGCGGAAGCGTTTGTAGCTCCACAGGTACTGGGCGGGTTGTTCGAGAATCAGGGCTTCGATGGAGCGGTTCATCGCTTTGAGAGCGTGGTCCAGGTCGTCGTCGTGGATGTCCGGGTCGGCGGGGCGCACGCGGATCTCGAAGCCTTCATCGCCGGGCAGCCGGCGCGCCCAGGCCATGAACACCCGCGCGTTGGTCTGCTTGACCAGTTTACAGCTGAGCGTGCCGGTGTAGGCGGGCTGCCCGAAAAAGGGCGCGAAACGGCCGCTGCGGCGGTCCGCCACCTGGTCAGGAAGAATCGCGGTGAGCGCCCCCTGGCGCATGGCGCGCACCAGGCCCGCCACGCCCCGGGCGGTAGCCGGGTACATGGTGGTGCCGAAGTGCTCCCGACCTTTTTTGACCAGCGCGTCCAGTTCCGGCAGGCCGGACGGCGCGAACATGGCGTGCAGCCCGAATTCCCGGGCCAGCCAGAAGTTGAGCACTTCCCAGCAGCCCAGATGGGGCGCCAGGATCAGTATCGGTTCCCGGTTGGCCACCGCCTCGCGCAGGGGGCCGTCGCCTTGTTCCGAAACCACCCGCCGCAGCCCGTCTTCCGGATGGCTCCAGAAGCGGGCGATCTCAAAAGTATTCTTGACGCTTTCGACCAGAGACTCGCGCACCAGGGCCTCGTGGTCCGGGTAGTCGGGCAGGCACAGCGACACATTGATGCGGGTGACCTGGCGGGCTTCGGTGGAGAACCGCGACAGCAGCCGGCCCAGCGCGGTGGCCAGCGCCCGGTTGAGTGCGAACGGCAGCACACCGAGCAGGCGCAGCGCGCCCACGGCGGCGCGGCCTTTCAGCGTTTGCAGGTAAGGATTGGTTCGACGTCCCATGGCCGGCGATTATACGGGGGTGTGGGTATAACGCCAGCGGTCCCCTATAATGGCCGCCCCGATTTCGAGGTGCCCATGACCGATATTTCCCCGCTGATCGAGTTTTTACCCTGTCGTACTCCGCGGGCGTGGATCGGCTGGGCGCTGGAGAATCAGACGCTGCTGCTGATCGACCATGCGCACTGCGAGAAAAAGGCCGCTTCCACGGCGCTCAACCTGATGTTTCGCTACGTGGACCGCCCCGAGCTGCTCGACAACCTGAGTCAGCTGGCGCGCGAAGAACTGCTGCACTTCGAGCAGGTGGTGGGCCTGATGCGCGAGCGTGGCATCCGCTACGACCATCTGTCGCCATCCCGCTATGCCGGCGCCCTGCGCGCGGAGGTGAGTACCTCGGAACCGCAACGTTTGGTGGACACCCTGATCGTCGGCGCCCTGATCGAAGCGCGCTCCTGCGAACGCTTCGCCGCGCTGGCGCCCCATGTCGACGCCGAACTGGGCCGCTACTACCGCTACCTGCTGAAAAGTGAATCCCGCCATTTCGAGGACTACCTGAATCTCGCCCGGCGCTACGCCGAGGCACCCATCGACGAGCGGGTGGCGTTCTTCAAGGAAAAGGAGAGGGCGCTGATCGAGGGGACGGACACGGAATTCCGGTTTCACTCCGGCACGCCGGAAGCAGTTAACAGTTAATAGTTAATAGTTAATAGCGAAAGAAGGGATGGAGTGTTGCGGGAACGCAAGGGCTCCGTTGCGATGCCGCAAGAAGCGCGGGCAGCGATGCAGACGATCCCACCAAGCCGTCCCCGCGCAACTATTAACTGTTCACTGTTAACTATTAACTAATTTCCCAGTGTTCCAGGCGGAGCCCGTCGCTGTCGGCGACGATCCACCAGCCCAGTTTCCCCCAATCGCCGAGTACCCAGCGCGTGCCGGTGCCGTCTTTCAGGGCCACGTCGTGGGTGGCGGGGCGGTGCGTGTGGCCGTGGATCAGGTGGCGGACGCCGGCGTCTTCCATGACGCGCACCACTTCCGCCGGGGTCACGTCCATGATGTTTTCCGGTTTGTTGGCGTTGTTGCCCTGGCTTTGCATGCGCATGCCCTGGGCGAGGGCGCGCCGTTCTTCCAGGGGCTTGGCGAGCATGCCTTGCTGCCACTGAGGGTCGCGGGCCATGGCGCGGAATTGCTGGTAGGCGTGGTCTTCGGTGCACAGGCTGTCGCCGTGCATCAATAGCGCCCGGGTGCCGTACAGGTCGACCACGGTGCCCTCGTCCAGCAGGATACCGCCGCAATCGTCCGCGAATTGGTGGCCAAGCAGGAAGTCGCGGTTGCCGTGCATGAAAAACAACTCGGACCCGGCGTCGGAAAACCGTCGGAAGGCGTCGATCGCCTGGCGGTTGAAGGAGCTGTCATCGTCGTCGCCGATCCAGGCTTCGAACAGGTCCCCCAACACGTAGAGGCGGTCCGCCTTGCCGGCGTGGTTGTCGAGCAGGGCTTCCAGCGCCGCGAGATGTTCCGGACGAGCCGGATCCAGGTGCAGATCGGAGATAAGCAGGCTGTAAGTCATAGGTTTATTGGCTTTCGGTACGGCGGGCGCTTTCGATCACCACCGGTTCCTTGGGCACGTTCCGGGCGGGCTGCCCGTTCAGGCGCTGGCTGCCGGTGGCCACATCGGCGATGCGGTCCACGGTGTCCATGCCCTCGACGACGTCGCCGAATACCGTGTAACCCCAGCCGCGCGGGGTTTTGCCGGTGTGGTTCAGGCTCCGGTTGTCGACCAGATTGATGAAGAACTGGGCGGTGGCGGAGTGCGGGTTGCCGGTGCGGGCCATGGCGATGGTGCCGCGCCGGTTCTCCAGGCCGTTGTCCGCCTCGTTGCGGATCGGGGCGCGGGTCTTCTTTTGCTGAAGGCTGTTTTGCTCGCCGTTCAACGTGAAGCCGCCGCCCTGGATCATGAAGCCGCGAATCACCCGGTGGAACACGGTGCCGTCGTAAAAGCCGGCGTCCACGTATTCGAGGAAGTTGGTCGCCGTGGCCGGGGCCTTTTCCTCGTTGAGCTCAATGACGATGTCGCCGTGTGTGGTGCTCAGGGTCACGCGGGGCCCGTCGGCCAGCGCCAGCGCCGGCAACAGCGCCAGCAGGGGAAGCAGCCAGCGCATGCTCAGTCCTCCAGCACTTCGGCGGATTCGATCAGCACGTCTTCGCGGGGCACGTCCTGGTGGAAGCCCTTGTTGCCGGTGGCCACGCCCTTGATGCGCTCCACGGTTTCCATGCCTTCCACCACCTTGCCGAACACCGCGTAGCCCCAGCCGTCCGGGGAGCGGGCCTGGTCCAGGAAGTGGTTGTCGGCCACGTTGACGAAGAACTGGGCACTGGCGGAGTGCGGGTCCGAGGTGCGGGCCATGGCCACGGTGCCGGTCTCGTTGGAGAGGCCGTTACCGGCTTCGTTCTCGATCGGGGCGCGGGTCGGTTTTTGCTGCATGTCCGGGGTGAAACCGCCGCCCTGGATCATGAAGTTACTGATCACCCGGTGAAAAATGGTGCCGTCATAATGCCCGTCCCTGACGTATTGCACGAAGTTCTCGGTGGTGGCGGGGGCGCGCACCGTATCCAGTTGCAGAACGATCTTTCCATAGGTGGTGGTCAACAGCACTTTCATGGGGTCTCCGGGTCCTGGGAGTCTTTGACTTTAAGGGGGCGCACTTTACACTAGCCGACCCCGTATTTCAGCCGCAGGCGGCTCAATGAGTGAAGCAAAAGCGCCCAGTAACTTTATCAGACAGATCATCGATCGTGACCTGGCGGAAGGAAAAAACAATGGCCAGGTGGTGACCCGGTTCCCGCCGGAACCGAACGGCTACCTGCATATCGGTCACGCCAAGTCGATTTGTCTGAATTTCGGCATCGCGGAATCCTACGGTGGCGCCTGCCATTTGCGCTTTGACGACACCAACCCGGAGAAGGAAGAGGATGAGTACATCCATTCCATCAAGAAGGACGTGGAATGGCTCGGCTTCCAATGGACCGGCCCGGTGCGCTTCGCCAGCGATTATTTCGACCAGCTGCACGACCTGGCGGTGGCGCTGATCCGCAAGGGCCTGGCCTATGTGGACACTCAGTCGCCGGAACGGATCGCCGAGATGCGCGGCAATTTCACCACGCCGGGCCGCGACAGCCCTCATCGGAACCGGTCCGTGGAGGAAAACCTGGCACTGTTCGCCGATATGCGCGACAACAAGTTCGACGAGGGCGCCGCGGTATTGCGGGCGCGCATCGACATGCAGAGCCCCAACCTCAACATGCGCGATCCGGTGCTCTACCGGATACGCAAAAAAGCGCATCACCAGACCGGCGATAAATGGGTGATCTACCCGATGTACGATTTCACCCATCCGCTGTCGGATGCGCTGGAAGGCATCACCCATAGCCTCTGTACCCTGGAGTTCGAGGATCACCGGCCGTTGTACGACTGGCTGGTGGAGAACGTGGACGTGGCGGGGGAGCCCCGGCAGTACGAGTTCGCCCGCCTCAATCTGAACTTCACCGTGACCAGCAAGCGCCGTCTCAAGCTGCTGGTGGACGAAGGCCATGTGGATGGCTGGGATGACCCGCGCCTGCCGACCCTGAGTGGCCTGCGCCGGCGCGGTTACACGCCCGCCGCGATCCGCCATTTCTGCGAGAACCTGGGCGTCAGCCGCGCGGATTCGGTGATCGACATGAGTATCCTGGAAGCCTCGGTGCGTGATGACCTCAACCACAACGCGCCGCGCGCCTTCTGCGTGCTCAACCCGCTCAAGCTGGTGATCGAGAACTGGCCTGAAGATAAGGAAGAGTGGCTGGACGCGCCCGTGCACCCGCAAAACGAAGACATGGGTACCCGCCGCATGCCGCTCACCCGCGAGGTGTACATCGACCGGGAAGACTTCCGCGAAGAGGCCAACAAGAAGTACAAACGCCTGGTGCTCGGCGACCGGGTGCGGTTGCGCTATGGCTACGTGATCCGGGCCGAGGACATTGTCCGTGACAACGATGGCGAGATCCTCGAGGTGCGCTGCAGCTATGACCCGGACACCCTGGGTAAGAATCCGGAGCCGGCGGAAGACCAGGGTAAGATGCGCGGCGTGATTCACTGGGTCAGTGCCGATCAGGGGTTGCCCTGCGAAGTGCGTCAGTACGACCGTTTATTTCAAACCGCCAACCCGGCGAAGGTCGCCGAGGGCGAGAGCTTCCTGGACCATATCAACCCGGATTCCCTGCGGGTGCTTAGCGGTTGCGTGGTCGAGCCCGGCCTGCGCGACGCCGGCCCGGAAAGCCGATTCCAGTTCGAGCGTGAGGGCTACTTCTGCGTCGACCGGGACAGCGCCAATGGCCGGCTGGTGTTCAATCGCACCGTCGGGCTGCGCGAGTCCTGGCCCCGGGAGGCCTGAGCCGGGATGGTGTTCGCCGCCGCCAGGCCGCCCGCGTTCTTGCGCGAGGCCGGACGGTGGCAATGGCAGTTTTCCCTGCGCACCTTCAGCGCCGGCATGCTGGCGCTCTATATAGCCCTGGCGCTGGGGCTGGACGAGCCCAAGTGGGCCTTGATGACGGTCTATATCGTGGCCCAGCCGCTGGGTGGCATGGTCCTGGCCAAGGGCGTTTACCGGCTGCTCGGCACGCTGGCCGGGGCCGCCATGGCGGTGGTGCTGGTGGCCACTCTGGCCCAGTTGCACACCCTGTTTTTTATTGCCCTGGCGCTGTGGCTGGGTCTGTGCACCCTGTGCGCGAGCCTGCTGCGTAACTTCCGTTCCTATGCCTTCGTGCTGGCCGGCTACAGCGCGCTGATCGTCGGCGTGCCGGCGGTGCTGCAACCGGATCAGGCCTTCACCATGGCGGTGGCGCGGGTCACCGAAATCGGCCTCGGTATTCTCTGCGTGAGTCTGATGAGTATGCTGGTGTGGCCCCGGTCCGCCGGGGGCAGCTACCTGAAACAGAGCCGCGAGCAACTGGTGGAGCTGATTCGTCTGGTGGCGGACAGCGCCGGAGGCCGGCTCGACGGGCCGGCACTGCAACGCCGCCGACGGACGCTGATCGCCAGCGGCATGGCGCTGGAGGCCCAGCGTGAGCACGCCCTGTTCGATTCCGCCCGGCTGCGCCGCCATGCCGGCTTGTGCCGGCGTTTGGGCCACGAGATGCTGGCCCTGATCTCCTCGGTGGGGCCGCTCAATACCTACGTGAACCGTTACGCGGCGCGCCATCACCAGGACCAGGTCACGTTGCTGCTGGCCGACATCGCGCGTCTGGACCCGGAGGCGTCGCCGGCGGCCCTGCGCGAGACGCTATCGGCGCTGTATCAGCGCGCCCGGCGTCTGGCCCGCTCGCTGCGCGGCGATGCGCTGAGCCATGACGAGCAACGGTTCTATGCGCTGCAACTGGCATTGGAGCACAGCGCTGAACTGTGCGACCGGCTGCGCTCCAGCGTGGCCCTCTACGCCATGCTTACCGACCAGGCGCCGCCGGTACGCTGGCGTGCCGGCACCTCGCGCCTGCATCTGGATTATGGACAGGCCTGGCGCAATGGCGCCCGGGCGGCGCTGGCACTGGCGGCCACGGTGACATTGTGGTTCTGGAGCGCGGCGCCCCAAGGGGCGGCCATGGCGATCCAGGTCGGGGTGATCTGCGCGCTGTTTTCCACCCGCGACGACCCGCTGGCGGCGGTCAAGGGCTTCATAAAAGGCGCCTTGCTGGCGACCCTGCTGGCCACGCTATACCGCCTGGTGTTGTTGCCCGCCAGTGACGGATTCCCGGCTCTGGTGCTGTGGCTGGCACCGTTGTATCTGCTGGCCGGGCTGGCGATGACGCGGCCGGCCACCGTGGCCACGGGCACGGCGTTGACCATCTTCTTCCCGCTGTTGCTGGACTTGCGTCCGGTGCAGGACTTTTCCGCCGCGCCGCTGTTCAACAATATCATCGGTCTGGGGCTGGGCATGGGCTTTGCGGTGCTGGCGTTCCTGTTGCTCTGGCCCGGCGACGACCCCGGGCGGGCGCGGCGCCGTCTGTGCCGGGACCTGTGCGGGACGCTGGCGCGCTGGCCGATCCGGCGGCGGCGTCCCCGCCACGAAATGGAGAGCCAGCTCTACGATCGCATCAGTCGCACCTTGCCCAGGCTGGATCCCAATGACCCCCGCGACGGGGACCTGCTGCAAGGCGCGCTGGCCGCGGTGACTCTGGGGCTCGGGTTGCTTTACATGGACGCGCTGTGCCGGCGCGGCGTGCCGGGGCCGGTACGGCTGGCACTGACCCGGTTGATCCGCGACACCCAGCGCGCCCTGCGGGACGGCGACCGGGACCGCTGGTTGGCCCTGGCGGCCAGCGCGGATACCGTGGCGGGGCAGTGCCGGCGTGCCTACGACGGCGCCGCCAGCGACGGCGAGCGGCGTCGGCTGGTGCGGGCGGTGGTGCGTCTGCGCATGCAGATCAATATCATCCGGGGCAACGCGGGCTTTTTCCTGTGTGGGTCCGGCGACGGTCCCTGGCGGGGACTGGAGGCGAACGGTGCTGCATGAGATCAATCTGGCCGGCGTGCTGCTGCCGCCGCTGATTCCGGTGGTGGTGTTGGGGTTGCTGATATTCTGGCCCGCGAACGGGCTGATCAGCCGCTACGACGGCTACCGGTTTGTCTGGCACCCGGCCCTGGCGGGCCTGTGCGTGCTGGTGATGAGCCTGGCCCTGGCGCTGGGCCTGCTGCTTATAGGGAGAGTGTGATGGCTGAACCCCGCGCGGACCAACGCCGGCCCGGGCGCTGGCGCCCGTTTTTGATCACCCTGGCGCTGGTGCTCGGCGCGGCCCTGGCGGTGTGGTTTCTGTGGCATCAGTACATGCACACCCTGTGGACCCGGGACGCGCGGGTGCGCGCGGCGGTGATTCAGGTGGCGCCGGACGTGTCCGGGCCGATCACCGAACTGAATGTCAGCAACAACGCCCGGGTGGAGGAGGGCGACTCCCTGTTCGTGGTGGATCCGGAGCGCTACCGGCTGGCGTTGCATCAGGCACGGGCGGAACTGGAGCACCGCCGGCTGGAGTCGAAACTGCGCGGCGACGAAGCCACCCGCCGTAACCGCCTGGGACGGGCGGTGTCCGCCGAGGAGCGCGAAGAGGCCACCAGCCTCGCCGACGTGGCGCGGGCCGACCTGCAGGCCGCCCAGGCGGCGCTGCAAAAAGCCGAGCTGGATCTGGCGCGCACCCGCGTCAGCGCACCCGCCGACGGTCAGGTCACCCATCTGCTGGCCCATGCCGGTGATTACGCGCGCGTTGGTGAGCCGGTGCTGACCCTGGTCGACGCGGACTCGTTCTGGGTGGAGGCGTATTTCCGGGAAACGCAGGTTCACCGGATCCGGGTGGGGGACGCGGCGCGAGTGCGGCTGCTGGGTGTCGACCGGGCCCTGGAAGGGCGCGTGGCCGGCATCGCCCGGGGCATCGGCAACCGCAATGCGGTGACCAGTGGTGATCAGGGGCTCGCGGAGGTGGCGCCGACGTTTGAATGGGTGCGGCTGGCCCAGCGTATTCCGGTGCAAATCGAGCTGCGGGCCGTGCCCGAGGCCTTGACGCTGGCGGCCGGCATGACCGCCAGCGTCAAGATCGTGGAGAGCGAGAGCGACTAGGCGCCGAACGCCTTCTCGCCCGCTTCCAGGGTCTGGAAGATCAGGGTGTTGATGGTCATCGGCCCGACGCCGCCGGGTACCGGCGTATAGGCGGCGACCCGGTCGCTCAGCGGCGCCAGCTCGATGTCGCCGCATTTTTCCGGGTGAAAGCCGGCGTCCACGACCACCGCCCCGTCCTTGATCCAATCAGCTTTGATGAATTCAGGCTTGCCCACCGCGCCGACCACGATGTCCGCCTGCTTGACCAGTTCCGGCAGGTTCCGGGTGCGGCTGTGGCAGATGGTGACCGTGGCGTTGGCGCCCAGCAGCATGAGTGCCATGGGCTTGCCGAGAATCGCGCTGCGGCCCACCACCACGGCGTGCTTGCCTTCCAGGGGGACCTGGTAGTGCTCCAGAATGCGCATGATGCCCTTGGGCGTGGCGCAGCCGTAAGCCGGTTCACCCATGGCCATGCGGCCAAAGCCCAGGCAGGTGACGCCGTCCACGTCTTTCTCGAGGCTGATGGCGTCGAAACAGCGGCGTTCGTCGATCTGCTCCGGGACCGGGTGCTGCAGCAGAATGCCGTGCACATCCGGGTTGTTGTTGAGCTCTTCGATTTGCGCGAGCAGTTGCTCGGTGGTGGTGTCCTCCGGTAACTCGATGGCTTGGGAGTCCATGCCCACCCGGCGGCAGGCGTTGCCCTTCATCTTCACATAGGTGGCGGAAGCGGGGTCGGCGCCCACCAGCAGCGTGGCGAGAATCGGCGTGCGTCCGTCGGCTTTCGCCTTGAGAGCGTCCACGCGACGGCGCATTTCCTCTTCGAAATGCTGGGCCAGTGCCTTGCCATCCAGAATCTGCGCGCTCATTGAATGTCTCTTGGTCGGGAATCGGGAGGCGCGGATTTTCGCATGCCGACCGCGACGGGGCAAAGGGGCGGCGCGGCCGGTGCGCTACTGGCGAATATTCCAGCGAACGGTTCGAACGCCGGGTGCCCGGCGTTGACGCTCCCGGGGGCGGCGAGTATTATGCCGCCTCGCTCGACCTGCTCGGCGGGGTGTAGCGCAGCCTGGTAGCGCGCCTGCTTTGGGAGCAGGATGTCGGGGGTTCGAATCCCTCCACCCCGACCAGTCAAGCGAAGACGTTTTACCGGTTCAGCGCCTGTAGCTCAATTGGATAGAGCAACGGCCTTCTAAGCCGTAGGTTGCAGGTTCGAGCCCTGCCAGGCGCGCCAAAGCGCGCCGACAGGCAAGAAAGTATCAAACCAGTTTTGCTGGTGGCTGTAGCTCAGTTGGTAGAGCCCCGGATTGTGACTCCGGTGGTCGTGGGTTCAAATCCCATCAGCCACCCCAACATTGAAGCCCTCGGGGTCATCCCCGGGGGCTTTTTTGTGGTCGCCATCCATGGCGACCACCCTGACGGGCCGTCGCTGGCGCGACGTCAAAAATTGCTCCCGGCAATTTTTTGTGGCCACCGTCCCTGGCGTTTGGTGTTCATGGCGGCGGGCATTGACTATAATTGCCGCCCTTCAAAGTACGCGGTCCGCGCCGGCAAGGTCGGCCGTGGGCCTAAAAGTCTTTATAAAGAGGATGTTATGCAAGTTTCCGTAGAAACGACATCAGGTCTGGAACGGCGTTTGACCGTGGGCGTGCCCGCGGAAAAAGTGGACTCGGCGGTGGACAGCAAGCTGCGCGAGGCCCAGAAAAGCGTCCGCCTGAACGGCTTCCGCCCGGGCAAGGTGCCGATGCGGGAGGTGAAACGTCGCTTCGGTGATGCGGTGCGTAACGAGGTCCTCGCCGATGTGATGCGCGATTCCTTTATCGAGGCGGTGGAGCAGGAGTCCCTGCAGCCCGCCGGCATGCCGGGCTTCGAGGCGACCAAGAACGAGGCGGGCAAGGACCTGGAGTTCGTCGCTACCTTCGAAGTGTATCCGGACGTGGAACTGGCGCCGCTGGACAGCGTGGAAGTGGAAAAGCCGCTGGCCGAGATCAGCGGCGCCGACGTGGAACAGATGATCGAAACGCTCCGTGAGCAGCGTTCCGAGTACGAAGCCGTGGAGCGCGCCGCGCAGACCGGTGACCGTGTCAACATCGATTTCAAGGGTCTGAAGGACGGCGAAGCCTTTGAAGGCGGCAGCGCCGAAGGCCAGAACCTGGAGCTGGGCTCCGGGCAAATGATCCCCGGTTTCGAGGACGGCATCGTCGGCATGAAGCCCGGTGACGAGAAGGACATCGACGTGACCTTCCCCGAGGACTATCAGTCCGAGGAACTGAAAGGTCAGGCGGTGGTGTTCCAGATCAAGGTCAACGGTGTCGAAGCCAAGCAGCTGCCGGAAGTGGACGCTGAGTTCATGAAGGCGTTCGGCGTTGAGGACGGCGATCTCGAGCAGTTCAAGGCGGAAGTGCGCAAGAACATGGAGCGCGAGCTGAAGAACGCCGTGTCCGGCAAGGTGAAGGAGCAGGTCATGGACGGTCTGGCCCAGGCCCACGACTTCGACCTGCCGGAAGCGCTGGTGAAACAGGAAATCGACCGCATGCGTCAGCAGATGATGCAGCAGTTCGGTGGTGGCCAGCAGATCGACGCGTCGATGCTGCCGGAAGAACTGTTCCGCGAGCAGGCGCAGCGTTCCGCGCGGCTCGGCCTGGTGGTGCGCGCGATCCTCGAGAAGCACGAGATCAAGCCGGATGCGGACCGCGTCAAGGCACGGGTGGAAGAGATCGCGTCGCAGTACGAACAACCCGAGGAACTGGTCAACTGGGTGTACAGCAACCCGCAGCAACTGCAGCAGATCGAGGGCGCGGTGCTGGAAGACCAGGTGGTGGATTTCGTGCTGGAGTCCGCCAAGGTGGAAGAGAAGAGCATGTCCTACCAGGACGCGGTGAAGCCGCGCGACCAGCAGGGCTGATCCTGCCGCCAGGCGTTGTTCCGGACCCGCCCGCGGGCCCGGACGGAAGACCCCCGACGTACCGGAAAACGGTATTTCGGGGGTTTTTTTGTTCTAAATGGCCGCTTTTGTGCAACTTTTGCGCAGTTGAACGCCATATTGCCCCGGCTTTATAGACGCCCCTCGGGGGCCACCTTACTATCAGGTGAACGCTCACGGGCGAACGCCTTGTAAACGGGCCGGTTCGCCCCAATACCCGTTTGCAGGCCGCGGCGCCGGAACAAGAGGTTGCGGACACGCCGGAGCGGGACACGCAGATAAAGGAAGCGCTAGATGATAGACCTGAGCCGGATCACCTCCGTTACCCCGGAGATGAAGACGTTGATGCAAGACCCGACCAATGTGGGCCTGGTCCCCGTGGTGATCGAACAGACCTCCCGGGGCGAGCGTTCCTTCGACATTTATTCCCGTCTGCTGAAAGAGCGGGTGATTTTCATGGTCGGCCAGGTGGAAGATTACATGGCCAACCTGATCGTCGCTCAGATGTTGTTCCTGGAGTCCGAAAATCCGGACAAGGACATCAACCTGTACATTAACAGCCCGGGCGGTTCAGTGACCGCCGGCATGTCGATTTACGACACCATGCAGTTCGTGAAGCCCGCGGTGTCCACCATGTGCATCGGCCAGGCGGCCAGCATGGGCGCCTTCCTGCTCGCCGCCGGCGAGAAGGGCAAGCGCTACGCGCTGCCCAACGCCCGGGTGATGATCCACCAGCCGCTGGGCGGCTTCCAGGGTCAGGCTTCCGACATCGAGATCCATGCCCGGGAAATCCTCAAGATCAAAGAGGATCTCAACCGCATGCTGTCCCACCACACCGGCCAGCCGCTGGAAGTGGTGGAGCGCGATACCGATCGTGATAACTTCATGGACGCCACCCAGGCCAAGGAATACGGTCTGGTGGACGAGGTGCTCAGCCGCCGCTGAGCCCGCCGGAACGGCGTATGAAAGCGGCCGAATGGCGGTCGCCGGGGCGCGAGCGGGCTTGAAAAAGCCGCGCGCTCCCTGCATCTTCAAAGTGACTACCAGGTTCAGAGGCGATTCGATGACCGATAACACCGGAAAGGGCGACGACGGCAAACTGCTGTACTGCTCGTTCTGCGGCAAGAGCCAGCACGAAGTTCGCAA
>Ga0310342_100001112_pt1 | contig 16307 bp, 6 predicted proteins | sample S15DNA20500_MG_FD_206155 | JGI IMG/M metagenome (GOLD analysis project Ga0310342, IMG submission 206155) | Marine microbial communities from station ALOHA, North Pacific Subtropical Gyre - S1503-DNA-20-500_MG | ecosystem: Environmental > Aquatic > Marine > Oceanic | place: Pacific Ocean: North... | reverse complement strand
AACATTGGCGCCGACAGGAACAGGAACAGTTGTTATTAATCCGCTTGGTGGAGGAACATTAAGTAATATGGATGTTAACGCTAACGCATTAACTTCATCAGGTAATGTAACATTAGGTGGTGCTGATACTATAATAGCAATTAAACCAACAGGAACAGGAACAGTTGATATACATCCCGAAGGAACTGGCAACATAGACAATGTAATAATAGGACAAACAACAGCTCAAAACGGAGCCTTCTTAGATATAACTTCTGCGTCCGGAACGTTAAATAATACAGTGATAGGAAATGTAACACCAGCAACTGCATCATTTACAAGTGCAACGGCGGCACAAAATCCTACAGGAGCAACAGAAGTTACTAATAAGAAATACGTAGACATGACGGCATCAGCATTAGCGATTGCGTTAGGGGTATAATTTAAATGGCTAAAACAAAAGTAGAACAATATATATTTCAACCAGGAATTCCAATTAAAGATAATCGCTATCACATGGCGCATGATTTAATTACGAATAACGTTGAATTTATTTGTGACGAAGTAACGGCTTGGATTGCTGAACAAGTTAAGATGGAGCCTAAGTATCCAGATGCTTATGCGTCAATTGTAGCGAATAAAGAATTTTTAAAAGATGAAGTAATGTCTTGGTTTGATATTGCTTATCCTGGTGTTCACGATTTAACTTATACTGCAACAGCGGCAACATATGATCCAGCAACAGGCTTATTAGTATTAACTATTGGATCACACGGTTTTCAAATTGGTAGTACTGTTAGAATTGCTACAGAAAGTTTAACATTTACTTGTGCTGAAGATAGTCACGCTACTCAACATAGCTATCCGAGAGCAACTGGATCACTTGCACCGGGTGGATGGGATTATGCTTATCTAACACCAGTTCCAGTTACAAAAACAACAGGATCAACTGTTACTGTAGATGTTGGGTTATCAAGTAATAACACGGCACATACATTTGTAAGTGCTACTGCTGATGGAATAATAAGTAATGAACGTCATGAAAAATGTGAACGAGACACAGGTTATAACATTGATGCTATAACAACAGATTTATATAACGGTGGTAATTCAAAATCTATTGAAACTGCAAGAAAATATTGGGAAGGTACTAATACAAACCTTGGTAGTACTAATGAACAAACTTATGCTACTCTAGTTAATAATAAATTATTAGAAATAATTAATGGTTATATTTTAACAAATACAGCTTGGACAACTGCACAAGTGCCGCCAGTAACTACACAAGATGTTGGTCAGCCAATTGCTGAATCTAATGCAAAAAATAGAGTAACAGAACTACATAGTATTCTTAATGATGTTACTGTAAATGGACTTGATAATCTTCCAGCAGTGACACCTTCTTGGTCACATTATACTTACGATGGAATATTATGTGAAAGAGATACACGTCTTAATTTACAAGGCCTTGACGGAACTGGTGGAATACTTTATGATTTAAGATATGGTGGTAATGAACAAACACGTTATACTGCTAGTAAATATTGGATTAATGCAACACCTCAAATTGATGGTAATAGAAGTCCTGAACTTTTTGCTAAAAATTATGTACGTGATTTAATTAATAATTTTATTTTATTACAACCAGCATCGGCGCAAACATATCCTTATGCTATAGCATTACTTGAAGCAAATAAACAATTCATAGCAGACGAAGCCACAGCATGGTTTGATGCAAACTATCCAGGCGTTCATACTGGCACACGTCATACAAAATGTATAAGAGATACAAAATATAATATTGAAGCACTTACATCAGATATCTATACTGGCAGTAACTTTAAAGTTATTGATATGGTTCATAGATACTGGAGTGGAACTGCATCACAACTTCCAGGTGGTGAAACACTTCTTACAACGGCAGTTAGTCACGGTAGAACTGTAGGTGATGTAGTTGAAATACGAGGCCTTGTATTAACTTGTCCTATGGGCTCTAAAACATATCCGGTAACTGACTTTACTCAAGGGCATTCAACTAACCAAACATTTGCAGTTAGAACACAAAACTTAACTGCTTCAACATTTGAAATTTACCTTGGAACTAGTGCAGTTGCCCAAACTTATGTTAAGGGTGGCGTAGTTATTCCTCAAGCAGGACTACAACTAGATAATAGACTTGATATTCGAAATTTTGATTATAATACAGGAACAGGTGTTGCTACAATTACAACAATGGGTGGTGCTACTGTTACAGCAGAAGCACATGGTAGAAGTAACGGTGATTTAATTGCTGTAGATGGTGCTGTATTAAGTTGTGATATGGGTAGTAAAACATATCCAGTAAATAGTTTTTCAACAGCACATTCAACTAACCAAACATTTACAGTTAGTGCAAATAATGTAACTACAGACACGTTCGAAGTTTTCTTTGGAACAAGTGCAATTGCAACTACTTATGTTAGTGGTGGTACAATTGTTAAAGCTGGTAATATTAGACTACCAATTACAGGTTTTAATTATACTCCAGGAGCAACTCATAGTGTATCAGCCGCAACATATGATCCTACCTCAGGAGTACTAGAAATAACTATTGGATCACATGACTTTGAAATTGGTAATAATATTAATATTGGTTCAAACAGTTTAACATTTACTTGTGCAATGGATAGTCATGCAACAAATCATACATATCCAAGAGCAACAGGTTCAAATGCACCAGGTGGATTTGATTATGCTTATAATACACCAGTAGAAATTACAGCTAAAACATCAACAACAATTTCTGTAGATGTTGGCGTATCAAGTAATACAACCGCACATACTTTTGTAAGTGCTATTGCTGATAATATAACATCAATACCTGCGGCTAATAGTGTATCAAATGCAGTATACACACCAGGAACAGGATTAATACAATTAACTATTGGGGCACACAGTTACAAAATTGGCGACACTATAAAAATTGCTACAGATAGTTTAACATTTACTTGTGCAATGGATAGTCATGCAACAAATCATACATATCCTAGAGCAACTGGATCAGCGGCGCCAGGTGGATATGACTATGCTTATAATACTAATCGAACAATTACGGCAGTAGATGCGACATCGATTACTTGTAATGTTGGAACATCAAGTAATACATCAGCACATACATTTATAAGTGCTAAAGCTAATTGTATAACAAATACAATAGGATCAGCAGGTAAGTGTGTTATTACTGCGGTAGATCACGGATTAACAGCAAATGATACTATAGATATACGTGGTGTTGTTATGGATTGTGTTTATGGAACTAAAGTATATCCAGCAATACCTCATGCAGGAATTTATCCAGTAACAAAAGTTGCTGACGCTAATACATTAGATTTTTACTTACCACCTAGTGCAATTGATCATACTTATGTTAGTGGTGGTACAGTAAAATCAGCAACGTTAACTGACGTTGGTAGTTCAACAGCAGTTACGGCTTTTGTTTATAACAATGATCAAGCACTTATTACTATTACTTCAACAAGTCATGGACTTGCTGTAGGTGATCTTGTTAAATTAGCAGGTATTACACTTTCTTGTTCAACTGGTACAAAAGTTTATCCTGATGCAACTGTATCTTCAGGTGTATTTTATGTTTACGATGTTCCTGATATTAACACAATTATTATTGGTATGGATAGAAGTAATGTTGCACATACTTACGTTAGTGGTGGTACTTGTCAAAAAGTTACATACACCACAGCTAGTTCTGTTAATATAAGTAATTTTGTATTTGATACACACTCAGGACACGGATTAACAGCAAATGATAATGTAATATTACGTGGTATTGTAACAGATTGTATTTACGGAACTAAAGTATATCCAGCATTAGTACACGCAGGGCTTTATCCTATAACCAAAACAGATACTGCTGATACATTTGAATTTTTCTTAAATCCTAGTAATATTGCTCACACTTACTCTAGTGGTGGTACAGTAAAAGATATAACTGTTACTAACGTTGGTGATGAAGTAAATGTCACAAATTTTGTTTACGATAATGAACTATCAACATTTACTGTTACTACTACAGGAATTAGTACTCCTTATAGTGTAGCAGGAGCAACATACACTCCTACAACAGGAGTAATGGAATTAACAATTGGAGCACATAGTCTAGAAGTTGGTGACAAAGTTAATATTGATACAACAAGTTTAACTTTTACTTGTGCCTTTGATAATAATGCTACTCAACATAGCTATCCAAGAGCAACAGGTTCAGCCGCACCAGGTGGAGCAGATTATTTTTATAATAAACCAGTAGAAATTACTTCTAAAACAGCAACAACAATTACAATGAACGTTGGTACAGGAAATGCTAAATCTTATACTCCAACAGCGGCAACATACATACCTTCAACAGGCGTAATGGAATTAACAATTGGAGCACATACTTTAGTAACTGGTAATTATGTTGACATTGATACAACAAGTTTAGGTTTCACTTGTACTTTTGATAATAATGCTACTATATCTAGCTATCCAAGAGCAAGTGGTTCGGCGGCTCCAGGTGGAGCAGATTATTTTTACGATACGCCATGTCAAGTTACAGCCACTTCAGCAACAACAATTACATTAAATGTTGGTACTGGAAACGTTAACACTTATACTCCGACTGGAGCAACATATACACCAAGTACAGGTGTAATGGAATTAACTATTGGCTCACATAGTTTAGTGGCCGGTAATTACGTTGATATTGCTACAGGAGGTTTATCCTTTAGTTGTGCCCTAGATAGTAACGCTACAACTACAGCATATCCAAGAGCAACTGGATCAAATGCACCAGGTGGTTCAGACTTTGCCTATGCTACACCAGTTGAAATTACATCAGTAACTGCAACAACAATTACAATGAACGTTGGTATATCAAGTAATACAACCGCACATACTTTTGTAAGTGCTACAACTGGATGTATATCAAATTCAAATGCACATACATTTACAAGTGCTCTTGCTGATTGTATATCACACGCAGAAGAACATACATTTGTAAGTGCTACTGCTGATTGTATAGCAAAAGCAGGACACGGACTAATTGTAGGTGATATAGTTAAGATAGCTGGCATTCAGATGTCATGTGAATTTGGCAGTAAAACATATCCTGAAAATAATGCAGGATATTTTGTAGTTTATGATGTGCCTAGTCTTAATACATTTGTTCTTGGCTCAGATAAAAGTGCTATTGTCCATACTTGGACAGGTGGCGGTTCTTGGCAAAAAATTACATATACTACAAATAATCCTACTAACGTATCTAATTTTGCTTTTGGCCCAAGTGAAAGAACTTATGCAGTTGCAGTTAACCAGAAAACAGAAGAAATAATTAATGATTACATTTTTACTAATACTGCATGGACACCATTACAGTTTGGATCAACACAAACTATTAATGCCAACAATGCAGAAGTAGGAGCTGGTGCTAGAATAACAAATTTGATGGATACTATCAATCAAGTTACTGTAAATGGATTGGATTATCTTCCATCCCCAGGTTACGCCACGGCAGGTTATACACCATTACAAACAGCAACAACACAATATTTTGCTCCGGCAAGTGTTGCAGAAAGTGCCGCTAGTGCAGTTGTTACAAATAGATTTGGTATTATTACTGATGTAATCGAAAACGGACTTGATAATGTTCCTGCACTTGATAGAGCACAAGTTAGTTCTATTAGATTACAAACTCGTGTACCAACAAACGACTTATTGTTAATTACAGATACAACTGTTAATGAGGTATTGTTTAACTTTACTGACTCTGAAAGAGGCGCTACTTGTAAATTTACAACAGACGATCAATCAAAATTAACAAAAGGTGTTGATGATGATTTTCCAAAATTCTTAGAAAGAACTGGAACAATCACAACTATTTTCTTAGATGTAAATACAGATTCATCTACATACAGTCCTAATGCTCGTATTCAATTAGAAGCAAATAAAATATTTCTACAAAAAGAAGCAACTGCTTGGATTGGTAATAAAATTTCAACTGCTACTACATATCCTTATGCTAAAGCATTAATAGATGCAAATAAAGAGTGGTTAGCAGATGAAGTAATGGCTTGGTTTGACATAACTTATCCAACTGCTCACAGTACTATACAACATGAAAAATGTGAAAGAGATACAAAATTTAATATTGATGCACTTGCTTATGATATCTATCATGGTAGTAATACTCAAACTAGAGAAACTGCAAAAAAATATTGGGAAGGTACTAATTCATTATTAGCTAATTCCGGCGGAGCATTTACGCAAACTACTACAAGTGAAATTTCTTACGCGGTTGCAGTTAATAATAAATTAAGAGATTTAATTGTTAATAATGTATTAACAAATACAGCATATACAACGCAACAATCACCTGTTATAACAGTACAGGCTACTACTGCTAATGCTGGCGAAACAAAAACTTTATCTAGAGTAACAGATTTAGTTGGAGTTCTTACAAGTGTTATACAAAACGGAATAGGAGTATTACCAAATTCTATTCCAGCTTGGAGCGATTATACATATAATGGTCCAAAATGTGAAAGAGATGTCGGTTTCCAAATTGATGCTCTTATTCATGATATTAAGTATGGCGGTAATGCTGAAACTTATAGGAATGCTGAAAAGTATTGGGTACAAACAACACCACAAATTGATGGTGATCGTTCACATGAAACATTTACTAAAGATCATGTAAGATATTTAATTAATGATTATATATTTAAAAATGTAACTTATCCTACATTACAAGTAGGATCAGGTGCTGTCGCTCAGAACGTAATTTATACAGCGGCTGAACTTGGTGTTAACGATAGAGTTAGTGAACTATTTGCACTTATTAATAATGTTATTACTAGCGGTACTAGTTCGCTACCTGTTAAAAACGATCCTAAAATATTTTCTGACACAGACGATGTTCAAATCTTTATTGACCAAGGTGACTTAAAAGTTAGACCATATGACTTTGGTACTGATGCTATTGAACGTATGCGTGTCGCAACTGCTCAATCAATGCTTGATGCTGACTTTGAGTATGGACTACAGCCTACGAAGTGGCAAGCGATTGCTACACAAAGAGGTTATCCATCAATTTACGAAGTACCAGGTACTGATAAACAAGTTCAACAAGTTCAAACAGATGCATCCACTGGAACTGGTGGAATTGGTCAATCATTAATTACTGTTACTACAACTGGTGCTCACGGTATTGAGCCAGGATCACCTATTACACTTAAAGCATTAGAAAATTCTGTAGCAGGGGCAAGTAGAGCTGAAGGTTCGTTTATTGTTTCAACAGCGCCAACTATTACTACATTTACATATTTTGCAAAATCAAAAGTTGGTACAGCTAATGGCGAAATACTTTCAACATTCTATACACAATTACGACAAGCAGGATTTTACACAGGTGCTTCAATCGGTAATCCAACGTTTGCTATTCTATCACAAGGATCATCAGGCGTATTATATAACCCATTAGCGGCATTATCAGGGGCTGACAAACTTACTTGGTCAGGAAGTCAACCAGAAGTTGGTGCTCCGATGTTAGTTGAAAATGGTGTTGCTACAGCATTTTATACATATTCAGGGCCTGACGTTTCAAGAACAGCAGGAACTTATACTAATATTATTGGTACAACAAGTAGCATATTAGCAGATGTAATTGTTCCGACAGTTAATATTACAGTTGATGGTTCAGGAGGCGGAATTGCAACTATTGTAACTGGTGGACGACGTAATGCAGTTGACGATACTATTACAGTTTTAGATTCACTATTAGGTGGTGGCGGTGCCGCAGACTTAACATTTAAGGTTCAAGCAGTTACCGATGGTGGAAGTATAATTCCAACAGGTGCTCAAGTTACATCTATATTAGGTACTGGTGGGACTATTCAAACTATTGCGACAACTTCAGATGTTAATGTAGGTTCTAATTCAATTCCAGTAACTAATACAGCTGGTGTTCTAGCAGGACACGGTATAGATCGAGGTGACGGTACAGCAGTATTTGTAAGTAGTGTTGTTGGAAATACTGTTAACTTAGATGGAAATACTACAAACACTATTGTTGGTAATGTTGTAACATATACTGCGGTAGCAGGAATAAATTATGCATCAACTGGTTTTGGTGGAACATTTGACATTAGTAGAACTGGTGGAAATTATACTGTTACTGTTAATCAAGATGGTGATGATTACGAAACTGGTGATGTTATTGTTGTTCTAGGTAATTTACTAGGCGGCGCAACACCAGAAAATGATTGTAGAATTGATATTACAGAAGCAGATACTAGTGGAGATATAGTTACAATTACTTCATCAGGTACAGCATTTGACGGTAGTGCCTCATACGCTGGATTAATTGGAACAAATTCCAATGGTGTTGGTACTGGTGGCGTGTTCGATATTTCATATACAAATAATACTTACAGCATAAGTTTAGCACAACCAACTTATACAAATATTTTAGGAGCAAATTTAGGTGGCCTTGGTACAGGTGCTAGTTTTGATGTTACTTTATTGAATAATGCTTATACGGTAATTGTTAATACTACAGAAGATAATAGTGCAGACTATATTGTTGGTGATAGAGTTAAAATTGATGGTATTCAACTTGGTGGAGCATCTGCTACTAATGATGCTGAAGTGAAAATTACAGCAGTTAATGGAACTGGTGGAATAACAGGAGTAAGCATTACTGGTACAGCCGAAGATGCAGATGTAAGTTATGTTGGCGTAACATATACTACAGCATCAATTGGTGGTACTACTGCAAATATTACTGTTAGAAGATTAGGTGCTGTTTACGAAGTTCAGGTTATTGGTGGAGGTTCAGGTTATTCAGCAACAGATACATTAAACGTTTTAGGAACAGACTTAGGTGGAGCGGCGCCGGGCAATAATGCAACTGTAACAATTCAAACAGTTGGCGGTGGCGGTGAGGTTTTAACAGCCACTATTGCAGGAGTAGCCGTTAATACACAAACATACGCAGATATTCAAAGTGGTCTTATTCAACTAGGAACAGCGGCTATATTTGATATTACTGTAAATTATAATAATACATATACAGTTGTTATAGGAAATAGTGGCGGTGATAATTACGGTGTTGACCAACAAATTAAAGTATTAGGAACAGACTTAGGTAACGGTACAACTCCAGCTAACGATGTTATTATTACTATAACTTCAGTTAGTGCTACAGGATTAATAACAGGTATTAGTCATACTGGTACATCAGCAGATGCAACAGTAGGTTATGTACTTGGTGATAGATTAGTAGTGCTTGGTTCAGTGATAGGTGGTATTGATACAACCAATGATGCAGGAATTAATATTACGGGTATAGGAGCCGGTGGAAAGATTACAACACTTACTATTGATGGTACGGCCCCTGATGCTACAGAAACGTATGTTAATCCAACGTATAGTACAAATACAGTTAGTGGACAAAATGCTTCATTTACTGTAACAAGATTAGATGTAGCTTATTCGGGTATAGTTACTGTTCCAGGAACAGGTTACTTGGTTGGAGAAACATTTGATATTGATGGTGCTATACTAGGCGGTTCATCAGGAACAAACGATTGTCAAATTACAGTTGCAACTGTTGGCGGCGGCGGTGATATTTTAACTATTACAATAACTGGTACAGCATTAGACCAACAAACTTTTTACGGAATAAGTCAAGAATTAGGCCAAGCTCAAATGAAAATTGGTGCAGGTGCTACTTGGAATGTAATATTAAGCGGCGGTACTTACACAACAACACTTGCTAATCCAGGAACAGATTATAATGCAACACAAGAACTTAAAATTCTAGGTGCACAATTAGGAGGAGCTTCACCTACTAACGATTTAGTTATTACAATTACTGGTGTTTCTGCCACAGGCGCAATTACTACTTTTAGTGATAGTGGTACAGCGGCGGGTGGAACTGCTAACTATACTGATGTTGGTGGAACAAACTTAAACAACACAGGTTCTGACGCTACATTTGATGTTATACGAAGTACAGGAACATATAGTTCTACTGTTATAAACAACGACGGTGTTAATTATGTTATAGGTAATAAAATTAAACTTTTAGGATCACAACTAGGTGGTACTGATGTAACTAATGACCTTATTCTTACTATTACTGGTGCAACAACAGATGGTAGTATTTCTAGTGTGACAGGAATAGGAACAGCTCTTACAGGAACAGTTCTTCAAACATATTCATCAGTTACTATATCAGAAAACACAACTGCTATTGTTCCGGCAAACAGTACAGTTGCATTCGCGGCATTGGCTACTGCTGAAGTTACATTTCAGACTGCACACGGACTAGTTCCAGGTGATTCATTTATTATAACAATAGCTAGTGATAGTGGATCAAATAATCATACACTTTGTGAAGGACCTTTCTTTGCACAATCAGTTCCAACAAATGTAACACTTATATATCAATGTAGAGCACCAGGAACAATTGGTGATGTTAACGATATTGTTGGACAGATTTATCCAAGACCAGATTCGTTCTTTGTACACAGACCATATGATGGTGGTGTTATGTTAGGAACAGGTGGACCACAACATGGTGCACAGGCAATTAGACAAAGTAAAAAATATATTAGATACCAGTCAGGTAAAGGTATTATGTATACAACGGGTGCCTTATTTGCACCAAGTTATGACTTACTTAATGTAACAGCTGATGGACTTGAAATTGGATCATTTATTAGTGTTACTACAGATGATGTTGACCACGGACTACAAATTGGTGGACGTATTAGATTAATCGGTATTGAAACTCCGGGATACAATGGAGACTATACGGTTGCATCTATTACATCAGAACGTGTATTTAAAGTTGTTGCTGATTTTAAATTAGGTAATATAGCACCAACGTTAAGTGCAAGAGCTCAAGTTTCATTGCTTACATGGCATGGAGCAACTGTACGTTCAGGTGCATTTGATGATCAAAATGGTATCTTTATGGAATACGATGGTGAAAACTTTACTTGTGTACAACGTACTGCAACACTTCAATTAGCAGGTACTGTAAGTATGGCTGTTGATAGTAACTTATGTACTGGAGTAGGAACAAGATTTAGAGATCAAATTAAAGCAGGCGATAGAATTGTTGTTAAAGGAATGACTCATGTTATTTCTCAAATTACAGATGATACAAATATGTTTGTTACACCTGACTTTCGCGGTGTAACTCCAGCATCAGCTTGTAAAATATGTTTAGTTAGTGATAAGAAAACTAAATCAGATGAATTTAATAGAGATAAACTTGACGGTACAGGTAGTAGCGGATATATTATTGATGTGTCTAAGATGCAGATGATGGGAATCCAATACAGTTGGTACGGAGCAGGATTTATTGACTATATGTTACGTGGTGACGATGGTGAGTTTGTATTCTTCCATAGAATGAGAAACAGTAATATAAACACAGAAGCATTTATGCGTACTGGTAATATGCCGGTTAGATATGAAATTACTAACGAAGGACCAAATGGTAAACTTGCGGCAGATATTGATGACAACCAAACAACTATTCCATTAGTTGACGCAAAATACTTTCCAAGCAGTGGAGTAATATATCTTGACAGTGAAATGATTGCTTATACTGGTATTACTGGTGATACACTTACTGGCTGTACTAGAGAAGCTCCAATGTCAAATTATGCATCAGGAGCCAACAGAACATATACAGCAGGGGTGGCCGCGTCACACACAGCAAAAACTGGTGTACCACTAATTAGTAATACTATATCACCAATTATATCACACTGGGGATCAGCGTTCTTAACAGATGGCGGATTTGATACTGATCGTGGTTACATTTTCTCATACGCATCAACTGGTAATGAAATTAGTACAACAAGAAATACAGTTTTCATGCTTAGACTAGCACCTAGTGTATCTAACGCTATTGTTGGTGACTTAGGTGAACGTGAACTACTTAACAGAGCCCAATTGCTACTTGAAGGTGTTGAAGTTACATCAGATACAAGTACAGGTGGTATTGTTATTGAAGGGGTGTTAAACCCACAAAACTATCCACTTGATCCAGGTAACGTTGGTTGGGGCGGATTGTCAGGACTAGGAGCAGGTGGCCAACCTAGCTTTGCACAGGTGGCACCGGGTGGATCTGTTACGTGGAGTACAGGTGCTACACAGGTTGTTAGAAATGCAGTTACAACTGGACAATTATCAGCATCAGCTGATTCATTGTATAATAGAAGTAATACAAATTATCATTATTTCTCAACATCAGAATGGGATAGTTTAGATGATAACGTTACTACTGGTACAGAAATTATTGCAACAGGTAATCCAGCTTCAGGAAGTTCAGACTTTCCAGCAGGAACAACTGTTTTAGATATTTACGAAGAAACTTGGTATAACAGGGTACGTATTAGAACTACACAAAGAAACTCAGGATACATTAGTGCCGGTGAATCTATTACATTTGGTGTTGGTGGTGATTTAACTTATACTAACTATTTGTACTTTACAAAAACAAGTTGGGAAACTACCCAAGCAGTTTCGGGTACAGAGGTAAGTGATTCTAAATTTCCGGCAGGTACTGCGGTATCAAATGTTCAAGGACCGTTGGAGTTTGGTGGAACAGAGTATTATAGAGTAACATTTTCACAAACATCACTTTCAACTGTGGCGGCTGGTGCCAATGTAGGGTTCTTATTTGGACAACCACCGTATGCACAGCCAGGTGAAACTGTATTTTCGTTTATTGCAAATCCAGGTGAACTTGCAAACTTAGACTTAACAGGATTGAAAGAATTAACGAATACTACATTAGGTGGACGAGGAACTTATCCTAACGGTCCTGATGTATTAGCAATTAACGTTTATAAAACGTCTGGTGCGGCAGTTAACGCAAATATTATTCTAAGGTGGGGTGAAGCTCAAGCCTAAAAGTTGAACGCTATAGTTGTGCGTTCTACATCTTTCTCACTCGGCAATACTTGATGTTTTAAATATGAAGGGAACATTAATATTCTTCCTTTTGTAGGTTTATAAATATTTCCTACCCAAGAAAAAACAGCATCAGGATTATAGTCTTGTGAATATTCAGTAAATGGATTAGGAGTTTTAAACATTATTCCGCCAGCATATTCATTTGCTCTAACCCAGTATATTCCTGAAATGCGTCCTATACCATGTTCGTGTTCTGCATGAATATCACCTTCATAATAATCTTGACACCAATACTCAAATTCATTTTTATTAGTTTTTAATTGTCGATTAATTGCTTTAAAATTATTACCTTGTTGGTATGCATCTTTACATGAACGAAATTCTAACCATAACTCAGGAAGCTCTTTTGGTAAGTCTGCTATTATTTTTTCAGATTCAAAATAATCAGTTGAATGAGGTGCTGGTCCATCTCTCGACGGCATCTTATCAAGCCGGCTAATTACAAATTGTTCTACTTTATCAGCTACCTTATCTGGTACATCATGGACCAATAACCCTATTGGGAATAACGGTTCTATATGCATTACGAGACCTTTGCAATAGTTTCGGAAGTTATATCACTAATTGTTGGATTATGTTCAGTTTTCTTATCAGCTTGACCATCTCCAGGTATAACACGATAATTATCTTCGACTGAATCTGCTGTACTAACTTCAGTTATACTACCTGGTTCTATACATACTAATTGGTGTGGCATCATTGGTGGATTATGGTGAGTAGATCCTGCTACTAAATCCTTTTGAAAAAGCTGAGCAGTTAAAGTATCAATCCAAAGTAATTTAAATTTACCATCATTAATAAACCATGTCTCATCTTTTTCTTTATGAAAATGCATAGAAAACTTTGCTTCACGCTTTTCAAAAACTAAAATTTTGCCACAATATTTGTCAGTAGAAGCCCAGATTAATTCATACCCCCAACCTTTTTCTATTTTACCTTTTAATTGTGTCATAAAATAAATTCCTCTACTGTTCTAAATTTGTGTTCACCTATAGTATTACTTAACTTTTCTATGTTTGCTTGTGTATAATATTGGTATTGATTTTTTAAATTATCAGGTATTGGAATTTCAATAACTTCAGCTGACCACTTCTTAGCCATTAAATCTGCTATATGCTTGAATGATGTTGCTTTTCCTGTACCAATATTCCAAATATCTGTTGCATCAACTGTTAAAAACTTTTCCAAAATTTGACATACGTCTCCAACATGAATAAAATCTCTATAAATGTCGTCACTACCTTTAAATACTTTTATCTTTCCAGTAGTAATAGCTTCATTTTTAAACTTATGAAATACACTCATCTGGTCGCCTTTACTTTCTTCGCCAGGCCCATATACATTAAACAAGCGAAACCCTTGAACATTAACTCGGTATTGACTTACTGACAAAACAAATCTATCAAATAAGTATTTGCTCCAAGCATATGGTGACTGTGGAGCTACAGGTGAATTTTCCTTAAACTCTTTATTATTACCGTACATACTGGCACTAGAAGCATACATGAATGTTACGCCAGCCATGTCACATAATTCTAACATCTTAATACTAAATTCGTAATTTTGTTTTAATATTTTATCAACATCTTTTTCTGTTGTATCACTAATTGCTCCTAAATGAATCACTCTATCATAATCTTTTGGATCTGGAAAACGATTTTCACGATAATCATATCCTTCCACTATATGCTTTTTATGTACAAGGTATGGTGCTAAATTTTTACCTATAAATCCGTTACTTCCTGTAATTAAAATTCTCATATATTATCCGATTCTATTTTTATCCAACACATACTATCTTGACCTGTATTATGTGTATCTTCTTTTCTTATAGTTGTTAAGGAAAAACTATGCTCTTCAATAAACTGTTTATGTGCTAATAAAAAGTTAGGTATCTTGTTTTCATTTAACTTATTAACTAAAAGTTTTGTATAATAAAATCCCTCTTTATAATTATATAATCCGTCTATAAAAATAGACGCATAATCATCTATACTGTACAATGCCCATGACATTAATCTTTCAATAGTAGCAACCTCTCTATCAAAATCAGCAAATACACAATCAACCTTATTACGATCTCGCCACGTAAAGTCTATTTCTTTGTTTGACAAAATAAAATGATTTTGTATTCCGAATTTATGAGCCATAGAATTAATGTACTCTTGATATGACATATTACTTGCTCCATCATATTCTCTACCATTATCAAAGGTTATACACTTACCTTCTCCATTTTCTTTCATTGCAGATGCAACTGCAAAAGCAGTACAACCAAGTCCAGTTCCAAACTCTACAAAAGTTTTATATTTTTCCATTTTTGTTAATGCGTAAAAAAATAGTGAACTATCTTCAGTATTATATGCACTTCCAAATTGTTTTATGTAAGTTAATAAATCTTGGTTCATTATCTTGATACCCAATCTTCTGAATACTTACGATCAGCCTCTGTATATAAAAGATGTGCTAAATGTCCATCATAAACCGGCATAAAATTAAAATTTATAATAACTCGTCTATTAGAGTTAGTACACGAAGTACCGAAATGCTCCATATGAGATGGAAAAATAACTAACGTATTTTCTTCACCTTGAATTTTATCACCATCTTTAAATTCTGTATATCCATCAGTTGTATTAATATACAATATAGCAGTAAATGATCCAGGCAACAAAATATCATTATGCCAGCTTGATGTTTCTATTTCTTTTGTTTTAGTTCTTAAATTAGCTTTTATTCTAATTAATGAAGCTGGAATAAGATAATCAAGAACAGGTAAAAGAGAATTCCAAAGAAACGGGTCTGGAGCCATTTGACTATCCCAAACAAGATTTATAAATTGAAAATCTTTTGTATCTCCGTAATCACTGATTCCGTCATTATAAATCCAATGTATATCACCCATCCATATATCTTGTAATCTTCTAAAATCTTCTTCATTTAAAAAATGAGAAATAATTATTTTATTATTTTTAACTTTAAGATCCATTATTGTTTAATTTTCTTTATTAATTCTGTTGTTGAATGTCCTTCGACTTTTGGAAATATAATAACATTAGCTAGTTCATGTCCTACAGTTGTTTCAACAGTATAGTCACCACCTTTTACAATAACATCAGGGTTAACTTTCTTAATAGCATTTAATGGTGTATCATCATCAAATACTACAACTGCATCTACCCATGGTAATATTTGTAATTGTTCAAGTCGTTTATCTTGATCATTAATTGGTCTATCATCACCTTTTAATTTTTTAACACTAGTATCACTATTAATTCCAACAATTAATTTTTTACCTT
>Ga0310342_100001111_pt1 | contig 16314 bp, 11 predicted proteins | sample S15DNA20500_MG_FD_206155 | JGI IMG/M metagenome (GOLD analysis project Ga0310342, IMG submission 206155) | Marine microbial communities from station ALOHA, North Pacific Subtropical Gyre - S1503-DNA-20-500_MG | ecosystem: Environmental > Aquatic > Marine > Oceanic | place: Pacific Ocean: North... | reverse complement strand
TGTTGTGAATGATGGAGCCGGAAACGGAGTAACAGATATCTATGGGTATCTAGTTAGACAATTAACCTCAGTTAAATTTAAGTCTTATAGTGGTTCAGCAATAAATGCGGGGTTTAAAGTAGGACAAGTATATGACATTAATGAAACGGGAGATGATGGAAAAGGATATGCATCAACAGGAGATGGCACCAATGGCGCTGCCGGAGGATATTTTCATGTTCACACAAATTCCTCAGACAATTACACATTTATAGGGGGACAAAATAACGCTTATATAAGGGTTACAGCTATAAGTGCTGCGGGCCTACCTACAGTTTTCCAAATTATTAATGCAGGATCAGGATTTTTAAGTGACTGTGCAGACGTTGTAATAGCATCACCAACAGGGGAATCTGTTACAATAGAGATTTGCACAGGATACTTATTTGAATATGAAGGTAAGTGGAAAGATGACAGAGGAAAATTATCCGATGTCAACGTATTACAAGACAACAAACGATATCAACCATACGCTTATGTTATTAAGTCGGCTGTAGAACAGTCAACTTGGGACAGAGCAATAAGAGATACGGTACACCCTGCAGGAATGCAAGTGTTTGGAGATCTTATTGTAAGAAGTGTTATTGATTACAATGTTGCATTCTCAGTTACATCAACTGGATACACGTTCTATAAATTCTTAACAACAGATATAATAAGCACATCTGAAACAGTAGCTAAATTCTTTGAAATAACAAAGACAGATACAGGTACAGCAACAGAGGCACACGCAATAGCGTTTACTCCAGGAACATTTACTGATATAGCGACAGCTGATGATCAGGATTATGGTGAACCATATGTTGTTGTAGGAGATGGCGGGTCACCGAACTCGGCTTATTGGAATGACTCTAGTGATGGAAACGATGCAGACAATTATAATATTGGAGAACAAAGGTTCAATTGGCATATGACTAAACCGTTAGCACATTCTGCTACAGTTACAGATGTGTCGACAGTGGTTGCAGCTTACACAAGAGCGTTCGCAGACACACCCACAACTGCTGATGTTCTTACAATAGGTAGGTTTGACTCATACACAGACACAGGAACGGCAACAGACAGCCCAGCGATATCAGTTAGTCAAGCACTAACAGAATCACAAACGGTAACAGATAGCACAGTTTGGACATTTGGATTAAATAAATCTGAAACAACTTCCAATTCTGATACCGTAAACAGTATAAATACAAGTAAAGGAATAACGGATACACCTTCTGCAACAGAATCAGCAGTTCAAGCACTGAGCAAACCAGCAATAGCAGATAGCTCAAGTGCAATAGACACAGGAGCTGGTAGAATGCAGGACTATGTAGATCCCACTTATTTAAGTGAGGACTATGTAGGAGAAAGTTGGTCGTTTACATAATAATAAACATATAGATTAGGAGACAGAAATGTTTAAAACAGATAAAACTAAAGCTACAGGTAAGCTTACAGTTGAAATCAAAGACAAACAAGGCAATGTCAAAGAAACTAGGGAATTAGAAAACCTGGTTGTTGACACCGGCCTAGCCTTTATCGCATCCAGAATGAAGGATGCTTCAGCAACAGCTATGTCACACATGGCTATTGGTACAGGAACAACAGCAGCAGCTTCAGGAAATACCGCTTTAGGTACAGAAGCAGCTCGTGTTGGACTTACATCTACAACAGTTACAAGTAATGCAGTAGCTTATGTTTGCTCATTTGCAGCAGGCACAGGTACAGGAGCTATCACAGAAGCAGGTATATTAAATGCAGCTTCCACAGGTACTCTTTTATGCAGAACAGTATTCTCAGTAGTAAATAAAGGCGCGTCAGATTCAATGACAATTACTTGGACAGTAACAATTTCTTAAGAGAAATAAATGGCACTCGTATTACGTAGACTAGGCAGAGTAGAATTAGCAAGATCTTTTTATAGAGATATAAAGAATGAAAAAGACTTCTTCCATTTTGCTATAGGAAGGACATTACCTTGGACAGATGATACTGTTCCAGAGACACCTATTGACTCTGATGCTTATATAGCAGAGTTTAGACGTAGTATGATGTTTACACAACGGATTGATTCAGCAGATATTTGCATGTTAGCAAAAAGAACTAACTGGGCATCCGGAACAGTTTACGACGAATATGATGATACATATTCGTCAGTAAACCAATCACATTCGGGAGCACAAAGTTTAGCAGATGCTAACTTCTTTGTAATTACCGATGAGTTTAAGGTTTATAAATGTATATCTAATAATGGGGGTGCTGAATCTGTGATAAAACCAATAACCACAGGAACAGACGTAGACGAATTGTCAGATAATTATGATTGGAAGTTTATGTTTCAAATATCAGCTTCCGATCAAAATAAATTTTTAGATGCTGATTATATACCTGTTAGAAAAGTAACAGGCAACCCAATACATGATGTCAATGGAGAAGTTGATAGTATTACAATAACAGCGGCAGGCACAGGATATACTGATGTATTCGAAGTTGGCATTGATGGTGATGGAACAGGAGCACAAGGCATGGCTACAATATCTGGCGGAGCAGTTACAGGAGTAACAATAAGCGATGCTGGTAGTGGTTATAGCTTTGCTTTTGTTAATTTCAATGGAGGAGACGGTACAGGTGCTACCGGAAAGGTTTTGTTAGGCGACGCAGAGGTTGGAACCAATGTATTACAAGGTGATGTAGAAAGAGCAGCACAAGCAGGAACAGTAGATAGAATAGAGCTTGCATCAGGCGGACTGGATTATGCAGATGGGGACGTCGTAATTTCAGTAACAGGCGATGGCACAGGAGCTGAAGCAGCCGCTTACGTTAATGCAACAACAGGAGCATTGACAAGTATTGCAGTTACTAGCAAAGGACAAAATTATTCATACGCTTCAATAGTAATAACAAACACAACGGCACCTGGATCAGGCGCCATAGCTAGAGCAGTTATATCTCCACAAGGAGGACACGGTTCTAACGCAACTCGAGAATTATTTGCAAATAATCTTGGACTGACAGTATCATTTTCAGATAATACAAACCCGGATTTAATATTGGGCAATGATTTTAGACAAATTGCACTAATAAAAAACATTATGATTGAGGGCTGGAGCGAAAGCACAGATCAGTACATAACAAATACGGGTACAGCTTGCTATATTATTACAGTAGCAAGTGGACAAACAGCTAATTATTCAGTAGATGATATAATCACAACAGATGATGGGGGAGAATTTGTAGTTATACAAATAGATGAAGATAATTTACAAGTTTATTTAACAGCTACGATACCTCTGATCACAAATACTTCAACATTGGAAAATACTACTAAGAGTTTGACGGGTTTGAGTATAAATAGTGTTACAGCGCCGGAAGTAGATAATGCTACCGGTGAAATTATTTATTTAGATAATAGATCGCCAATCACAAGATCGGCAGACCAAGTAGAACAAATAAAAGCATTGATTAGGTTTTAACAAAAATGGCATTAAATTTAAACGCATCACCATATTACGACGACTTCGCTGACGATAAAGAGTTTCATAGAGTTCTGTTTAAACCTGGTGTAGCAGTACAAGCAAGAGAACTTACCCAACTTCAAACAATATTACAAGATCAATTAGAGAAAGGCTTTGGTTTTGTACTTCAAGAAGGAGCAGTAGTCACAGGTTGTTCAGAAACCATACCACAAAGAGATTGGATTAAAATTAAAGATACAGATGCCTCCTCGGTTGCTGTTGATAATTCAACTTTAATAACTTATGTTGGAGACTCAATAACTGGCACCACTTCTGGTTTAGAAGCAATAATTAGATGTACTGAACAAGGCACCGAATCAAATGCACCAGTAACAAAGCAATTATATTTTAATTATAATAATCTGCAGTGGCCAGTAAGTGGTTACGAACATTTTACAACCGGAGAAACTTTAACAGTAACATCAACAGACTCTTCAAGAAATGGAGACACCTTTATTGTTCATACAAGCTCTGGATCAACTTTCGAACAAGATTTATACTATGGTAAAACACAAGAAATAATTTTAGAACCAGGCATTATATATGCACGCGGACATTTTATTAAAACATCAAGAATGAGACATCTACAAGATAGATGGTCTAGGTTTAATGAAAAATTAATTGGTTTTCAAATAATAGAATCATCTATTACATCAGCAACAGACTCAACATTACTAGATCCTGCACAAGGATCTTATAATTACAACGCTCCTGGAGCGGATAGGATGAAATTACAGGTTGCTTTAAGAGGCTTCCATCCAGACTTTCCAGTACCTGATAATTGGTACTTATATGTGAAAGTACAAGATGGTGGTATCGTTAGAAATATAGTTAAAGACAATCCACTCTCAGGTGTAGGACAAGTTTTAGCAAACAGAACTTACGACGAATCAGGTAATTATACAGTACAAGGAATGACAGTAGATGTTAGAGAACATTTACAAGACGCAACTAACACCAATGGTGGTGTTTATACAGCAGCTAACGGCGGAAATAGAGAAGGTCTTGTATTAGGTATTGCGCCAGGTACTTCTTATGTGGGTGGTTTTAAACGATCCCTACAATCAACTAAGCGGTTAGTTATAAGAAAACCAGAAGGACTGGTAACAAAAGAGGGTATGCCAATATCAACTTCTTTTGGTAACTATACTGAAATATCATATGTATCAGGCTTTTGGGATATAGATGGTGGCGGAACTATCGATTTATATGATGCAGTTCAAAACGGATCAGCAGCAGGAACAAAAATAGGAACAGCAAAGGCTCGACATATTGTTTATAAAAGCGGAACAGCAGGAGCAACAGCAGCAGTATATAAATTATATTTGTATGACATACATTTAATTTCAGGCGAATTTGGTGATGTTAAAGGCATTAGATCTTCAGTTGCAGCTTCAATTGGATACGCTAATACAGTATTAACAGATTTAAAGGCAACAATTAAAGAATCATCAGCAAATAAAATGTTGTTTGCTATGCCTTACAACCATATTAAAACATTAAAGGCTGCATCAGGCGGAACATACGACACCACATATCAATATACAAAAGAGTTTGACGTTGTATTAAATACAAGTGGAGCTTATGTAGACCTAACATTATCAGGTGATGAAACATTCCCTTATGACACATCAAATACAGAATTAACAGACACAATTAAATCAGCCAATATTATAGCAATAGCAGAAGATGGTTTTGATTTAACAACAGGAAATAATAGAACAGCAGGACAGTACATTGACCTAACTTCTAGTAACTCTAACGCATCAGTTAAGTGTTCTTCATCTACATCAATGAGAATTGATTTAGGAACAACAGTAACAACGTCGGGCGCACAGAGTGAAAATGTTAGAGTTTATGTGAATGTATTGAAAACAGATACAACACCTGTAGCAAAAGCATTGGTACAGAGTGTTTATGTTAAAATAGATACCAGTTCAAATGCTAATGGAACAACAGGAGAATATGACTTAGGAGTTTCTGATGGTTACAAACTAGAAGCAGTTTACGCAAACGCATCTGCTTATTCGGTAGCATCAGCAGACGAGGTTACAAATCAATTTAGATTTGATAACGGCCAAAAAGATAACTATTATGGCCATGCTAAGATATTTAAGTTATCTTCAGCAACAGTAAATTTAGCAACATCTAATTTTGTTGTTGTTAAATTATCATACTTTACACATACAGTTGCATCGGGTGGTGGAACATTTAGCATTTTAGATAGTTATCCAGTAGACGATGCTACAACACCAGCAGCTAATACAATAAGAACAGAAGGCATTCCAATTTACAGATCAAGTGTAATAGGAGATTATGATTTAAGAAATACTATTGACTATCGTCCAAGGATGACAGACACAGCAACACCAAATGCTACATTAGGATCAGCTCCTGAGAATCCAAATCCAATAGAAGAAATTGAAAGACCAGGAAATGGAATTACGTTCCCGGTACCTGTTAAAACATTTACAACAGATTTTCAATATTGGCAAGGTAAAAAAATAAGAGTAATATGTGACTTCGATGGTAAGATTAGACAAGTAGAAGGAGCATACGCAGATGAACCTATATTACCTGTAGAGCCTGAAAAATGTATGACGTTGGCTACTATTGACTTACCACCCTTCCCTTGTTTAGGACCTGTAGCGGCTAAATTGGCTGGAAGATCAGACTTAGGTACTAGAGTAAACCAAGTAGCACATAAACGTTTTACAATGAAAGATATTAGTACGTTAGAAACTCGTATTAAAAACTTAGAGTATTACGCTTCATTAAACTTATTAGAAACATACGCAAAAGATCAAACAATTACAAATGCAGCAGGCACAGACAGATTTAAAAATGGTATCTTAGTAGATGGATTTACAGGACATAATGTAGGAGCAGTATTAGATCCGGATTATAAAATATCAATTGATCCGGTTAAGAAACTTGCAAGGCCGTTTTTTGCAATGGAAAATATATCATTAAGAACATTTACTGATATAGGAAACGCAGCAGCAACTACTACATTAGCACAAACAGGTAGAACAATTACACTACCATATGAAGTAGTACCTTTTAGAGAACAGTTACAAGCTTCTCAAACAGAGAACCTTACAAAAGAATTAACTTTCCATTACTATGGAGATATGACATTAACGCCAGATGTAGATAATTTTGTGGCCACCGATGTTCAACCAGCAGTCACTAAAAACTTTGACGGTAACTATGATGCTTGGGAAAACATGGCCAACGCATGGGGCACGCAATGGGGTTCTTGGGAAAATAGCGGAGCAGCTAACGTTGTATCAACATCATCACAAGCATTAAATACTTTCGGAACAAATAATAGTGGACAAGGAACCAGTAACTCTTCATTGTTTACAACTACAACAACATCACAATCACAAACAAGAACAGGCGTAGGCATAGATATAAGCTCCTCAACTGAATTACAGAGTTTAGGTGAAACAGTAGTAGACATATCTTTTAGTCCATTTATGAGAGAAGTAAATGTTGTTTTTAACGCAATAAGATTAAAACCAAACACAATAGTTTATCCATTCTTTGACGGAGAAGATGTATCAGAATTCGTAACAAACCATGTTGGAGATCTCGGTGGCACGATGACAACAGATGGAGCAGGAGCAGTACATGGACAGTTCTTAATACCTTCAGGACAATTTAAAACAGGGGTTAAGTTATTTAAATTAACAAGCGATCCAAATAACAACGATTCATTAGCAAGAACATCTTCAACAGCTAATTATGAATCTTCAGGGTTAAGACAAAAAACACAAGACACAATGCTTTCTCTTAGAACAGCAAACGTTACACCCGTATATCAAACAGGATCCAGGGTTACAACAGATACAAGTGTTGAAATTTCAATAGGAGCAGGCACACCGTTGCCCCCTCCACCAGCACCTGTTATTATACATGAAATTACAAATGTCGTAGGAGCACCAGGACCCACAGGAGAACCTGGACCAGTAGGACAACTAGGTACTACAGGACCAGTAGGAAACACCGGCCCTGCAGGAGATCCAGGATTAGTTGGCCCACCAGGAGCAGAGGGCGAGCCTGCAATTCAGTACGACGCACCTGACTTATCAAACTATGCGACAACTTCATATGTCGATGCGGCAATTGCAGAAGTAACTTCAATGCCACCAGGGCCTCCAGGGCCTGCAGGGCCATCAGGACCTGTTGGATCAACAGGTGGACCAGGCGCAGCAGGTACACCAGGAGAAACAGGCCCACCTGGAGCATCAGGACCAGTAGGAGCCCAAGGCGATGACGGAACACCTGGCGGTACCGGCGGACCAGGGCCAGCAGGAGAACCAGGCATTACAGGACCAGTAGGAACACCAGGCACTACAGGAGAAACAGGCCCATTGGGTCAGACAGGCCCACCAGGAACTCCAGGTAGTTTTGAATCAGTCCCAACAGTCGTGCCTGCAAACTTTGTCCTACCCAACCCCACATGTGGTGGTGTTCCAAATGTCGTGAAAAACTACTATGAATGGCCGGCATATGAAATGAATGGCGGTGGCACACATGCACCGGGTGCTGACAAATACTCTGGATGGCCCAGAGAAGGAGCGATAACACCACCCCAGGTACCAGAACCACCACCAGAGCCTCAGGTAGTTAATGTAGAAGGCGCCCCTGGCTGGAATCCAGGTATGCATTTATCTACTCTAGCCTATATGAATATCAACGATACGGGTTTTGGAGATGGTATATACGGAAGTAAGAATTATAATTGCGGCGGCCAGGATCCATTGGCACAGACATTTAGTGTAGGTGGCGTACCAGGCGGTATATTTATTTCAGACATTGAAGTTTTCTTTTACACCAAAGGAACAGCCGGTGTTACAATGGAACTTAGAGAAGTTCTTAATGGAGTACCTGGACCTAGAACAATTCCTAATGGAATAAAATACTTGCCAGCAGATGCAATTAACGTGTCAGAAACAGTAAGCGGAACAACAACGTTTGTTCCAACTGTATTTACATTTACTGATCCTGTTTATTTAAAAAATAATACAGAATATTGTTTTGTTCCTAAACCAGAGAACGATGATACAGGTTATGAATGTTGGATAGCACAACTAGGTGAAAATGCATACGGAACAACAACAAGAATTTCAAAACAACCTGCAGCAGGCATGATGTTTAGTTCAGCCAACGATAGATCATGGACACCACATCAAAATAAAGACTTGATGTTTAAGTTAAGAAGATGTAGATTTTTAAAAGATCAAGCATATTCAGGACACTTAATACCTGAACCTATTGATTGGATAACCTTTGGAGAAACAGATTGGTCTTTTGCTGCTAAGAAATTTAGCCCAGGCAAAAATATAGTTGGGTTTACAGAAACTATTACACTAGGGGGAGCAGGATATAGCTCAGCACCAGCGGTAACAGTTACAAACACAGACACAGGTGGAACAGGACTAGCATTAACGGCAGTAATTTCAGGTGGAGCAGTAACAGGATTAACAGTTACAAATCCAGGATCTGGTTATCAAGCTGCACCAACAATAGTAATAGCAGACACAGGATCAACACAAGCAACAGCAACATTAAGACTTAATAAAGGTAGAGTAGACCATTGGGATAACTTATATGGCTATGCTCACACAGTTATTAAAAAAGGACAATTTACAGTAGGAGATGTTGTAGGAACAGATGAAGGATATACAACAATAAGTGCATTTACAGATAAAGTAGTTAATGAAGTAGCACCTAACTTTGGCATATTAACACCAGGAGATGGAACCTTAGCTACTGTTAAGTTAGCAATGACAGGATCAGGAGCAGGATCAGCCAATACAACTTCATACCAAGACGTAGATTTTGGAACTACACATACACTCTCAGAAGAAAAAACAATTTACAGTAGAACGAATGAGGTAACTACCTATTCTTCTACAAACACAGCAAGAGCTAAGATAACATTCTCTACATTTAATGACAACATTTCACCAGTAATTGAAATAGATCAAGCAGACTTGTTATGTATTAAAAATGAAGTTAATAATACAGTTACAGGAGAAGATGGTAGAGTAGGAGGTTCAGCATCATCTAGATATATTTCTAGACGTGTTGTATTAGAAGAAGGCATGGACGCAGAAGATTTATTAGTTTATTTAGAAGCAGCAATACCGAACACAGGTAGTATTAACGTTTATGGTAAATTCCAAAACGCAGCAGATCCAGGAGATTTCCAAGAAGATTTAAATTGGACTTTATTAGAAGCCAATACAATACCACCAGAGCAGACAGAAGGCTTTGCAGAGTATAGTTACAACATACCAGCACGTGGTTCAGATGCAGCAGGAATGAACTCAGGAGCTACGAGCTTTGAGTATGTATTAAGTGTTGTTACAGCCATTACATCAACAGGAGGAGCAGCTCTTGGAACAGGATATTCATCAGCAGCAGTAACACTCACAGGCGGTGGTGGTTTTGGAGCAACAGCAAAAGCAGAACTCAGTGGTTCCACAATAGGTTCAGTTATAGTTACTAATCCAGGAAGAGGATACACATCAGCTCCTACAGTTACTATAACAGGTGACGGCACAGGAGCAGTATATACGTCGACGATAGGAGACACTACTCACACAGGGTATAAGACTTTTGCAGTCAAGGTTGTACCACTTTCAACAGACACCTCTAAGGTTCCTAAGGTTAAAGACTTACGAGCTATAGCATTACAGGTTTAAAATGGCAGAATTTATAAAAGATATAATAAAAATAGAAGGCGAGAAACAATTCGTCAGAGATAAAAATTCAAAGGCAATACTTAGTCGTAATTATGAGGGACTTAAAGCATATAGAATTCAAAAGAATCAAATGAATCAGATTCTAGAGTATGAAAACGATATAAATACTTTAAAGTCAGAGATTACGGCAATAAGGGCGACTTTAGAAGTAATAGTCAATAAAATTAAATAGGCAGGGATTAAATGAGTACAATAACATTAAGATCAGTTAAAGGTAGTCCACTTACTAACACAGAAGTAGACAATAACTTTACGAATCTTAATACTGACAAATATCAATCAGGCGATAATGTATCGGCTGGCACGATCTCCGGTTCTACTATTACAGCTACATCAACTTTAACCGTAGGTGGAGGGTCAATACTAAGCAACGACGCATCGGTATCGGCAGCAGGAACCACACAAGGCGCAGCGACAGCTCTTACAAAGACATATAATATTGTAGACAGCGCTACGGCCTCATCGGCAGAGGGAATTAAACTTCCAGACGTGGCAGCAGGATTGGAAGCATTCGTATTGAATGATACCGCGGTCACTATTAAGATCTACCCATTCGCAAGCGAAAGTATAGATGCAGGATCAGCTAATGCAGCTGTTAATCTAGCAGCTGGACATAGTTTGACGTTGGTAGGAGTATCAGCAACCAAGTGGAGCAGGATGAGTCCTGTAATCATATATAATTCATCAGGAACAAGGGTAAACTAGGATGAGACCACTAAAAATTAAAGCATCAGCATATCCAGTTAGTTCAAGTAACTTTCAAGGGTTACAGGAAATGACGGATACTGAGATTGAACAATATTATTCAGCAATATTAACAAAAGATTTCTCAGATAATACTGATGGAACAGGTACTGGTGAATTAAATATTACAACAGACGCCTCAGGCGCTGGAACAACTATTGGAACTATAACAGACCAAAAACGACAAGAGGCAATAGGAACTCACCCAGCAACAGGAGCATTAACTACGGTTACATATACAGGTAAACAAGTTACAGCAGCAGCGTCAGAAAGTATTACAAACAGACCGGTAGGATATGAAACAAGTGGTAACGTTGGTATAAATGAGTTTACAGATACAGAATTAGATGATGATATACTAGATAAAGTTATAGCAGACATGGTTGCGCAAGGCAATTATGTTACAGGACATTATACTTTAGCTGCAGCAGCCCCAGCAGGCGGAACGTGGACATCTAGATATACAATAACAGATACCCAAGTAGATGAAACAGAAGCAACTAAATACATTTGGCAAAAGACAACAGCAACAACAGCTGCAGTTGACAATTACAAGCCTTGTAAGGTAGACGGTACAAGTATTAAAGAAATGTCCGTAGCTGAAATGGAACAAACAGTCCCTAACTTTAGAAATAGAATTGTAGAAGGCTTTGGAACTACACAAAGAGTTGGTACTTACAAAATACAATCAGGAGCTCCAAGTGAAACAGGAACTTGGGCACAACAAGGCGAAACATTTACAGATACAAGACATGCAGTAGACAGCGCGACAGGTTATGCAGGAAGTTATACAGGAAGTTATGCAGGTAACTATACAGGAGCTAAAACTTACTCAGGAGCGTATTCAGGTAGTTATACAGGCAACTATACAGGTAACTATGTAGGAACCTCAGCATACGCAGGAGCGTATTCAGGAGCTTATACAGGAAATTACGCAGCAGATTACTCAGGTTACGCTGGCGCAACATACACAGGTTATTACACAGGTGCCTATACAGGTTATTACACAGGAGCTAAAACATACTCCGGAACATACTCAGGAGCTTACTCAGGAAGTTATACAGGAAGTTATGTAGGAACCTCAGCATACGCAGGAACATATTCCGGTACATACACAGGCTATTATGCAGGTGATACAATTTCAACAACAGAAGAAAACGTAGCGACACATAAATTATGGTTGAGAACAGCTTAGTATAAATAAGTTTACATTATGGAGATATTATGGCAAGGCCTAAAAAGGTAAAACGAAATATCAAATCTGATTTTAAAGTTTTACCAGCAGACAAAGAACTAGAAAAACCAAGACAATACAAGTTTGAAGATCCTTATTGGTCTCACAAAGAGGCTAAACATCTAATTGTAACTCTAGTTTATCCCAACAAGAAAAAAGCAACAGCATCCATCATGGATAATGATGGAAAGAATCCAGACTATAAAGCAGTTTTAGAACAGTTTGGAGAAGAAGCAATCGATGCAAATACAGCAGAAGGCGTACAAAGAAGAGACGATCATATAAAGAAACGTTTACAACGTAAAGAGTCTGAGGCAGTTAGACGTAAACAAGAAATGTTATTTGGAGCTAAGCTTGAAGCTTATGAAATTCCTTTAATTAAAAATTCTGGAAACAACGAAATGAAAAAGTTGATTCGTAAAGCTAAGTCTCCATTAGAAGTTCAAACACTAGCATCTATATTATTAAAAGAAGAATTAATACGTTCAGGATCAATACCAATTTATAAACCTTCAGACTTAGATGAAATGTTATTAGACAGAAGTATTAACGAAGTCTTTGATTCTCACTTTTCTAACTTATTAAAATATTCAAGATTCTACCATGAATACGAGGGAATACATGTAGATATATGGTACGATAAATTAGCTCACAGAGAAGGCCAACATGTTTGGAGAGAAGACATAGTTTACAAAGTTAAAAAAGATCAAAAGAAAAATACAAAATTTAAAAAGTCAAATGTGGAAGTTATCGTTGAAAATGTACTTTTATATAAAGATAAAAATATGACAGATACTAATTTAAAATACGCAAGTGAAGTAAAACCGGGCGACTTGTTCTTATATGATAACCAGATATTGTCTTTACATGAAGACGATGCCCGCGGATAAAGCAACATTTGGCAAGTTTGGCCAAAAACAAATATTCAAAGACAAAGAGTTTAAGGCAAGACTAGACTCTTTACACACTACACCTGGCACACCAATCCAAGAATTTGAAGGAGTCCATGTTGACATATGGTATGACGACTTAGAACATCTTGCCGGACAACATGTTTGGATAGAGAATAAAGTTTACATATTATTAAAAGATCAAGACGCAGGCACAGAGTTTGATTTAGAAAATACAGACTTAATTGTAGAAGATGTTTTGTTATACGAAGACAGAAACATGACAGATTCTAAATTGAAGTATGCAAAAGAATTAAAAGTGGGTGACTTATTTCTTTATAATAATAATTTATTCTCTTTACCATTAGAATTTGAAGGCAGGCCAGATGTTAAAAAGGTCTACGTGGTAGAAGAACTTAATAATTTATGGCTCCGTCCTGCAATGGAGATTGTAGGCACAGACAATTTTCCAGATAATGGATTTGTTATTGCAGCATCATGCCACGAAAGATTTTATACAGCAGCAATAGATCTTGCAGAGTCTATTAAACTCTTTTGGCCTGAGGCACACATAACTATTTTCGTATCACATAAAGAATGGATAAAAGAAGAACACTATGAACATGCAGATTGGATAGAGTCTTGGGGTGTACCCAATCATATTAGAGCTAAACTTTGGGCTTTATCTTGTACACCATATAGAGGAAAGACTTGTTATTTAGATGCTGATATGGTTTGTCAACACGAAGATATAGAAAATGTATTTGATCAACTACCAGATGATTTAGATCTATTGTTTACAAAAATAAGACCATACAACGCAAAACTCACTAAGTTATCTAACACAGAAGAAATGACAGCTCATTGTGGAATGTTTATATACAGAAACAATCCTCTAACAATTCAATTAATGGACTCTTGGTATGGACATTACTTGTGGCAACAAGATAAAGATAATGATATAGGATCTTATCCTAGAGATGCTAGGAAGTGGGACACCTTTACAATGTGGAATCTATTAACGTATAGTGATCATGGTGTACGATGGGACGAAAACTTACACATCAAATGGAATTTTATAAACGGCCACCACCCAGACGAACTGGAAGGTGAAGAGATAGTTTTATATCATTACACTATTCCTGAACATGAAATATATTTAAAACACAAATGAAGTGGATAAACATATCAGATGAGTTACTAGGGTTATTGGAGCCATATTCAGATTGGTTTTTTGAACAAGACTTATCTTCCTTAGAAGAATTGGCAACAAAGAATCCAAAAAACGATTCCTTGTATCAATTGGGCTGGGCTACTTCTGATGAATATTTAGATGATATTGTAGCTAAAGATGGAGCCCATGAAGGCTATCCAGAAATTTCTTATAGTTATGATTTACAAGCAGGCGAGCATCAAAGGCCTTTCCAAGACAAATACCAAACATTTTCAACAAATCTTTGTAGCTTTTTGGGAGCTAGAAATGAAGCAGTACATGTATTTTATCCTAAAACAGGTTACATGGGTTGGCATAATAATTGGAACGCACATGGTTATAATATATTGTTATCTTACTCAGAAAATGGTAGAGGATTTTTTAAATATAGAGACACAAAAACACATGAAGTTATTCATATGCAAGACCCTAGAGGCTGGTCTTGTAAGGTAGGATACTATGGCAGGGGCAGAGAACCCGACAAAGTTTACTATCATTGCGCAGGATCCTGGGAACCCAGACTCACATTGGGTTATGTAATACCACATTTGGACCTATGGCAGAACATGATCTCCGATATATCTGGCGAATCCGCAGACCACTTCTCCTAAGTCCTTGATTTTAGAAAAAGAGTGATCGTCCAAGCGAGAAATCGCTTGACTTATGGTCCGTGATAGTGCATAATAGTAGTATAAATTAAATTAAATGAGGAATATTTAATGCCAATACTAGAAAATACAGTCGAAATCAACGGCCAAACCATAAACAAAGAACGTTTTGGAATGGCAGCTTACAACGATAATAACAAAACCTTTACAGGCGAAGTTCTTTTTACAAGTCAAAAAAGTAAAAACGGAGGATGGAGCCAATCCATAGAAGAAAAATTTGAGGACGCCGTTGTAGTTGATGATATTGTTTATTGGAAATCAAATGGAGCGATTCCATTTGCAGATATGATTTTAGACTTTGTCCAAATCGATGCCATCTCACCAATGGTTGGAGAATTATCCATAAGAACTAGACAAGAAGACGATACAAATTTTTGGAAAGAGTATGGTCTTCCTGTTCTAGGGGACGAGTCAGGAACAGTAACGAAGAACGAAGCAGTCAGAAGGGCGTTCGCAAGACGTGATGAAAGGAAAGCAAGAATTGAGGAAGTAGCATGAAGTATAACGATTACATAGCACAAGAAATTAAACAGAATCTAGTGAAGTGTGCAGAGAAGGCACAACTAGATCATCATTATTATTCAACACCGGTTGTTCCTTTAATTAAGGAAGTTGGTAAAGTTAATTACGGCGAATCAAATTACGCTGTAGGTCCATTGACAAAGACAATATATGTTTCAGACACAGTAGGAAACAGATACAAAGTTTCAGTAGAAGATTTAAAAAAGGTCAAAGGCAAAGGCTGGATTACACATGCCGAAGCAGACAAGTTTGATCTAGGTTATGATAGAGAGGAAGGCATACATTATGTCAAATAAAATAGCAAAGGCGAGACGTACAGATCCTAGACGAGCGAAAGCACTCATCGTTGATATTGACGGAACGATATCTCATAGGGCAGGAGAGAATCCTAGAGACCCTTACGATATGACTAGAGTCGAAGAAGATATTTACGATCCAATCATTGGAGGTATTGCTCAAAGATACTATGAAGATGGATATGAGATTGTTGTAGTTTCTGCTAGAAACGAAGCAGCTAGAGAAGGAACAGTTAAGTTCTTATGGGACGCAAAGTTTTTATATCATGCTTTGTATATGAGAGCTGATGGAGACTTTAGAAAAGATTCAGAAGTTAAAACAGAAATTTATCAACGTAACATTGAACAGCGTTGGGACGTTGAATTTGTTTTAGATGACAGGAATCAAACTGTCAGAGCCTGGAGAACATTAGGTTTAAAATGTTTACA